>TARA_R110000824_G_scaffold52615_8_pt1 | contig 9987 bp, 9 predicted proteins | sample TARA_R110000824 | Tara Oceans TARA_R110000824 (sample SAMEA4397747) | marine metagenome | biome: Polar Biome; feature: [MES] marine water layer (ENVO:01000295) within the mesopelagic zone...; material: water (ENVO:00002006), including particulate matter (ENVO:01000060) such as...... | reverse complement strand
ATTCGATTCCTCGAATCTCAGTGTGTGTCTCCTGCATCTCGCCACCACGATCTCTCGCTAGTGAGACATAAAGTTTTATTCGATAGATTCTCAAGTCATAAAGAGGATCTTCTTCGTTAAGCATGTCGTCGATTTCCATGATGCGGGTCTCTTGCATTTCGGGAGTTGGTGCTTGCGGCGCTGGTGGTCCTACGAGATCCTCTAAACTCGGTGGATCAGGATCCTCCAAATATCGTCGCGCCGCAGGACTGTTAAGCTGATCCTCAAATGCCTGATGGGCTGCTTTAACTACCAAATCGGGATACTTGTCTAAATGTTTAATGAGATTGAGAGTCGTTAAAATATCATCAGCACTGTCAGTTTCTTTAATCTCCAATCTGTAAGTGAACATTATAGTGATGGTGTCTGCCGTTTGGTGGCGCTTGCCCAATCGGAAAGTAAACTCTGAGTGGCGCGGATGCACCTCTGCATCTATAGGTGCTGCCGGCATCTCCTCTTGTGCATATGCAAATTTAAGTTGCCGTTGAGCTTCTTTGGCTGCATCACTTTCGATACCTGCCAGTCCCGCGTAAAATCTGGTGGATACCTCTTCGGACCTGTACCAATGCACATTCGGCATGCCCGGATTGATGGTTGTGCCGTTGAGTGCAAGACCAAGTTTAACTTGTGTTAAAGCTAATCCGAATTGTTCTGTGGATATTGTAACACCACTATTAATCAAATTTGTCGCTTCAGTCTCTTGGAATTCGAATGTTGCCTCTCGTCCTTCGTCTTCGTCCTCTTCTACATAGGTGTCGAATGCAGTTACATTATCAGCCAACTCTGTGATCTGATCAAAGAAGTTGTCCCATTCCATAGGAGCCATCGCCCCATAATGGATAAGGCCGCGTGTGATTTCTTGAACCCACGCTTCGGCTTCATTTCCCCATGAGCTTTCTATGTTGCTGACAAAATTCTCAAAATCGGATGCATCATGGCATTCGTCACAATCAGATCTGAAGGTTATTCTCAATGCGCCATCCTCGTCAACTAGCCACTCTTGGCCTTCGGCATACATACCATTAGGAGTGATGTCTTCAATGAATTCATTGCGTGCAGTCCATTCGGCGCGCCATGTGGGCACTTTCAGATACCCCTGTGTTCCAACTTTCTCTTCAGAAAGCCACCATCCTGGGGCTTGCTGATCCACACCTCCATATTCATCCCATTTAAGATCGATATCGATCTCCATCGTCGCAGTGGCATAATAGTATACACGCGGATTCGCAGGATCATGAGGAACATCTTCGCCTTCGACTTCGCCGTGATCGACACTGATTTGAACATTGTCGGGTAGCATGCCATCATCAAAATTGTTCGCGATTTCCTCAAGTTCTTCTTGAAGGTCGTTGACCAATTGATCTACATCGGGATATGCCGATCCGATTTCAACACCGGTTTCTTCATGAAGATAAGTAACCATTTCCATGAGAGCCTCAACATCGTTGGAGTGCTCGCCGGTTTCTTCGACAAAGCTGATATCGGCTGTCTCAATAAACCACACAATTTTATCCCATAAATCATCAGGCGGTGCATTGTTGAAGCGACCTTTGATCTGGATGAGTCGGTCACCACTTTCATCCCATGCCATTGTCACATAAGAATCGGACCACTTGCTAGCTGGATGTTGCTTTCGCAAGCTAACTAGCACCGAACCTTCTTCGCTTCCGCAATGACCCATTCGTTCTGCTTCAATTGGACAGTTGCTTGTCATGGTGTTGTACCAATAGTATCCATCGTCAAAGGTGTGTATCACTTGGGCCGGCTCTTCTCGATTGAGGAGCAGCCGCTTAATGTAATCTTGCAGAGTGTCAAACTCTATCTTTTCTTTCTCGCGTGTTTGGCGATTGTAGAACTCGACACTGATCGGCTTATCAAGATCACGACCCTTCACATACTCGTAGTTAGTCGGATCGATGTTGAGCCATTCAATAATGCGACTGTACTTCTGTGAGAAGCTGCGCCATGAGCGAGTGAATACCTGCTGATCGAGAAATTCCATGAACTTATTAACAGCTTCTTGTCCTTTCTCACTTTCGGCTCCGACCTTTCGTGTTAAACTTTTGCGCACCTTCTTGAACTTTTTCTCTAGCCGACCGTTGCCTCCTTCGGTATTGTCCTTTAACGCATCGCGTATACTTTGAATCTCATTGTTTAAGTCACTACGATCTGCAAAATAGTTCTCCGTGAATTCCGTAGTCACATAGTCTACTTCATAAGGTCTGCTGTTGGGAGGTGTCTTCTTCCAATTGGTGCCCATATACATCTTTGCTTTTTCAGAAGCATTGTACATGCCGGACATCAACTGGTCCAATATCCTTTCGGGCAAGCCAATATCTGCCACGCCCTCTAAAAGCAATCCTTCAGTTGATTCTCGCAACCACTTAAACCAATTATCCTTAAAACCTGTCATTTTAGAACCTCGTCTCCTTAATTAGTTCTGAGTTTTGCTTTTGTCAGTATCAACTTTAGAGCAGGTATGGATTAGTTCGACATCTTTGCCGGTGGGCGCAGCGAGAATATATTCCTGATCGGGCTTGGGGTTATAAGAGAAGCCTTCTGGAATGTGCAGTTCGATTTTCTCATTATAAACAAAAATTTGCAACTTGTGCTTGGTGGTTTGGAGGAGGTGAATCTCGTCTTTCTCACACTTCATTTTAAGACGGTCGCCGCCTTTAAGAAGAATAGTTCGGGTCATAGGTGTCTCAAAAGTTGCTAACAATCATCTCGGCGCCACGATCGAAATCTGTTGTAAGGCGGCCGTATTGATCGATCAGTTGGAGGTGGGTATTCTGAAACATTTCAGAGATTGCCGGATGGGCTTGATATACCATTACCCACCGCTTAGCGAAGGTTGATAGCTTAGCTGCCAAGTGGCGGTGGTGAATGAGAGTTTCCTCATGGCCTCTGCTTTTACCATGTTGGAAAAGATTATAGCTAAAGTGACCACCAGGAATATAGATAAAGTCCTCCGCTCCTTCCTCTAAAGTTGTTAGCCAGTCGGCTTCCTCATCTAAACTCAAATGGAATGTAGAGAGGTTTTTAAACGATTTGATATATGAAAGAGATAAGGGATTATAATTGCGGGTATTAAGCTCGCCACTGGAAACTTTCCCTTTTTCAGAGCAGCTATTTAACAGAAAAAACAAGCTTGCGCGAATAAACGGATCTTCATATGAAGTCCATGATTCCTGTAAAATATTGAACATTTTGGGATGCTGAAATTTAAAGATATCTGAAGTTACAATCTGGTATATACGTTCATTGTCCATCTGCATGCATCTCCAAAATTCATAGACAGGTGCTCTATTGGTATGAGCATGTACAAAGCGATTTGCCATACTCAAATTGAATTCCGTTTGGCCGGAATAGAAGAGGTAAGAAGCAACAGAACTACCAATAGGTATCATTTGTTTTAGAACCGTTCCACTGTTCGTCTTCGTGGCCACATCTTTAATGGGACTCTTCATTTTCCTGCATTGATTCGGGGGCCTGCAATGTCTCTTTGAATAGTGCCAATTTTTCTTGCAGAGTACCAAAAGTATCTGCAAAGTTTTCAGCACCTTCTGTCGGTATTGGCGGCTGCTCTATAGGGTGTTCTGAAGCCATTGTCGACACCTTGTAATTCAAATATGCAGAGACGATATTGTTGATATCGCTTAAACTTGCATCGACCGCTGCCAATTGGTGGCGTGAGTTATCAATATGATTGTGGGTTTCAATCGATAGTGGCTCTTTGAATCCTCGCATCGAAAGTAACACCTCCTCCATGGTATGATAAACATTCTCAATAAGGCGCGCCACTTCTGCCGATAATGTATCAATGGGCACAGAATAGGCTATATTTACACGTTCATTCATTGTTATCCTCTCAGTACTGTTCGTCTAGAATGTTTAAGTTTGCCTTCGACCGCCTCCGGGGCGCCCACCACAATGATTTCCGATCCCATTTGTCCTCTGTTGATGGTAAGTTTAGAAAATCTATGGGTGTTGTCAAGGTCGGCTAACAATCCGCCGTTTTCATTAAGTTGTCTGATTCTAGAATCTTCGCGAATCGTAACTACATGTTCAGGATTCACGAAAACTTCCCTCAAAGTGTATTCGGCTTGGGTTGTCAGTGCCCCTTGACTACAGACTTCTGTGAATTTTACTAACATTTTGCTCTCCTTTCCTCGTAAGAGGGTAGATGTGTTCTCTTTTAACGAATACCTCTCTGCCTTCTAAGAACACTTTGGCGGCAAAGTAGCTGGTTTGTGGACTAATGAGAACCGCCGTCACCGGTTTCGGTGTCTGTGTGGTTCCATGTGCCGTACTATAAATGTACACTCCTTGTGGAATGTATACCAAATCTCCGACTTGCATGCATCTACTCCGTTTGTATTATACCATAATTGGTTGTAATCAGAGTTCCCGCGCACGAAGCTGCATTTTGTAATGCCGTTCGAGTAACTTTAACGGGATCGATGATGCCGACTTCTAACATGTTAACTATCTCACTATTACGAAAATCCCATCCGTGAGATCTGTCTTCCATGTTGGATATTCTGTCAATGATAAGGTCAGGAGATTCGGCTGCGTTGAGGGCCATTTGTCTCAAAGGTGCTTCACATGCCACACGCAGAATGTTGGCGCCGTGTGTGGTATTGGTGTCTAAAGCAATACGAGCAGCAGCCACCAAAGCAATCCCGCCTCCAGGAACTATGCCTTCAATCTGTGCAGATCGAACAGCTTCTAAAGCATCTTCGATTCTGTGCTTGCGCTCTGTCATCTCTACTTGTGTTGAGCCTCCGACATGCACAACCGCAACGCCGGAAGACAAGCGAACGATTCGCTCTTGTATTTTCTGGCATTCTTTAAGTGAATCTGTGTTTATGATCTCAGCCTTCAGTGATTCAATGGTCGCTTCCAGTTGCTCATAGTTGCAGTTACCGGCAACGATCGTTGATTCATATTTGGTGCTCTCGATATACTTTGCAGTTCCAAGATCTGTCATCTTAACCGTCTTCAGCTTTCGGCCTGATTCCCGACTGATGAAGGTGGCGCCTGTTGAGAGTGCCAGATCTTTAAGTGCATTGCGGCGCTCTTCTCCATAACGCGGAGCTTTGATGGCCGCAACTTTAAGTGTCCCTCTCATCGCATTCATAATGAGAGCAGCGAGTGCTTGCCCTTCAATGTCTTCAGCAACGACGATGAGCGGCTTGCCTTCGCGTGCTATCGTCTCAAGCAATGGAAGAACCTGTTCGACTTGTGTGACTTTATAGTCTGTGATGAGGAACAGTGGCTCTTCATAGTGCATTGTTGAACGACGCTCATCGGTGACAAAGGCAGAGGCACAGTAGCCGGCATCCAATCGGAAACCTTCAGTCACATCTAAAGAGGTTTCCAGTGAGCGTGACTCTTCGATGGTGATGGAACCGTCTTGACCAACACGATCAACAGCCAAAGCGATGAGCTTTCCGATGCTGCTATCATTGTTGGCAGAGATGGTGGCAACATGCTCAATGTCTGCTGTTGATGTGACTGGTGTCGCATGGTCCTTGAGAGCAGAGCATACGAGCTTTGTCGCTTCATTGATCTCGCGCTGTAGTTCAACAGGTGAGCAGCCGGCAGCTATGTATCGCTGTGACTCTTGAAGTATGGCTCTTGCAAGTACCGTCGATGTGGTTGTGCCATCGCCTGCATTGTTGTTGGTTTCGACGGCTGCCTGTCGAATGATGAGTGCTCCTGCATTCTCAAACGGATCAGCCAGTTCGACGAAGTGTGCAACTGTCACTCCATCCTTTGTGATGAATGGCTGTTTGCCTTTCTCTTGTAATAGTACGTTCCTGCCTCTTGGTCCTAAAGTTGATGCTACATTATCCGCTAAGATGTTGGCACCTCTGATGATTTTCTCTTGAAGTGTCGTATTGTCGTTGTAAGCTCGCGTCATGAAACCTCCGTCCTACATATATAATATAACCGCATTTGGTTGAGTTGTCAAGTAAATTGTTTTAAGTAGTTGCTGGATTTTCTATTTCTGTTAGGCTCTGGATGATCTTTTGCGCATCTATGGTGGCTTCAGCAGACTCTGCCGTTGCGGTCAATCCGGATGCATAGAACTTTTCTAGATGGCATGTCATCGTATCCAGATCGCGGAAAACATCGAAAATTTTAGCATCGAGAGTCTTTCGGACTTCCTTAGCAAATGCCACTACATTTTCCACACCCACATACAAAGTGCCCACATACCCATATTCGCTGCTCGGAGCAGCAGCCTCATGAAGGGGTGTCTCTTCCTCTGTGGATTCATTCAAAGTTGCGCCGGTTGCTGCCATACCAGCCGCAAACTGGTTCGAACTAATCTTCCATTCTTTTTTGTTGATATATCCGGATGTTAACATGAGTGTCTTTAAAGAGTCCGGAAGTCGTTGAGCAGCAGCAGCTTGGCGCGCAGCTTGGTCTCTACCTCCAGTGCGGCGTGCTTGAATGTACTGCAACAATGTTATAGAATCATCCGCAGATGCGAAGTCTTGGCGCTCAATCGATACCTTGCGGTCATCAATATCTAGCCACTTGGCAGCATAAAATCCTTCAATAGGATCGTAGACACTCCGCACCAAAGCATTAAGTAGCTGCCCTATCATATTAGATGTTAGGCGACGAAAGCCAGTCGTGCCTGTGCCTGCAATCATTTTGAGAGCCCGGGTTCTCGCCCCTACACCCAAAGCGGTACGTGCGGATGTCTTCTGGTTATCGTCAGCCGCATTGTACAGGTTTGTTATAGCTATCTCCAAGGATTCCAAGCTCATCTTTGCGCCGGCATTCTTTAACGGATTGGCGCTCTTACCGTTGGCATCCACTCCGCCATATATACTATCCAAATAATCAACCAAGCCGGCTACTAGATAGCTTGTCATCTGATTCTTAAGGGTATTGTCAGATTTAGGACTCATATCGTAGCCTACAGGCTTCGTCAAAGTTGCGGCTCTACGCACAATGTTGGGAGTTTGCTTCTTGGTGTTTGATCGATCCATGTAATAATCAACCAACTCGTCAACACCTCCACCTACTGGCGCCGGAGTCTTCTTTAACCAGCCATTAGCACCGTCGACAAAATCTGTAATAGAGGGAGCATTGCTTATGGGAGCTAGCACCGGTGTCGCTGTAGATAGTGCCGCTACTTCTGTGGTAACCGTTAAAGTTGGAGTCAGTATATCGAGGAACCTACCCATTTTAACAACATCATCCGTCATTTTAGTCGGATCCGCAATGAGATCAATCAAATTTTGTTTAGCACTTGCTACGATGGCGGCCATATTGTCGGCCACAATAGCGCTATATGGTTTTCCCGGATCCGTTGAAGTGTCCAATTGATTGATCGGTGTAGCCGCCGCTTCTCGCATGCCACGTACCCTTTTCTTTTTCCATGTCCATTTGCCGGCGGTGGTCTTGGAGTATTTTCCTAATTGGCCATTTTTATATGCCCATATGCCGCCATCGGGCGATTCCGGCAGTTGTAAGTAATTTTTAGTAGTGCCGGATTGTGACAGAATGGAAGCGAAATTGTCGGCTGAAAAGTAAAACTTATAAAATCGAATGAATCCGCTAGAAGTTAGACCTTCGCCTCTGATATCTTTGAGGCAAATAAGATAGTGCATCTTAAAATCAGGATCTGAAGCATTGCGCACCAAATCATTTACCAAATCTCTATACGACCCCTTGATCTGACCGCCTTCTCTGAGAAGCTTCAGACTGATATATGTGGCTTTATTGTCCTTTAGATCGGCAATCGTTCCGGAGCCGGTCGGAAACTGCTCGCCGCCCAAGAGGACTGCCAAAAAAGATTCAAAAGAAAATCCAGCCGCTGACTCATTAAAGTTCCGCAGAATCTCTGTGAGTGCCTTGTAGAAAGATAGGAAGGCTATGGCATCCTTAATGGCATTGGGCTGTGCAGCGGTACTCAAAGTGAGCACCTGTGCCTGCTTCCAAACATTGCTAATTCGATCCAGTTCGATGGTACGCGGGAAATAATCTTGCAACTTTCTCAATGTCCCTTTAAAATTGGCATAGCCGCCGGCTCCACTTAAATTAATAAGCGGTGCAAGGAAGGTCTCCAATTGGGCACGTGCTATATTGACAGCTTCCGCCGGTGCACCCGGAGCCCCCCAACCCATTTCTGATACATTGACAGAGGGGAGTCCTTTGTAGATGCCGGCAATATCTGTATTACCGGTGGCAGTGCATGTAGCCGCTGCGGTTGTACGCTCGCTTAAATCGATGGCCTCATTGATCATAGTCGTCAACACACCAATATTCAACGGCATTAGGGCATCCCTTTCAGCGATTGCCTCTCTCAAAACATTATCAAGTTCTGACATATATTTACCTCTATACTATAATGTCCGCAATTCCTAATTCAACTGCTTCCTCTGCTGATAAATAGATGTTAACTTTCCTTTCAAGCATCTTTTTGATCTGCTTTTTGGTCATTTTTGTTTCGGCTGCTAAACAATTGATGTACATTTCTTGTATGTCTTGGATTGCTTCCATCTCGTTAACCATATTATGAAGAGAGCCATGGCTTCCTCCAATAACTGAATGGATCATCACGCGGCAGTTCTTGCCGATGGATCGCTTGCCTTGAGTTCCGGCAGCTAACAGCAACACACCGGCTGACATGACTTTGCCGATGCCGTGTGTGTGAATCTCAGTTTCTGCTTCCACTTCACGCATAATGTCATAGAGTGCAAACATATCATCAGCACTACCGCCATATGTCGAGAGGTAAAACTTAATGGGCTTCTTATCTTCCGGTTTCCGTTGCAACTTGTTAGTTTCATTCAAGTAAATCATGGCATGTGAGATTTCTGCTATTTTGTCTTCGACCACATCGCAGAAAAGGCCAATCGTGCGCATCTCTGGTTCTCTGCTCTCAAGGGCCGAAGGGTCGAAGTGTACTACCGGTTCCTGTTCGCCTCCCATTCCCAAGAGTCGCTTAATGAATTGTTTTATCATCTGTTTCCCTGTTAAAATGTTGGAACACAAAATTGGTGTTCTTATTTAAATATACCATCGCAGAATTCCAATCAGTAAATTCCACCGCTGATTCGAAGAGTGGTGGATGTGCATCGATGAGGATATTAATCGCGCGATTCTTAAAAGTGTCCACTTCAGCCTGCAATTTTTCTTTGTAAATTAGAATGTTCCGCTCGCTAGCACCTTGCATTATGTAATCTTTAAGCGACAGCCCATTGTGAAACACAACCTGCTCTAGCACCTTTGTATACATAATCAAACAAACCATCTGTGATGTTTTGATTAATTTGATACTAGTGGAAGATGTCGACAGCAGAGCAGCCGCCTGTCCCACAATAAGTCCTACGATTAGCGAAACAATAGCACACAGGATGTAAAACATTGGGCCTCCAAAAAATAGCCACTCTGGCTCCTTACCAGCGGTGGCTTATTATATTATAACATATTTTAGTTACACTGTCAATAGAATTGTTTACTTACGACGTCTAGAAGTAGTAGGCTTCGCCAGTCGCTTCATGATACGCTCAGCAAGTTGGTCAACAACCTGCTCTTTGCGATTTTCATTTTGAAGGCGCTTGGCAACACGCGCTGCTACTTCTTTAACGATTTGCTGCTTGGTCTTGCGTGGGGACTTGGCAGTCTTCCTTTGGCGACGACGAGCGGTGCGACGTCGCTCTTGGAGAGGGAGTTCCTCCTCTTCCTCAGCGCCAAATTCTAATTCTTCGCCGCCCATGTCATCAGCCGGCTCTCCGAGATCTAGATCTTCTTCGTCTTCAATCTCAAACTCTTCTTCGCCGCCTTCAGAATCGCCTAGGGCATCGCTTAAGCGATCTCCAAGTGCAATGATAATTTCAGCTTCTTCATCAGTAAGTGACATTTCGCCAGGCTCGCCTTCGGGCATGCCATCCATATCGTCGACGACTTCAAGATCAT
>TARA_R110000824_G_scaffold3634_2_pt1 | contig 9993 bp, 6 predicted proteins | sample TARA_R110000824 | Tara Oceans TARA_R110000824 (sample SAMEA4397747) | marine metagenome | biome: Polar Biome; feature: [MES] marine water layer (ENVO:01000295) within the mesopelagic zone...; material: water (ENVO:00002006), including particulate matter (ENVO:01000060) such as...... | reverse complement strand
CAAGTAACAAATTTACAAGCGATTCTGTAGAACTGGAACCAGTATCGGTTAGGCTTGAGGGAGATGAACCAGAAGATGCAACGTCGCTTATTAATAGAGTTCTACATATTTTAAATCTGGAGGCCGGCTCCCCCTCTAGAGATGGAAGCGGACTGCAGCGCCCCATTTCATTCAACTTAACTAAAGAAAACAATTTTATTGGAAAGAATATTATCCCCTCTAACCAAAGGGATGGCCTAAATAATACACAACGATCAGTGAATGATTTCTTAACGAATCGGCTGCCACACCAGCAAAAACTTTTAACTTTAAGAAAAGCCAGGTTATATAATGACGCAGCGGCAAATGCTTCCAGCGATGATGATACAGGGGCTGATGGTTTTATGTATAACTTTGGAATGTTAAGAAGAATAGAATACCTTTCCGGTTTCAACGGAGGCTCTATAAAGTCGGAAATATGGAGGAAGTTAACTCTCCGAAACTTATCATCTATTGGTGGGACAATTTTCTGTAGAATTAGAAAGTATAATGAAACAAAATTGAATATTGGTGACTACGGCCTTTTGGACCAATTGCCGGTTTACAACGAATACTTTTTCATAACAGGGGAGCAAGTAACTGCCACCCAACAGAGGCAGTTTGAACAACAAGAGGTTTACGACAAGCTTTTACGTTTAGTCTCAATTACCGCCTATACAAGAGAAGAAATCCAATATTTAGTAACGCAATTGCCGCAACCGCCAACTAACGCCTTTAAAAAAATGGCAGGAGTTGGTGTGAAGGCGCCAGCGAGGGACGGTGATGGAGCGCCCATGAAATCAAACGGAGACGCCACTACTTCTGTTGTTGCATCACGCTCGACTGGGGTATCTAGGGGGCCGTCTGTTGGCCCAATCAGCGGTGCGGGCTCTAAAGGAGGTTCCTACTAATGGGAGCAACACCACCAGGGCCAGGAACGGATCTAACGGATAGTGACGGTGTGCCAACTTCTGATCCACCTCCGATTGAAGACATTGTTGCTGACGTAATCACTGAGGACTTTTCCATCGCTAGGCATTTCACCAGCCTACAGGGTACTGGCGGAGGGTACGCTAAAAATGCAGTTGTTGTGGACACTGAAAACTGCAGTTTTACGGAAACGCCAATGGACCCTATCAGGAGAGACTCGCTTTCCCATTGGCTCTTTCTAGAAGAAGAGGGAGACCCTGGCCCAAGATTGAGATGGGCTAGAAGAGGGGATTATGAAGGTTCAGAGCAATATATTGAAACAAACCAAAAGATATTAAATATAGATTATAGAGTGGCAGCAAACCAGGAAATCCCGTCGGAGGAGCATCCTTACGGCAAGCGAACAGAAACTATAAGACTTAATTTTAAAGATGTTTTTGATGAAGCCGGTCTCGGCACAGAACCTTTTCTTGATTATTTACGATCAATGGGGTATCCAATGCTTGGTAGAGAATATCTTGACCATGCGTTAGAATATCAAGAGGCGTATTCTGCCAAAGAAAATCAAATAATTTATGGAGGATCTTCTGGTTTTGATCAATTGGTATCAAGTGTTAAGTTTGATTATAATTTTTTTACAAAACTGTATGAAGAAAACCTAGATAGGTATAGTATACCTGAGACCCTGTCACCTCACATATATACTCTTTATTTGGAGAAAGAGAGGGGCCTCGCAGGGGGAGATAGCTCTTTTTATGGAGACGATATAGATGTTGGGTTTACGGAGCCAAGGATAAACCAGGCTGGATACCTAAACCAGTGGACATATAATGATTTTATAACACTTAACAGATCAGCTGAAATGCAGCGTGTATTCATAAATTCTATTAGAGAAACGTCTTTTAGCACTGAAAAGAGGGGAGAAATAGATAGGGGAGAATATTATGATGTTTGGGCTAGTCGATACCCCACCGCCACAGCAGGTTCAGTCGAAACAACCGCTGGAACCACTGGATTAGGCGTCGGTATTGGCATTTTGTCTGAAAAGTATAGGAATATCTTAATTCCGTTAACTACTGAGGAAAAGATTCACACAAGCTTTAACACTTACAAAGAATTGTTTCCGATCTTCTCGGAGGTTCAATACTCTCAAACATTACCCAACCAAGTCGTTCAATCAATAACTGCTGATCAAAATGACTTACCAGCATTAAATAATTTACTTAGGGATGTTTTCGTTGATTTTGATAATTTCACTAATCCCTTGCTTGAGCAACAGTTTTCCGCTTACAGAGGCTTCGCAGAAAACCATGAACGCTTATACACAGACCAGTCTCTAAATACTGGGACTATCCCCATTGGAGGCACTGCAACAAGAAAAATATTTAATGTAGGCGACTGGGCCCTTGGTGAGGAATTTGTTAATTTACCCTATTCTCCTAGTGAAGTTGGCACAAATTATTTGTTTTTACAAAATTTTGTTGGAGAGCGGGTCGAATCAACTTTATCAGACCTTATTCTGATCACTAGAAACCCGGATTATATAGAGGACACACCTACTGGATTATCTTCGATCTGTTCAAACATGCGGTCTATTTTGTTAGATTTATGCAATAATCATAGGCGTTCCTATAAGGATATAATGTCTGGCGATCGTGCGTATTCGGAAGACGTGTTTTTTAAGGTCAGCAAATTTTTTGTTTCCCCAGAGGGAGTTCGCTCTATTCTGCCAATGCAAAACTTTTATTTAATAAATGATGCTCACAATAGGAGTTTGGTTAACCTTATTGATACTCAATTAAAATATGGTAGGACCTATGAGTATGAAATTTCAACATTCCGCTTGGTAATTGGAACCAAGACAAGAATAGCTCAAGCTAGATACTTTAACCCAGAGACGTTTACAATCCGCACCGATGGGGAGCCTGGCTTCAGAGTCACAGGTCACTTCGAACCAGTCACAATGGGCGAAGTTACGTTTCTTGGGGAAACAGGTGGCACTGTTACAACTGATATGGCGGGGTACGCCACTCCAAGCGAATTCCTTTCGGATGGAGAACAAATATATCTAGTTGATGTTGATATTGAGCTGACGCCTTCAATACAAATTGTGGAACTCCCTTATGTTTCCTCCATATCAAGCGGTTTGACTGTTATGCGCGGGACAGTTTTAGATGATCCACCGATGCCCCCAGAGGTGGAAACATTTTCTTATAGGGCTGTTAATAATCAATTACTTTTCCTTTTAAACACCGGCGCAGGATCTAAAGAGTTTAATCCCGTTGTTTTTAATCCACAAGAACAGATGTATATCAATAGATTAAAATCTATGAATTTGGATCCTAACAAGAACACAATACTATATGAAAATGACGACCCCTCAACACAATTTGAAGTTTATAGAACGGAGGTTAAACCAAGGACGTATGACGATTTTAGAGGAAAACGATTATCCCTGATTGATACTAGGGATGAACTTATAGGATATAGGAATGCGTCTTCCACATCATATAAAAGTAAAGTTTCTCCAAATATAAAATATTACTACATGTTTAGGGCAATAGACGTGCATGGTCATGTCTCGCATCCAAGTCCTGTTTATGAAGTACAATTGGTTGATAATGACGGGGCTGTATATCCTTTGATAAAGGTCATTGAGCTGGAGATAGGACAAAGAAGGACAGGGAAAACTAAGAAATTAAATAGATTCTTAAAAATCGGCCCAGCGTTCTTACAAAGTGTATTAGACACTACAAATAGTGACATTCAATCGCCACTAAACGCACCCACAACTTCTACACTCCCTATAGGAATTCAAGACATTAGCGTTTGGGGTAGAACGTATAAAATACGTTTAACCTCCCGTAAAACAGGGAGAAAAATCGATTTAAATATCAAATGCAAACAACAATATGATAAGGTGCGTCCCCCTGATATGCCTGCTCTTGAGGGCTCTATAGCACCGGGGGACTCGACGTCGTCTGGGCCATCTAGCCCAGCTGATACAACTGATTATACGTCGCCCGCAGATGCGTCCGCAAAGCCGGATACCACACCTGTGAAAGAAGACCTACCGTCTGCAGAAGAAAGAAAGGATCTTCCGGCTGATCTGGCGAAAGAAACTGGATTTCCCGGAGTAGAAATGGCAAAAGATGTATTCCCTCCCGCTAAGGCGACATTGCCAGATAAGGCCGATGGTTTACCAGAGCCTAGCCTGGCAAAGGCAGAAGTTCCCAAACTTCCTGGCCCCTATACACTGCCGACCAAAGCAGTTATTCCGGGTGCAGCCACTACAAGCAAAGCTCCTATGGCCCCAGTTCTTGTAATGGAGTCCGGTGGTACAGGAGCCAAACTTTTAGTTCCAAGCGTTGACGGCACCAAGGCGGGTAAGGCGGGGGCTACTGCTTCTATACCTGTCCCGCCGGCAGCATGGATGCCCGCCTCGGACACGGGGCCTGCTGCTTCTGCCCCTGCTGCTGCAGCGGCTGCCCCTGCTGCTCCTCCCCCTGCTGCTGCTGCTGCTCCTGCTCCTGCTGCTCCTGCTCCTGCTGCTGCTGAGGCTGCCGCACCTGCTGCGCCTGCTGCACCTGCCGCGCCTGCTGCTGCTGCTGCTGCAGCGGCGCCGCCCAGCCCAGCAGCAGATTCTACATCAATGCCAGAAGCCGCAACGGCTAGTCCACCGTTGCCTTATAGGAGTAAGTGATATTTTATAACGGACACTATTTAAATAAAAATGGAAAAATCATTTGAAATTTACTAATTACAATATTATTGAGGAAAAAGTAATATGGCATTTTTAGACAATTCCGGAGATATTCTCCTTGACGCAGTACTAACCGACCTAGGCAGACAGAGACTGGCCAGAGGAGACGGCAGTTTTAGAATAACAAAATTTGCTCTCGGAGATGACGAAATAGACTACAGCCTTTATAACAAGGACCACACCAGTGGAAGTGCATATTACGATCTTGAGATCTTACAGACACCCGTTTTGGAAGCGTTTACTAATAATGCTTCTTCAATGAAATCTAAACTTATTACGGTGCCCCGTACAAATATCTTATATCTGCCCGTTGTTAAGTTGGCCCTAGGCGAGCAATTGCGTGAGCCACTGTATGCGGGAGTAAACGCCTATTTAATCGCTGTGAATGAGGCGACTCAAGATTCAAAAGTTTCAAACTCTATTGATATGACGGTTGATGGGATTTTCTTTGGAGCAAGCGGGTTTGAGAATAATCATCCCATTTCTTGTGACGCTGGGTTAGATACGACGGATATTTCTTCTAATCGAGCTTTGGACTCGTCGCTAATCGAGACCGCCTACCAAATAGAGATTGATAATCGTTTTGGTAGTATACTGAGCCCACAGGGAACACCCACTTCTGTTTCATATATTGATGATGACAATTTGGCCTTCTATTATGTTAGCATGAAATCAGATGGTAATTATTTTGAGAATATTACTAATCCAAAGGTTAGATCATCGATTAGAGGTCCAAGGGCAAACCGTCTAGCGTTTAAAGTTGCAGCGTCTGTAGAGCTTGCAACAAGCACACACCTATTTAATAAGTTTGGTGGCAGCACAATGTCTGTCACCTCAGCCACTGGGGGCACCGTTAATGTTAGTTATATCGACTCAACGATAAGAGTGACAGGCGTCAATACAGGCGCAACGGTCGCTATTCCAGTTAGATTTATTAGATCACCATCTTAAAAAGGATAGAAAATGGCCACTACGTTTAAAACATTAGGTGCGAAAGATGTTACAAGCACTAGATCACTTCTTCATGAAGCTATACCGATAACCGGCTCCATTGTTTCCGGTACTTATATCCAGGGTTCTTCCGAGACCAATATAAAAAGTTATGGTCACGGCATGTTCCAAAGCATTTACGACTATCCTTATCTAAGCTCGTCAGCAAACCATATTTTTGACGTTACAATGGGATATTCCAACAATTCTTCCCTCTCTGCTTCCGCAAACTCACAACAATCTAAAAAAATTAACATCTATAATCAAATGGCCCAAGTTCTGATGGGGTTTGATCACACTGGATCTGTTCACGAGTTTGATGAAGATGGGGACCTAAGCGGCGGTACAAAAATTAGAGAAGCATTCTTTATAAATTTTGCTAGACTGCTAACAAAGGATGAAATTAAAAAAGGCAGCTTTGCCTTGACTCTTGGTGTCAGCGGAGCGTATGATAACTTTGGTGCGTTTAACCAAAGAGTGCAACTTGCAGACACAGACGCAAACACAGATTTTAAAGTAAACTCCCCTGCTGGTGAATATGCAATCCTCTACGCTACCAATGCGGCAGGAACCGAACTAGTAAACCAAACGGGAGGTGCCAAAGCAATCAAGGCTGGCCTTCTATATTATCAAGCTGGGGTGGCTGTTGTAACGGCATCAATCTTCGAGAGTAGAGGAGGCGGCGCGCTGCTTTCTGGCTCTGGTGGCCCAGCGTTCCCGCTATTCTTTAGTGGCCTTAACCAAACAGTTAATGCCTCTATGACTGGATCTACTATTGAAAGTAACTGTAACGGACTTAGACATAGAATGGAAAATATATCTTTCAATAACACTACCGAACTAAACTCAACGATTTATTTCTGCAGGGCAAATAATAATGATTTTAATTATTCGTCAAATCCGTCTTACTTGTCAGCGAGTAAGATTCGAGTAAAAGACAATGTTTCGGACCCCCCCTTAAGCTACGTTACAACGGTTGGTCTATATAGCCCAGACAACGAACTTCTTGCAGTCGCCAAGGTTTCTGAGCCATTAAAGAAAGACCCTACTGATGAATTTACTCTAAGAGTGCGTTTAGATTATTAACATAAACTAGTTATTTATGTTATGCCGTATTATAAGTTTAAACAAAACGATATATTCCACAATCGTATAAAAGCACATCCTAAGAAAAAGTTCTTTATATATGATTCTTCAATCTTCCTAGATAATCAGTCTGCTATAAGTGGTGCGTTTACTGGTAGCGTGCCGAACGTTCCTAGCGGACATGTCAGTCTCTATGAGGTAAACGTTGATAGACACGATAGCGTGGGCCCAGCACCTCAGCTAATTCATCCTTTTGTTCCGCGCAATGGAAATTTAACAGCGTTTCGAACAACTTCAACATCAAGCTTTTATAGAACTGAAATTGGTGAGAGTGTTTCCTCATCATATCCTTTATCTGCCAGCATACACAGACAGTTGTATGCCGCAAGCACCACAAGAGACCAGACAGCAAATAAAATAAGTGCCCTTAAGAATACATTAAATTATTATGTAGCAAGTAGCCCACACTATGAGTATAGTTCATCGGTTGGTCGTTGGAACAAGGGGGAAGACGCAATAAATCTTATTAGCATACCGTCCATATTTTATGGTTCATCAATCAAAAAAGGCTCAATAGACCTTAAATTTTACATCACCGGGACGCTTATAGGCGAACTAAAGGATGAGAATTATAGTGGCGAACTAATACAAACAGGCCCAGAGGGTAGTGTTGGATCGGGCAGTGTAGCGGGCGTTGCCTTGTACAATGAAGGGTTCCTCCTGTTAACAGGAAGTTGGCATCTCGACTCCATGACGGGACTGGATTATACAAATGAAAACAAAGCATCCAGGTCTTCTTGGTTGTATTTTGGAGTTGGAGCAAATGATGGAATTCCTGCAGAAACACATGTAGCCCATTCAAGACTTTCAGCCAGCTATAACCTGGAGTTTTCTGGCACAAACTATGTACCAGTCTTGACAATGCTGGCTCATGCCCCACGAAATGAGCTAAATTATTCTAGCAATCCATCGTATATAGATCAAACGACTGACAGCGCTTTTGTTTTTTACAGTAGTTCTGCTGGTTACATAGAAAACGATAAACAAACAATTAAAAATACTGTAAAGTCTCCGTATGTGAGCCCAACGGGGAGTTATAAACCACAAACATTTATTTCAAAAATTGGAATCTTCGACAAAGATAAAAATCTAATTGGAATTGCGAAGGTGGCTAATCCTGTTAAAAAGACAGAAGATAGGGAACTCACATTTAAACTAAAACTGGATTTTTAATGATTTTAGGATTAGATGTTAGCACCAGCATTACTGGTGCAACAGTTGTGGATAAAGGCGGAAATGTAATTCACAACACAGCCTGGGACACCAGAAATAAGAAATACTTTCCAACACTAATTTCAAAGGCCGCCTGGCTAGAAGCCCGCCTAATCGAAATACAAAAAAAATACAAGATTAAAGAAGTATACATAGAACAATCTTTGCAGTCTTTTAGGTCGGGTTTTTCATCGGCCCAGACTCTATCAACCTTATCTCGTTATAATGGAATAATCTCTTGGATATGCTATCAAGTATTTTTATTAGAGCCAATGTATGTGGCAGCCACTACTGCTAGAAAATCTTGTGGCATCAAAATTCCAAGGGGTTCAAAGGCAAAGCAAGTTGTTCTTGAACATTTGCTTGACAGCGAGCCAGCATTTAGCATAGAGTACACTCGACAAGGAAACCCGAAGCCGGATTCCTATGATCGAGCGGACAGTATTATCATTGCTAAGGCTGGTTACAATTTATGGAAGAACAAAAACTCTCCATCCTAAAAGGTGTTCTAGGCAGGTTTAGAAAGACTGGTTCTGAGTATCTTTTTAGTTGTCCATTTTGCAAACATCATAAGCCAAAATTCTCTGTCAATCTTAATCGAGGGGCAAAGTGTTGGGTGTGTGATTGGAAAAGCCCTGATCTTCGGCGTGTAATACGTCGTGTGGGCTCTTTCAACCAGCTGCAAGAGTGGGATACTATTACTGGACGTGTCTCTCTAAGCGCGTTTGACGAGCTTTTCGGGGACTATGACGAAATAGTTGTTGAAGAGACCATAGAACTACCAGATTCTTTTGTATCTTTGGCCAATGGAAATATTTCTTTATTTTCTTTGGCTGCGAGACGATACTTAAAAAAGAGAGGCTTGACAGAAAAAGACCTTGTAAATTGGAAGATTGGATTTTGTGCTAGCGGCGAATATGCAAACCGTGTTATAATCCCATCGTTCAACATGGATGGAGAGGTGAACTATTTCATTGCTCGTGCGTATAATGATGATTGGATGCGATATAAGAATCCACCAGTCAGTCGAGACATTGTTTTTAATGAGTTGTTTCTTGATTGGGACAGCGATTTAGCAATAGTTGAAGGAGCGTTTGATGCCATCGTAGCTGGCCCAAATGCTGTTCCCATCTTGGGATCGACACTTAATGAACGATCTAAGCTGTTTCAGGCGATTGTCAAACATGACACGCCAATATATATTGCCCTTGACCCTGATGCTGAAAAGAAGTCAAATAAACTAATTTCAGCGTTGATGAAATACGATGTTGAGCTTTATAAGGTTGACATTTCTGGTTACGATGATGTAGGGTCAATGACCAGAGAAGAGTACCAGAAGCGAAAAGGTGAGGCGCTCTTTATGTCTTCGGACAATTATCTTTATTATCGTGCTCTAAGCGCGGTCTAGGAGTTATATGACATTCAAAATCGCACACTGTGCGGACGTGCATATTAAAAATCTCAAGTATCACTATGAGTATAAGCATGTTTTTGCACAAATGTATGATATTCTGCGTGATGAAGACGTAGACTGTATTTATATTGGTGGAGATATTGCGCACACAAAGACCCAAATCTCACCAGAATTTGTTGAAATCTGCTCAGACTTCTTTTTAAACTTGGCCAACATTGCGCCAACTTATATTATTCTTGGCAATCATGATGGGAATCTGCGCAATTCTACTAGGCAAGATGCCATCACTCCTATCGTAAAGGCGCTTAAGCACCCAAACCTTTATCTTCTTCGCAACTCTGGTGAGCACCGGGTTAGCGATGACATTACTTTCAATGTATTGTCCATTTTTGATGAAGATGGGTGGGTACAGCCAAGCGATCTTAATAAAATTAATATTGCCCTCTATCATGGTTCTATCGCGGGTGTCGAGACAGACACAGGCTTTATAATGACTCACGGAGATCATGATTCTTCAATC
>TARA_R110000824_G_scaffold400934_1_pt1 | contig 9994 bp, 11 predicted proteins | sample TARA_R110000824 | Tara Oceans TARA_R110000824 (sample SAMEA4397747) | marine metagenome | biome: Polar Biome; feature: [MES] marine water layer (ENVO:01000295) within the mesopelagic zone...; material: water (ENVO:00002006), including particulate matter (ENVO:01000060) such as...... | reverse complement strand
AGGCACCTATACCACGAAGAACCCAGCCACCCGGCTGGGTTTTTTGTTGCCTGAAAGAAAATAAATAGAGCTGGATAAATGCTATGATGCGCCCCAATTAATTAGGCAGCCATCACCGTTTGTGATGGGCGAAATCGAGGTGAAATAGTGAGCGAAACGGTACCTACGTCATGGTTAGTTTATTGCCGTCCAGGGTTTGAAAATGATGCTTTAGCAGAAATGCAGCATCATGCAGCATTAAACGACGTAGCCTGTGAGTCAGCTTACGGCGAAGGGTGGGTAAGCTTAACGCGTCTCGATGGCGAGCCGGTGAATGAGTTACATCGTCAAGCAGCCTTTAAAAAGCTAATTTTCGCACGCCAGAGCTTAGCGGCGTTACCTGCTCTCACGCTTTCACGAGATGATCGCCTTACCGCTATTTTGGAGCAGGTAAAGGCTAGTCGATGGAACTTTGAGGAAATTTGGCACGAAACGCCGGATACCAATGATGGCAAAGCACTGGCTGGGCTGATTAAGGCGCTTACCAAGCCGCTGGAAAGTATGTTGAAAAAGCGGGGTGCGTTAAGGCGCAGCGCGGGCGCACGACGTTTACATATTTTCTGGACTGACGGTGATCAAGTGCAGCTAGCGATGAGCTTTCCAGGCAATCGTAGCGATTTGATTAATGGTATTCGTCGGTTGCGTTTTCCCTCTCGTGCGCCTAGCCGCTCAACGCTAAAGCTGGAAGAGGCATGGCATGAGTTTATTCCTAGAGATGAGTGGGATGAGCGGTTAGCACCGCATATGCAAGTAGCTGATTTAGGTGCCGCCCCAGGTGGCTGGACATGGCAACTGGTTCAGCGCGGCATGTACGTTTATGCCATTGATAATGGCCCCATGGAATCGCAGTTGATGAAGACCGGCCAGATTGATCATCTCAAAGAGGATGGTTTTACCTGGGAGCCACCACAGCGCTTAGACTGGCTGGTCTGCGATATTGTCGATAAACCAGTGCGAGTGCTAGCCATGGTGGAACGTTGGCTGATCCGTAAATGGTGCAAGGAGGCAATCTTCAACCTCAAGTTACCCATGAAAAAGCGCTGGGATGAGGTAGCACGTTGTCTAACGGCGTTGGAAGAGTCGCTGGAAAAAGCGGGCGTGCATGCGAACGTATCATGCCGTCACCTCTATCATGATCGGGAAGAGGTAACGGTGCATGTAAGGCTTAGGGATTAATACGAGTGAAATCTCAGGCTTAATAGCCAGGTTCGTAAATCCGGATAGTTTCATCTTCGGTTAATAGCGGTAAAATACGCTGCATGGCCATTGCCCGCGCTTCGCTTGAGTGCCACTCCTTCCAAGCGCGGAGGTCACGCCATTTGGTAATCATCAGTCGACGATCGGTATGACCAAGTTCTACCAGTGTTTCACCACCGATGAAGCCCCTTACGCCTAGGGAAACGCGCATTGCCTCCCGCGCTGCTTGCTCAAATTCTTCTTCAAGACCGGGCATAATTCGCCGTTCGATGATAACTTTAATCATACTTTCTGTTTCCTACATCGAGGATATTAATGGCTGATAATACGGGTACGTTACCCAGCTTTGACGTGGTATTGGATACCTCAGGACTCTACTGCCCAGAGCCTATTATGCTAATGCATAACAAGGTGCGCGATATGACATCAGGCCAAGTGCTCAAAGTGATTGCCACCGATCCAGCCACCACACGAGATGTGCCCAAGTTTTGTCAGTTTTTAGGGCACGAACTGCTTGAGCAGGACACCGCGTCTGAGAATAACTACCTCTATTTTATTCGCTTAGCATAATCCTTAGAGATAGCACTAGAACCCAAGCGAGGCTCAAATCAACATCATTGATGTTGGCCTCGCTCACAAGGCAGCACTAAGGCACTCGGCTAATCGCTTGCCACGACCATCATGGCTAGCGCCTCAAGCGTTGCCGGATCTTCTTCCAATATACGATTGGCGATATGGCGCTGGAAAAAGTAAACGGTTTGATGGCGAGCGTGAGCGCTGTAAAGGCACTTATCCCCTAATAAAATCGGTGTCATCGCCGCTTTGCTCTCGTCGGCAAGGAGCGCGTCAAGGCTACCGTCGCTGTAGAGACGCCAGCCGTAAACAGGCTTCATATGCCAGGGAGTGTTGGGGTGATTCATGCACAGCGCGTGGGTGCCCAGAGTGTCGGGTATTTGCTGAATGAGAGTGACTTCTCCGGAAGCCTCATAATCAAAATATTCAGCTGCGGCGACTAACTCATGGTACTTATGGTCCGGTGGAGAATCGAAAATTTCTTCCGTTTCAGGGTCGCGGTAACCCACGAAGTAGCCATTCTCCTGGCTGTTCAGATCATGGCAGGCCGCCAACGTTTCCATCCACGGCACCATGCCAAAGACGCTACCATCTTCTCTTAGCCCCCAGGCTAAAATAGGCATGCCGTAGTAAGTGTCGGGACTCGCAGCGAGTTGGTACACCATCTCTAGCCCATCTAGCTCCGGAGCTAAACGAACTAGGCACTTTTGCGCCTGCTGACGCTGACGCACAGTTTCCAGGTCGATGACCTGGGCAGAGCGGGGTGACAGGGATGCGCCCATTATGTCCCTCCTTGTGCTGCGTGGTCATGACATTGGCGAAGCAAGTTTGGCTTGCTTCATTATTATCCTTGCTTATCCACCTTACCTATCAACCAATAGCACAAGTTGCTCATAAGGTTAAGGGTTCTACGCTTTTTAATTATCTGAGCAAGTTGGAAAGCGAGCTCGTAGCGCTTGATGCTCGGTGAACGCTTGCTGAAACTGGCCCCAGGGCGCTTGGGCGTTTTCCAGCGAAAGCCAGCGTGCCTGATAGCGTTGAATCGCTATTGGCTTGTCTACCGGCTGCGCGTCAATTAAGCGGTTGATCGCTGTTAGCCACTGTTGGGCAGTGTCTGCCAAGCGTTCAAGCGACTGTGGTTCCCAGCGCCTCAAGCAGTGTGTGACATCTTTCTGCTGAGCTAATAATGCATTCGCTTCGGTTAAGCGTTGAGTGGCGAGTAGCAGGGCGCGCAACACTTCGGCGGTCAATGGCTGCTCTTGTAGGGTTTTTAAATGATTTTCGAGGGCCGAGGAGTCTTGCTGCCAATTGAGGTCAAACTGATGATCCGTCATTTGCTGAAGATAATCAATGGCTTCAAGCTGGCTTGCAATAGTGTTTTCATCGACGTTAGCTAAAGGCTGGCTTGCGCGCGAAAAGCTTTTCACCCATTCGCTGGAATCAAAAATAGCGTTCCAACTGACGGCGGGTAACTGAGCTGTTTTAGTGGCCGTCAGCTGTTGCAGGCGCGTTCGGTCTTCATCGCTTAACTGTTCGGGAACATCGCTGTTCCAGCAGGTGCTTAGCCGTTGCCATAGTGTTCGCTCATATAACCACTGCTGGCTAGGAGGTGCTACTCGGCCGAGTTGATTGTTACGTGCTGCTATAAGAGAAGTAATTTGGCATTCGCGTAGTGCATAAATATTCAGCATGCTATCCCTTGTTTCGGGGATATCAATAAGCCGAGCAGAGCGCTCAGGGAAATCGCCAATATTAATGGGGTCAGCTCGCTCAATGCCTGTCTGGTCGAGGTCATTCGCAAGCTGATGATGGTAGGACTGCCACTGCTGCTCAGCAGGGTGATCGCCACAGCCAGCCAGTAAGGTACTTAGGGTTAGTGTTATAAAAAGATTGCCCCACCAAGCCATGTTTACCCCTTAACGCTGATACGCCGCAAACGCCAGGCAAGTAGCAGGGCCGCAGTGCTCAAGCCCGCAATCAAACCCATCCAATAGCCATGAACCCCAAGTGGAGCAACCATGCTGCCCACGCCACGGGAACCCAGCCAGTGGCCGCCGCCCAAGCCTACAATCCAGTAGGAGAGTACCGTTATCACCATCACGATGCGGGTATCTTTATAGCCGCGTAAAGCGCCTGCCAGATTGACTTGTAGTGAGTCAGAGAGTTGGAAGATAACGGCCAAGGCAATGATGGAAAGTGCCAGCGACTGTATCTCACTGTTCGAGGTATAAAGCGCAATGACAGGAATTGCGCTAAACCACAGCAAGATGCTGTTGATAATTGCGACGATCACACTGATAACAATGCCGTTCCAGGCGACCTGCCGGGCTAAGGTTAAACGCTGCTGACCAAGCGTGTTACCCACCCGTACGGTTAGCGCCATACTCAGCGACATGGGCAGCATAAACAGAATGGAGGTGAAGCTGAGTGCTATTTGGTGAGCCCCCACCGTGACTTCACCAAAGCTGGCAATAAAGAGTGCAATGAGCGTGAACAGGGTCACTTCGACAAAAATAGCCACACCAATGGGAACGCCCACCACCACTAATTCACGTATGCCTAGCCATTGGGGCGGTGTCAGTTTTTGCCAAATCGCAACGCTTTTATAAGTGCTTCCCCTGCGCGTGTAGTAGGCCATCGCGAGTGCCATCGTCCACATGGAGAGCGCCGTCGCAATGCCGCAGCCAAAAGCGCCTAAGGCAGGCAGCTGTTGCAAGCTAGTGGGAACCCAGGCGCCAAATAAATCAACCAAGCCATCGCCGCCGTAGATCAAGAGGTAGTTGGCAGGAATATTCACGCTTAAGCCGACCAAGCTTATCCATAGCGCCGGGCGGGTGTGATTCATGCCATCGGAAAACGCTCTAAGCGCCTGAAAAAGGGCGATCCCCGGCATACCAAAGGCGACAGCTGACAGATAGGCGGCAGACTGGCTGGCAACGGCAGGGGGCACATTCATTAATTCAAATATCGGCATGACGGCCGACCAGAGCAGTAAGGCCGCGACAACACCTAGCAGCAGGGCAACCCAGAGCGCCTGGTGCACTGCTGGGCTAATAGCGGTTTGGCGCTGTCCACCCAGCAAATGTGCCACAATTGGTGTGAGCCCCATCAGGGTGCCCGTCATAAACAGCATTAATGGCATCCAAAGGCTGGATCCTACCGAGACGGCAGCGAGTGACGTTGCATCATGTCGGCCTGTCATCATGACATCAACAACACTCATCCCTGCTTGAGCCAGCTGAGCTCCGCAAATGGGTAATGCCAAGTAGACCAGAGCGCGAGTTTCTGGCCAATACACCGATTTAACTTGTTGAGTGAAATCGCCCAATGAGAAGGCTCCTGATCGACGAATTAAGCTATAAAAAAGCGCTAGGTTAGCAGGGAAGCCTATGCCTTGCTGCCCTGTATTTAGTTTGCCTCTGTGAGGCAGTTATACTTTCTCAAACGGCAATGATAAACGAGGTCAATTTGAATCACGTGCAGGATCGATGGACGCTGGCTGATATTACCGCGCTCTTTGATGGCATTTTTGCAGAGCATTATCAAACACGCCTAATTCGGGGGGACGATGAACCCCTCTATCGGCCTGCTGATAGCGAAACACCGTACCATCAAGTTATTTTTGCGCGGGGCTATTATGCCAGTGCGTTACACGAAATTAGCCACTGGTGTATTGCGGGAGAAAAGCGTCGTCAATTAGAAGATTACGGCTATTGGTATTCGCCGGATGGGCGTAATGCTGAGCAACAAGCTGCTTTTGAGAGCGCAGAGGTTGCTCCCCAAGCGTTAGAGTACCTATTTGCCCAGGCGTGTGGCCGCCATTTCCATGTCAGCGTGGACAATTTGGGGGGCGATACGGACGTGGACCGGGACGCTTTCCAACAGCGCGTTATGGTTCGGGCAGCGCGCTACCAAGATGAAGGCTTACCCCTACGTGCCAAAGCCTTTTGCCATGCATTGAATGTTTACTATCAACAAGGGCAGAAGCTTGAAACAGCTATTGCTCAAGGACTTGATAGGTTGCTATGCACACGACTATGTTGAAGCTGTCTACTATGTAGGCGTTATGAATCATAAGGAGGGAATCTCATGACTCAGCACAATCCAAACGGATCAGCCAAGGATGTGGTTGGTATCCTAACCACAGATCATCAGGAAATGATGGCGCTGGCAGGCCAAATTAAAGGCTCAAATGACCCACAGTGGCGTAGAGATATGGCGGATACCTTGATCGCTGAGGTAATGCGCCATGCCGTTGCCGAGGAAATGTACGTTTATCCGGCAATAGAAAAATACATACCGAATGGAACCGAAGAGGTTGAGCACGACAAACAAGAGCACGATGAAATTGTTCAAGTAATGAAACAGCTGGAAGATTGTAACGCCGTCGATCCGGTTTTCATGGCGCAGCTCGAAAAGTTAGAAGGATTGTTAAGTCACCATGCAGACGACGAGGAGTCACAGCAATTTCCTAAGATGCGCACCCATATGTCCGGTGACCTACTCATTGAACTAGGTGAAAAAGTAGAGCAGGCCAAAACACTGGCGCCGACTCGTCCGCACCCCAGCGCTCCTCATTCAGAACTCTTCCACAAGAGTGTGGGTGCAGGTGTAGGCATGGTTGATAGGCTTAGAGACAAGCTCACGGGGCGGAAAACGAAGTAAATAAGCAAAGGAATTATACAAGCTTAATTTAGATGCTGGTGACCGCAGACAGTTTTTTAGACGACTTTTGCTAGATATTTTCCTGAAAAGGTAAGGGGGAGCAATGCGCCACTTAGTGGCGCTTTAGTTTACCTGCTTCAACTCGTGGGTAATGTCAGTCATGCTGTGGTAGTGATGGTCGCTAAACTGCTTCAGCAGTTGTATTTCCTGCTTACTCGCATTTCGATAGGCATGATTGATTAGCTGCTCACGCGTGGCTGGAAAGCTTATTCCATCGAACAGGCTAGCAAAGCGAGCTGCGGATGGGGCTTGCATGGCACGCTGGCCGCCAGTCTTGCTTGGCTGGTTGTGGGGCACGTCTTCATGAGTACGCAGTGCTCCGAAGGCACGCGCGACCTCGGCAGCATCGCGATACTCCTGGTCGGGTAATTGCCGCACGATGTCACACACCTCTTGCTCATCGTCACTCAGTGCAGCGAAGAGTTCGCTGCGTGTTTTCGGGAATTCAATCCCTTTCAACGCTTTTTCAATATCAGCCGCAGAGACCGCCTGTTTTGGATGAGAAGTGAGCATATGCCGCTCGTAAAGAGATTTTTGCTCAAACTCAGCCCCGCATATTTCACAAGTAAACTGTGACATCAACGTGTCTCCCCCCAACGCTTTTTGAATATCTGCCATCGTTTTGTACTTTCGGCTGGGAAATTCCTTTAATACGTTAATAACGTCATCTGTGGCATGGTTGGTTTTGGCCTGTTTAATCAGGTCCGCCTTGCTGCTCGGTAAATCGATGCCCTTAAGTGCCTTGGTAATGCCAGCCGCCGATGCCGAATCAGTGGCTGCCTTGCCACCGCGCTCACCGCCTTTGCTGCGATCGCCTTCGGGTTCCTTGGCTTCTGGCCACATGTGCGGCTCGGTGAGCTCGCCACCATCCAGCGCCTCATTGGGCCACTCGCGCTTTTTCAGCCCTAACGTCTTGAATAGGGCCGCCTTGCCGGTGATGGAAATTTGTTCTTCGGCGAGGTTATCATGCGCTCCGATGAGCAGAAATTGAGCATTTTCGTAGTCGAGCAGCTTGCTATCGTCAATATCCAGCCAGCGTTTGTCGGCGAATTTCTCTATTAAGCGCTTGGGGTAGTTCGGTTTAGCGTCTGGAAAACCGGGGACATCAAGGGAGGGGTTGCGCACCGAGATGATATAACTTGCCTCGGCAAGAATCCCCAGTTCCGCCTGCGCTTTGCCGGGTTTCGTGGGGTTGGTGAGCCGATAAGCCAAACGCGAACTGTTGTGACGCTCAAAGATAGCGTAGCGCCCCTCTCCAACGGGAATGGCTTCGCCCTGTTCCTGCTCGCCACGGGTTTTGGTAGCGTACTCGAGCGGCGCTAGCGCCTCGCCAATGTTTGTTGGCTTGCCTATCATGTCGTTCATCATCCACTCTCGTGCGGTAGACGATGGCTTGCCATGGCTAATCTCAGGCATGCGCTTTTTGCCCACCAGGAATAATCGAGCGGTATCTTTATCGTCTGGCGCTAGCACTAAGTAAAGGCGCTGAACGTCTTCAATGTTTTCGACCCGCGGTGTATTGACCTTGGGCCGATAGAAAAAATAGATATCTCCCTTTTCAACATAATCCTTCATCTGTCACCTCCTGTGTAGAAATGGCTATGTCGTTAAGATGGAGTCCTCAAAAGCGTGTCCTATAGCTATCTTTCTAAACACAGCCTCATTATGGGTTAGCAGAGGATTTTCCTTCGTGCAAACGTATCCTAGGCTATTGGTAGCTAATGCCTAGTCCTCTTCAGTAAGGCGCTGGTGCATCGAGAGCATAACCTCAAGCTCATGTTCTGGACGCATCGGCTCTAAGCCCAGCTCGCTGAACGTTTCACGCCGCTGGCGATGCCATTCGCCAGGAGTGATTGAAGGGTAGAGCACCGATGCCGGGGCTAGCTCTACGAAAGGATCCAGCCCATAGGTATCAAACAGCCGTGCCAGTGCCGCTTCGTCGTCGCCGTTGTCGCTGGTATACAGCGTGGCGGAGAAGTGGTCGTTCTCAAGTTCGCGAATCACTTCCAGAGGACTAACCCCCAGGCTCTCCAGCTCTTCCATGCTGTAGGCGCCCAGGGCATTGGTGTCTTCCTTTATCCAGCTATCATCCGGCTGAATTAATGTTTGCTTCACTCGGCCATCGGGCAGCGACCAAGCAATGGCGAGCGGTAAGCCATCGTCTTCGCCCGTTTCAATGGCAATAAACCCAGGATAATCGGCCACGCTAGTACTCCTATTATGATTCTGCGGGAAGACGGAAAAAACGCTTGGCAGTTTGGGTGGTGGCGTTGCCTAGTTCAGTTTCGTTGATGCCGCGCCACTGAGCAATCTCGCGCACTATCCAAGGTAACAAAGCGGGTTCATGGCGGCGCCCTTTGAGTTTTGTAGGCAAGTTACGGGGTAGCAAATAAGGGCAGTCGGTTTCAACTATTAAACGTTCAAGAGGAATATCACTCACCAATGATCGCAGGTGATGACCGCGCCGCTCATCGCAAATCCAGCCCGTTAACCCTATATGCAAGTCTAGGTCGAGATAACCAAATAGCGTATCGCGGTCAGCAGTGAAACAGTGAACCACCGCGTGGCTGATGGCGTCTCGCCATGCATGCAGAATTTCGCGCATCCGCTGGCCCGCATCGCGCTCGTGTAAAAACAGCGGCAACCCGCTTTCGACCGCGAGCGCCAGCTGCGCTTCAAACGCACGCTCCTGCTCCTGGGGCGTCGAGAAGTTGCGATTAAAATCCAGCCCACACTCGCCCACAGCCACTACTTCCGGTAAGGCATGCAGGGCCGCCATGGCGCGCTCAAGACCTGCATCCCACTGGCTGGCGTCATGAGGGTGTACACCCGCCGTGGCGTACAGGCCAGGATACTGTTTGGCCAACTCGACGGCTTGCTCAGCATGGGCAAGATCGGTACCGGTAACGATCATGGTCGTTACCTGCGCCGCTTGGGCACGTTGGATAACCGCCTCAAGATCGCGGCCAAAGCTTTCGTGAGTTAAGTTAGCGCCGATATCCACCAAAGGGGTACTAGGCCGAAACTGTAGTGCTTCGGGTAAAAAATCATCGGCATACGCGGTGGTCAAAGGTGTCTCCCATTCAATATGCAAAGGCACCATTGTAACTGGGCCTCCACGTATCCTACCAATCCTAATACCACAGAATGTTAAAGCTTGTCTGTGGCCTTGTTTGCTTCACATGCATTTATAAGTGATGTATACGGGGTGGTTGGAGAATATCATTGATGGAGTGTGGAAATTATTGTTCCATGGCTTTCTTAGTTTTTATTCTAACGGTTTAAGGAGAATAGATTGGTTTAGAATACTGAGAAAAATAAAAAGGTACCGCACAGAATTTAGGGCGATACCTAGTGTTTTGAATAATCTTGAGTTGTAGTGAAGTGTTCTAACTAGAATGCGTCACCTTGGTTTGTAGTGGCATAGTGAATTTGGCCACCTAATTAGAGGTGCTAATAT
>TARA_R110000824_G_scaffold225287_5_pt1 | contig 9994 bp, 9 predicted proteins | sample TARA_R110000824 | Tara Oceans TARA_R110000824 (sample SAMEA4397747) | marine metagenome | biome: Polar Biome; feature: [MES] marine water layer (ENVO:01000295) within the mesopelagic zone...; material: water (ENVO:00002006), including particulate matter (ENVO:01000060) such as...... | reverse complement strand
TGTTCTAAGTTTTCGATTGCCTCTTTGTTTTCCTCGTATTCGTCCCTCTTTGTTTTAAGCTTAAGCAACTCTGCATCAGTCGTGTGAATAATATTTTTATTTCTCTCAATTTCTAAGTTTAGATCGGCTATTTCAGAAGTTACATTGTGTTTGCTTTTTTGAATGTTGTGATAACGATCAAGTTGAATTTCTACATCTTGCGGATTCAGCAACTGAGTATCCGAGGAGATCTCTTCTATGAGGGCTAGCGCCGCTAGTTGTTGTTCTTCCACTGTGGCCCTAGAGGCTGCTGCTACGTGTGCATCGCGGATAAACTTACACGTCGGGAACGTGGTGCCACACGGAATATCCGATAAAAGTTCTTCTTTTTTTATAATATCGACATGAGTATCCAAAAGTTTATTAAGGTGCTCTTCTTGCGTATTTAGCTTTTCTCTATTCTCAGTAATCTGTTCCTTCAACCTTTCGAATTTCTCAAGTTCAAAATCCGATAAGAACACAACTACCTTTGCATATACACCTTGTTTAACTTTCAACTTTGATTCATCTTCAGAAATTTTCAGTTTCAGGGCCGTGACCTGATTTTCTTTTATTAATATTTCTTTTCCAATCGCTACAATATCGATAACTTCGGCAGGGATAGAATCAATCATATCTTCTGTTCTTTCACATGTTTCATTTAAAATAGTTAACTCGCCTTTTAGGCCTAGGCACTTATCTTGTTGTTCTGTCAGCGCATGGCGTGTTTTTACCAGTTGGGTTTCAGACTCCTCGATTTCTTGTTCATGTTCTTTTGACCCCATGTTCTTTAGGGCGCCCTTTAAATCGACAGAGTCTTCTTTGGCTAATTTAAATTTTTGCTCAAAGAACTCTAAATCCAAAAACTTAGCCATAATCTCTTTACGACGAGTAGAGCCCTCATCAATGAAGGAAAGGGCCCCATGTTGGGAGGATAACGATGACACCGAAAAGTCATCGAGGGTACCAAAATGTTTCCTAATGTTAGCATCGGTTTGTGTTCTGGTTAGACCATTGAGAGAACGTATCTCCCCCATGACCTTATCGTGAACCTCAAAATTGAGTTCCGTCTTTGCTTCTTGGCTTTCTTCGCCTTTTAATCTTTTAGTATATTTGTCGGATCTTCGTTCAACTATATAAGTCTTGTCATCTATCTCGATCTCTATCTTACCGGATCCATATTCTTTATTCTGATTAATAACATTTATATTCTTGCGCTCATTTTTTGAGGTTGAGTTAAAAAGAGTCCAAAGGGCTCCATCAATAATACTGCTCTTTCCAGAAAAGTTTTTACCAAATATTCCGACAATGCCGGCAAGTTCTCCAAAGTTAACGCTGTTGTTCTCTCCATAATTAAACAAGTTATCAAACTCAAAGTTTACCAACTTCCAATTAACATTTCTGGAAATGTCTTCACCATCTTCTACAATCTTATTGTATTTCTTATTAAGTTCAAATACCTTTTCTATAGTTTCTTCAGGTGCCTGATAATCTACAAGGTATTCTTCGATCAGTTCTTCTTGAATAGCAACGTCTCTTAGGTTGGCTGTCTTTAACCCATCGGCCAATCCTTCAACGCTCCCGCGGTCTCCAGTTGCACGATTAAGAAATGAAATGCTTTCTGGTTTGAATCTGTGTTTTGCAATATCCACGGCGCGGCGCATCACATCTAGTGGGAGGTTGTTGTTGCTCACTAAGCGAAGTCTGGCGCCAAGAGGGATGGCCGTATTCTTGGGCATTCTCCCCTTACGAGTAAGTTCGATAGTAATAAATGGCTTTGGGTTGATTAGCGAGACATGCCTAGTATTCCAGCTATTCTTATCTTCGATATCCCAGATAAGATAACCCTTATCATTAGATTCTCCGTGATTTTGTTGGACCAGAGACCCCGGGTATCTTGCTCGGCCATCGGTATCTACTTTTTGATCTGTCTTATGGATATCTCCAAGCAAAGCATAATCATATTTTTCAAGCTCATCAAGACTAATATCACCGTGAGTCATCATCCACCCAGAGTCAGTAACAGAGCCGACAACTGAGCCGTGATATAGAGCAATGTTCACTCGATCCTTTGGTAATGTCTCTGGCCAATTTTCCGGATCTACAATAGATAATATGTGTAAGTCAGTTCCATCAGCCACCTCAACCACATCTGAGTATTTATGAAAATGGATGTTGGGATGCTGAAGGTATTCTACAATCGGCGAAATCGCGTCTAAGCGCCCGCTGTTCTTTAAATTCATATCGTGATTACCGAGAATCATATGATAGGGTGCGATATCGGCTAGTCCAACGAATAGTTCACTCATCATCCGAATACCTTCGGGCGACATGTCTAACTTAGTATGAAAGGTATCTCCAGTATTAACAATAATATCTGGCTGTTCTTCTTTCAGCTTTTCATAAAGCTGCTTAAATACTGCACGGTACTCTTTATGGTACTTCAATTTTCGGACATGGATATCCGATACGTGCGCAATCTTAATGCCCATGTACTCTCCTAGTTTAACATCATCCAAGCGAGAGCACTAAATCCATACCACGAGGTGTAGATAAAAATTGCTTTTCCGAGCGTATTCAAAATAAAACTAAGCATAAGTGCCCCCTTATACATATACTATATCATCCTAGGGCTGTCGTGTCAAGCGTTTTCTTTAAAAGTATTTTTGCCCTTAGCTCCGCGTTCGGCGGTTTTGTCTTGTAAAGCCTGATATGCAATCGACCAAGAAGCAGGGAGAAGCTGCCCGGCATCGGAGTCATAGAAGTTACCATGGCCCTGAGTGCCCCATGAATTGAAATCTTTTACTTTATCGGCTAGGCTTTGAATATCCATTGTTTGATAAAATTTCTTTAAATCTTCTTTTTCTGCTCCGCCGGTGAATGTGTCTTTGTATCCACCGGGCAGACTATCATAGGGCACATAAACAAGATAACCCGATCCTGCTTGTGCTTGTCCAGTACTTTCCACATCTCCCGTCTGGACATACTTATTATTAAGATTATCCATTGCTATTCCTGATGCATCATCTGGGCTTACATCCTTGGCTAAGTCGGCAGGGGTCTCGCCTTCTCTAGAACTGTCTTCAATTGACCTTTTCAAAAAGTCGAGGCGAGCAGTGGACATGTTTTGGCCGGCTTCGACTGCATTCTGTATCTGTTCAGCAGCACTCGGAGAAATTCCCACGCCTTCTAAATCTTGCAGATCGGCCCCTATCTGACTACCAAAAGCCAGTGCCGCCATAACTGTAATCGGAATTGCTGCTTTTTTAGCAGCAGATTTAATCGCGTCCAAAACCGAAGCTTCCAACATCAGACGCTGTTCTTCGGTGAAATCTAGCTGCATCTCACCGACAACTTCCGTGATCGTCTGCTTCACAAGACGAAGCTCAGCTTCTTCGCGAATAATCTGTCGAAGTCTGGCTTCGGTGATCCTCATCAGACCTTTCCTTGCCAGCCCGTTCCGCCTTTCTTTTCTTTCTTTTTCGCTGCTTTCTTAAAGCGTTTAGCAAGTGCCTTACGGGCAGGAGTGCATGTCGACTTTGTCATCGGAGTGCAGTCACCTTCGTGTTCTGGATCCACAGCTTTTTGGATCCAGTCTTTATCTTCTTCGATCTCAGCATCGTCAGATAACAATGCCTCAAGCTCTTCTTTAATAATCTCTTTAAGTTGTGTTTTTGTGATTTTCATTTGGGGCCCCTATATTGCTGATAACAAATTCAACAGTAAATAGTCGTCTCTATCGATAAAGGATGCGTTATTCTTTCTTTCATGGAACGCCTCTTTCGGCATTGAACCTACATCTTCATATCCGGAAACATCGATTTTATACATCTCGATATCATATTCCAACAACATTTTAATAATCCTACGCTCTTTTTTTGCAGCATCGGGATCCATGGCGATGTAGATGGGGGTATCGTTATACACGATCTTTCGCAATAAATCGGAACTCTTGCGTAAGGTTGAACCCAATATAGGAACAGCATTTCCGGCGACCAATGCATCAAAAACTCCTTCGACTAATATTAAGTCTTTATTCCAATCAATAAATAGGTCGTTAAACACTATGTCCTTGGACGCTCTTGGGTTTTTATACTTATAGGAGTCCCCACTATAGGATCTCGCTATAAAATAGCTACAATCGCCATCTGAGTCGAATGACGGTATAATGATTCTATTACGATACTCACCACTAAAGCAATAGCCGATCTTCCATTTAAGAATATCGGCCTTGGTTACTCCCCGTTTTTGGAGATATCGGAGTGCGTAGATACCGGTGGCTGGTATATTTTCTGTGCAGAGGCTCGTGAACTCTTCTGGGAGTTCCATTTTCGTTTTGTCTTCTCGACGCTCTGGTGCCATAAAGAGGTCAGCAAACCTTTCAAGATCGCTTCGGTTCGATATTGCGTCCCACTTCTGTAGTTGGCTATACGTACCATAACTTCTAATAACGCGCCTAATATTACGACCGCGATAATCGCAAACCCAACACTTATAAACATGTTTATCCAAGTTAACAGAGAACTTGCGCTTGCGGTGGTTGCACGCAGGGCACGCGAAAAGAAGTTCGGTGTCCTTGTCGATGTAGTTTCCAAGCGTTTCATGAAGTATTTTTTTTGCTTCTTTCTTGTTCACGTGTCCCTCACACTAATAATAACACAGTGAACCTCAATAGTCAACAAAAAACCCCGCGGGGGCGGGATTCTTGTTTTATTTACTTGCTTTCTAACGCTTCAATAATCTGAGCTTTTGTCGATCTGGTTGTTACTTTCAGGCTGCTAGCTTTTGCAAACTCTAACAACTCGGCCTTCTTCATGGAAGGGTTCCAAGGTGCGGTTGCAGCTTCACCAATAGACACAAGCTCGATCTCAAAGTTGAGATCTTCACCAGCGAGAGGGTGGTTAAAATCAAGAAGAACTTCTTCTTCTCGCTCTTCTTGAATCTTAGCCAAGAAAGGTCCCTTGGGTCCATTTCCCTGTATCACTTCTCCGACTAGAAACTCAAAATCTGTGCCGAATGCAGTCTTTGGGACCACTTGAATGGCATCAGGGATCCTAGGACCATATGCCTCGTCTGATACGAGATTAATCTTCTTTGTTTGGCCAGTGGTCATCCCCACTATCGCGCGATCAAAACCCGGAAGCATCTTTCCTGCTCCCACTTGAAAATTAAGAGTCTTGCCTCGAATTTTAGAATTATCGAATTCTGTTCCATCATTCAATGTTCCGCGATAATGAACGCTCACATTGGCGCCGTTTTGTACTTTCATTTTTTCTCCTCTTATGAAAAGTTCTCTATTACTATAATCTATTAACATCAAAATGTCAAGTACTTTATTGCATTATTTTGCTTGTTGTACCAAAACTAAAACTGGTGCCGGCAAATGTTCCATTATTCCATCCCCAAACCACTGAACTGTTATCATATCTTCCGGGTACCCAGACCACGTATCTTCGTGGTAATGATCTCTTACAATATCCACAACCATTCCATACCACTGTTTTCGATCGGGGGGAACTATATAATCAATCTCACAAACAATATCTCCTATTTTCAGCTTGGCATCGGAAAAATTAAAATCAGCATCCACGCTATAACTATGCTGTACTACTGTTCAGCGTCGTATTCTGTAGAATAGCCCGCATGCGCTACCACTATCGCGTCGGCCCTATCATAGGATTCTGGTTTCGGATTTCCATGTTTGGTGTACTCAATTTTAAATGCCGGCTCATTATCAAGCAAATGTTGTAGAACAACCTGTTTCGCCTTTTGGCCGCGGGGAACTTTGATTCCCGCTCTTTTTCTAGCAGACGTTGCTGCAATAAACTGAGGTATAATTTCAAACAGTTCATAGACGAGCCATGATACGATACCATTAAATCTAGTGAGCACAGAGAGCGTCTTGGCTGATGACTTACCTCCCATAAACATATGAAGAGATTGCTCTATGTAAATGTGCTCGATTGGATAATCGGAGCCGCCTATTCTAATATTGTCATCGTTGTTACATTGATACATCTCAAAAATGTCGAGAAGTTTTTCTTTTATGGCAATTGTTTTATCAAAAATGTTTTTATATTTTCGCAAGTCTATCGAGTCATAGAAGACGAGCTGTCCGTCAGCCACAATTGCAAATCCAGTGATACTGGTACTTATGTCGATCCCTAAAACCATTTTATACCCTATGCTTACGCCAGCTATACGGTTTTCTATTATCGAGATAATTCTTGTTCAACATTTGTGCGTATGCTTCTTGCTCAAAGCGGATCCTATAATATGCCATTTCTTTATCTCGGAACTTGATTAACCCTCTCAGGTAATCCCAGCCATATAACATATAAAAGAATACCACAAATAGCTCCTTTTGTTGAGCAATATGTATGCTTTCATGTCGTAAAACATCTTCCGACATCTCTTCTCTTGAAATGATAAAAGGGTACAAAGTGATGGCTGTGATATCAACAACAAAGGATATGGCTCTCAAAAACTTAGGTGCTATGACTATAATCGGGATTTTCATATGTCCAACTTCAACTTGAACGTATAATCTTGGTCGTCTTCTTTTAAGACAGGATCCGCCAGAGTAGCGATACCAAGGAGGTTTTTATTATCATCATATATGCAGACGCGCGAGATATAAACCTGACGTGTAAATGGTCCGTTATAAGTAGCGAAGCTGGAGGACGTGAAGTTTTTCAGCTTCCGGACTGGGTTCTCTACATATAGTTGAGCGCCGGTCACCTCTAGTTCATCTTGGCCATATTGAATAAATGTGGGATTATTGGAATAGTTTACTTGGCCTCTTTGGGCTTTTGCAAACATTGTTTGAACTTGTGTTTCTGTCATTCCATTAAACTTTAAAGAAAATGCAGCATTAGCAAAGGTGGCGTCGGTAATAGTGTCTCCGGTTATCCCATCATTTGCGCCGGCGCCCCAATAAAGCCATTGGGGTCTTACTTTTGTGCCGCCGGCGCCGTCCACAAGAGGAAGGGTCGTAGCATCAAGAGCCCATGAGCCAGTAAGCAGAATAATGCCTTCGTTATACATAACAACGCCAGCAACTTGCCCGTCGTGAGCTTTTGCATAGCCGTTATCCGATCCAGAAAATTGTATGAGTTCACCATTGTGTTTGGAATCTCTCAACTCCGCGGCCAAGGTTCCCGTAATATACAGTTGTATAACAAGACTGCCTTCGCTAATCTTAGAGCCGTAAAAAATAGACGGGACGTACAAGACGTTTAAGGGTTCTGTCGCCTTGTCCCAGCCGCCTTTAATAGAGGAAGAAACCGCATAATGCTCACTTAAATAACGATAATGATTTAAACGGTTTTTTAATGCATAAAAGTGCGGATAGACAGCCGACCCTGAGCCAACCTGTTCAAGGGTGGGTGGATCTGGCTCAGTATTATAGATATCTCCGCGAAGACCGGGGATCGGCGCCATAAGCTCCCGCGTAAGGGAAGCCGTGAGGGGGTAGTTCATTTGAATCACATCCCCATATTTAAACTCGTTTTGGTAACTTACCATGCCGGCGGTTTTGAAAGAGGCGCCGGCAGAATCTTTACTAATGAATGGGGCGATATGTGGATTAGAGCCAGTGGTGGTAGCCGCTATAATCAAACCATCCGAACCGACGCGGACGGTGCCCGCTCTGTCGATATTGTATTCGTACAGACTTATTCCGCCACTCACGCTAGACGTGATAGATAGAATATTGTTCTGGGCTGAGGAGGTTCCCAGCGTCGACGCGTGATGCGGGGTATTGCTGTAATATACTTTTGAGTTGTAAATCGTAAACTCAACAAGTGGATACGCCCTCATTGTGTTTAGCACAATATCATTTTGGCTAAACTTGCGGAACGACATTTTTAGTAATCCAGTCTTACCCTAACGGTCAACTCATTTTGAGGAGTCTTCTTAAGGGGCTCAGACAGTTTCGCAACCGCTAAAAGCTCATTACGGGCGTTATAAAGGCCAACGGTTGTAGCGTATGAAACTGGAAGATCTGACGGATTATTCTTTACTCGAATTCTGCTGTTCAATACATAAGTTGGATTTGAACTGTAGTTGAACTTATTGACCGGAAGTCTGCAGAAGTAGATTGTAGAGTTAATCTCGGTGGAGTTGTTGTAAGTAAGATTTGTGATTCTTTCTCTAAGGGCGTCACACGTTCCAGAAATAGAGGCAGTTGCAATGGATCCGGAACAACTGAAAGGCGATCCGCCAGATCCACTCATAATAGAACCACTATTAAAATAGGCTCCAACGGCATGATCATCGGGGCCAACTTGGTTGGTCGGGGCGTCAGTATCCCAGATGGAGGATGAAAGCACAACAATTCCTGCCTGATAGAAGACCACACCGTAACTAGAAGTATTGGTTGCAGTGGTGGCTGATGCGGTAGTATCGAATAAGACTCCGTAATCACCACCGATAGTGTTCACTGTTCCATCACCGGTTGTATTTGCTTTTATATCTTGCAAAGTGATAGTGTGGCTGTGGAAATCTGAATACACACCTCGTCCTAGCTCAAGGGAAAATGTTCCTTTCTTGATTTGATCTTTGGTCAGCAAACGCGAGAAAGAAAAGATCATGACGTTCTTCATTGAACCGGTGCCGTCTAACTTAAGATCGTTTTCAAACAAACGCACAGTATTTGCAGATCCGGTATAGCCCAGCAAGACTTGCGAGAACTGGTTGTACATATTGATCTTCTTGGAGTTTTGCGTGTTGGTTGAAGCCGATAATACTGAGCTTTCATCATATCCACAAGTAATATCAAAGATATGGTTAGCAGAAGAACTCAGATAAGGATAGTCATATACCGACTGGAACATTCCGTGGGTAAAGTTTTTAATATTTTCATTGCTATAGGTACCACTGTTTATGATCGTACCCGTAAGAGGTATGACTTCATGAAGAATGGTTTTGGTGGTGGTTACGTCTGTGTTAACGTTTAAGGGTTCATAAGAAACAGGCATTCATTTTCTCCGGTCTATGTCTGTGCTAACTTGATAATTCTAACAGGCAGCTGGATCGTGGCGTTTGTGGCCACACCTTGAACATAAATAGTAGTATCAATAAAATCGTATAACGTACCATCGCCGAACAAGTCATTCGAGGTTGTCCCGTATTTGCTATAATCCGTCTGAGTGATGTCACCTCTAATGACAAAGTTCATCGCGGTAAAGACGCCGCGGGGGCCCGTGATTGCAGAATAGTTAGTACTGGTATCTACAGTTGTGCCGCCCGATGAAAAATCAGAGTATACACGAGTAATCGACGCTTGAATCATGGCTTCGTTATAGTCGGACAGGGAGGTGGACTTCCGAGTTGCGCTAGCGCGGGTCAATGAAACATTTAATACGGCGCCTTGTTGTGAATTGTTGCTAAAGTTAGAGTTGGCACTCGCGCCCATTGGGGTTTGGATAAACCTTCTATCATAGCGAACCAAGAAGGCCTTGTCCGCAAGTCCAACTGCGGTGATATATGTTGATTGGTTGGCAGCGGAAGATGCTAAATCGGTACTCTCGATGCCCGTTTCCATTAGGACAAAACGGCCCGTTGAATCTCCACTTTTTAGAATATTGGCTTCTGCTACACTCGATACCGAGGTCATGACTTTACTTGTCACTAGGCCGGCGACGGTTGTCTTGGTATCATCCGCCAAGAAAAATACGTTGAAGCCGGTTGATCTTTGGGCGATTCTGGAATTGAACGTTTTCTCATTTAAGATTGCAGATGGTATGTACAGAAGATCTTGTCGAGGATATGATACAAGACCATAATTTATATTCGCGTTGGCCTGCGTGAAGGCTTCCAATACGGGGGTTTGCAGAATCTCTAAATCGTAATATGCCGAGCCAGACGGGTGATTCTTATTATATAAGCCATAATCAATCTCGTCGTCTCCAATAGCAAACTTCGTGATTCTAAAGTTTCCTCTAGCCATACGTTTTCGGCCGACGTCGGTGAG
>TARA_R110000824_G_scaffold15760_2_pt1 | contig 10004 bp, 3 predicted proteins | sample TARA_R110000824 | Tara Oceans TARA_R110000824 (sample SAMEA4397747) | marine metagenome | biome: Polar Biome; feature: [MES] marine water layer (ENVO:01000295) within the mesopelagic zone...; material: water (ENVO:00002006), including particulate matter (ENVO:01000060) such as...... | reverse complement strand
CCGCCGGGCGCAGAGAATCTTGTCTTTATAACAGTCTTATTGGGGGTGCCGCTCAAATACCCAACACCATAGTCCTGAGCGAAGTCAAAATGTTCTAAATCAAGGTGTGGTCTGTCCGTTCTGACGTCGAGAAAAGTTCGAATGGATGTCGTGCCGCTCGTTCGGTTTTGGAAGGAGCCAGTGGGCAGTGTAGGCTGAGTCTCGATGAACTGGCGAGGGTTTGAGTAGGCGCCGAATGTGCTGATAACTTCATAGTTCTTTCTGAAGTTTCCTAAAACGACTGGGCCGGTGGCGTGGATGTTCCTAATATTGACTGGACTCTTGGCTGTAAAATCTCTATGATACACTGCCTTCTTTGAGGAAGTGTTGGGGTAGGGATTAATCGGATCATAGTCAGTCGGGTGTGGATAATCTGGGCCGGCCATGCCAATGGCGCCGGAATAGAATGATTTGACTGTTCCAAGAAGAATCCTCCAACCTTCTGGTCGCGTGTTCTGTTCATCGGTTGCGTTCTTGTTGATGGCAACATGGCGATATTGGAGCCCACCGACATTGTGTTCGGTGAATGGGCCCTGCATGGGCTTCTCCATATCGGTACCATATACATCGTTGTGAAGGTTCGTGATCTCAAGATTGAGCCCGAGAGCATTCTGGACTTCTGTTTGGTAGCCGCCGGTTACTGACGAACTGATAATGTTAAACGGGAAAGCAACTGAAGACTTAACAAAGGAATATCCTCCGCCTTCTTCGTGATCGCGGCCGTGCATAACACCAACATAACGTTTAATCTTTTTAATTGGATTTTTCGAAGGATCTTTAAAGTCTGTGATTTCTGCAAAATCGTTAACAAACGAAAGCAGAATGTTTTGCGGAACATAAATACCGCCGCTCGTATTGATTGGACCGGCCGGATATAATGCAGTTCTAGTATATTCAATATTTTTATCTGCGGAGAAATTCGTTCCGCCTTTGATCGTCGTTGTGTTCGGATTATCAATTGTTAATTGAATGTTCTTGGCAAATACCCTTCTTTTATACTCGTTTGTGTTATAGCTGGTGCCAGATCTAGATTTTAGAACAGGGTTGCTGCTAGTGAGTGTCGGATTAGACACCACCATTCTTCTAATCGTTTCTCGTTGGGTGTCAATCACTGAATCGCCAGATGTGATTTCTATGTCAGATCGATTGGCGCGGTCTTTCCAATATCTAATATGTTTATCGGTTCGACGAGGAGAGGATGGCATGGTAGTGCCACCGAAAGAGGGTGAATATAAAATTTCACTCGTTCCAAACATCGGCGATGACGGATCCGCTACATTAAATTCTAATGTCGGGAACTTTGTTTCGTATTTACTTCTTTCCAACACATGACTTTCAACTGTATTTGTTATATCTGGAGAGATGTCAACTGATGCAGGAATAAGCTGCGAGAAAATAGCAGATAAAGCTTCATCGAACCATTTGTAATAAGCAACGAACTTTTCAATATCTTTTGTTTGAGTTACTCTTCGGAAGAATACTTCTCTTAGCTTTTCTAGTGATTTATATCGGCCGCGATATCTGTTAACTGGTTCGCCTATAATGTTGTTGAAATCGATGACGCCAGCAAGGAAAGTCAACATCTCTTCTGAGACCGCCTGATACATGCTTTTTTCTATTGTGATCAAGTAACTTGGTATTGTTTCGGTTCTTTCAAAGAGGGTATCATCCTCTTCTAAGATCTCGATCATATTCGAAGAAACATTCTCTTCTGGATCGATGAATTTAAAAGAATTTGCTCGTTCTATATTGACTGCTTTTGTTGACGAGGCTACAAAGCCGTAGCCATAACCGTCATGTTGGTATCCGGAGATCTTTCCGTGCCAGCCATAATTTGTTCTGCTAACCGCAGAGCCTGACGAGAAGTCAAGGGTAGTAAAAGTACCGCCGGCGGAAGAACCAGTTAGTGTATCGAAATTCCATTCAAGAGCCAACGCTCTCTGGTTTATAATATCTTTGTTACCAAGGGTCTTATCTAACGCTGAGATGTTCTTATAAGAGCCGGAAATACCAGAGTTGTCAACATCAAATAAATGCTGATTAAGAGATGCGTTGCTAAGGTATTTTGTCCAATATTTTACATTAGAGATCAGAGAATCGGCGCGACGGGTTGTCGAACCGGTTAAGTTCTCTTTGTATGCACCAGCCCAAACACGTTTAGGAGAGGTAGACATCCCAGACCCGGAGGCATACGATATTGATGAAGTTACTTCAAAGCTGTCGGTAACCACTCCGAGGGTAGAAGTAATACCGCGAAAGATTACATCGTAAGTAAATCCTCGACTGGTAGAGGGGTCTGAACCCGAAACAAAACCGGAGAATGGATAGTCTTTAGGTTTAATTCTAACTGAGAGATTCCATCTCTCGTTATCATATACATCGAAGAAGACGCTACTGGTTAAGGTAGGAAGCGGGTTTGGGTGATTTAGAGATTCTAATTTAAAGTAAACATTTTTAGAGTCTGCCTCATCTCTGACTGCACTTACTTGAAAGTTTGCTTTATCATCTGCGACGAACGTGGTTTTTATTCCATCGATGTGGTCGGAGCTAGCAGTACTGACGGTTGCTATTCCAAAAAGTGACGTTTCTAAGAAGCTTCTCTGAAACTTACTCTTGCTCTTGAAGAACTTCGGAAAAATAACGTCGGCTTCAGCCGTGAATCCATAGAGGTTTTCGTATGTGGCAGCAGTCCCATAAGAACCTGAGATAAAGCCGCTTGAATCCGGGTTCAGGGGGTCTTTTCTCTGATAGACAACTGCTTGCAGTTGGTTGGCATCATTGAAGTTTAGGGACTTGTTTGTTTTGATGACCTGTCTTAAGTTATCTTTTATCTCATAAACTTGATTATTGGAGTAAATTTTGAATCTTAATAAATCATCATCGATGTTAAAACTACGCAGAACGTTTCTAAATGCTTTCTCCGTTCCTTTCGATTTATAGATATTCGTGATGTTATTGTAAAGGTTCTGATAAATTAGATCCTTCGTCTCTTTGAGTTTGCTCTCGAAAAATTCTTTATCATTTCTGTTCAGGAGTGCTTCTCTGATTGTAGCGTCAATGAAGATCTCTGGGATATGCATACCCATTGATTGCGGAAGGTGCATAGCAAAAGGGAGGGGCTCTAAAGAAGCGGATAAGTGACTGACTTGCTTGAATGTTGGAATGGCGCCGGCCATCATTCTTATCTTGTCAAAATATGTACCGACGATATGAGAGATGATCTTAAGGTTATCATTTCCTAAGTCTTCGTGCTCTTCGATAACCCAGCTTGGAGCATGGGAAAGGAAGGAACTATTGTTGGTTGAATCATAAAATGAACCAGACTCTAATAAGCTGGATTCCAGATATATATAATCTGGGTGATTTATTCTTACAATTGGATCGGCGTGCTCTTTAGTTGCAGCCGAGGCTGACACAATGGCCGAGCCGGTGTTTCTAGAGTTGCTTCCGTAGCCTGTCCAAACTGCGTTTGAGACACGACCGGCATAATCTAATACGATAGAATCGGTGGCTGCAACCGCAGTGATACCCTCGTTGAACTTAAAATATACTCCAAGCTCTGTGTTATTAATATCGGTGTTTGTTCCACCGCCGACTTGCGAGAACCAATTTTCAGCGATTTGTTTTGAGTTTCGAGCGACTTTCCAGAATCGGAATTCGTCGATCGAGCCAGAGAGCTTTCCGGCGCCGGCTGGGGCACTGCTGCCCGAAGGGGTTGTGATAAGGGCGCCTATTCGGCCCATTAATTTTTTGGAGTTGATCTCTAAGAGGGTGCCAGCGGATGTAATTGTTTCGTTTAGCCTACCATTAACATGGAGTTTACTAACAAAGGAGCTACCTGTGTTGTAAAAAGTTAGTGCGTAATGTTGCCAGTCGCCGAACGAATCTGTGGCGGCCAAATTTGAGCCGATTGTAGATGTTTTGGTTACTGAACCTGACTCAATTATGAAGGTTAGCGGTTTTGGTTCGGTTGAATCTAAGAGTAGGGTGATTCTACCGTAATCATTATTCGTTGGACCGGTGGCTTCGTTGTTCCACATATCGACAATGACTTGCTTGTCGGTTGTCGGGGCAACGCCTAAAGATCCTGTCTGCAGCCAGAATTCAACGGTTACACCGTGTTCGAAGTTTGAACGAAGGTTTGATAGGCGTGTGCCTTTACCATAATCATCTGGCAGGCCGGCTGTCTCATAGATCTTCTCATCATAAACATTTCCGTAATTTGTCAAACCAGATTCGGGATCCGATCCTTGAGCAACTAAACTGCTGCCGGCGGATCCGGTGTTCGGGCCGCCTTTAAATGTGATGTATTCTTGAGTTGTCGGAAGACCAAAGCCATCAGTGGTGTTTGCTAGAGGGCCCCACCCATCGGCACTTAGAACACCATAACCAGTTGAGCGAGGGTATCTGTTATTAAAGATATACTTTTCAACTGGAAAGAGTTCATTGTAGAACTTATTTTGTTCAGCATTCGATCCATCATAAGGATAGAAGTTGATTACACGATCTAGGGCGCCTTTGTAATAATAGTAAGCCGAACCATACTTTGCAAAGTTGGCCGGGTTCTTATAATTAATTTGTGGTTCGAACGTCTGTTGCTGTTTATATAACTCTGCTGCATTATCTAATGATTCTACTATCTCATAAGCTTCTTTCTGAGTTTTGTAGTCATCATATTGTGCAGTTTTGTAAGCAGATTCGAAAAGCTTTTTACTACTCATATTATCTCTCTTCTATCCAAAATCTAAATATACTGTCTTGTTCGAGCCAGGATTTAATTGTACCATCATAAAAGGAAAATTTAAAGCCATATGCGTATCCCGGCTGTAATAAAGACATATCAAAGTTAAAATAATTACCCGAAACATCGTGCGATAAGGCAGTGTGTCTATCACTTCCTGTGCCATATGGGACTACTGTCGTGTCATCTATCAATCGAACAACGCTGTACGAAGCACTTGGGATAGATAAGGAGGGGTATGCAGACTGAGCCATCGTGTATGAATTTGGTTTCCAGTTTTTATCTCGGACAAACAAATTTAGGCGCGTTGTCTCTTTCCTGTAATAACTGTTTTTAAGATTAGTAAGATTGATGTAAAATCTTGGATTCTGACTTGTCATGCCCTGGGAGAATACTTTTGGTGTAATTGAACCTGTAAAGTACTCTGTTCCGGCGCTGTGCCAGACATCGTAAAGTGGACTAACAGTAGAGGACACGATTCCGACCGAACAAGAATATATTCCAGTAGATACATATCCGCCGGTTAAATTGGTGTTGCCATCGTATAATGCTAATTTGGATCCGGATGGGCTAGAATTCGGCGCAGAGCCAGAGTAGAGGCTAACGAGCACTTCGCCAGTGCCAACGTTGGGCAAGTTGACCAAGCGGCCGCGGATCGTGTTATATAAGTAAATTGTGCTCAGGTTATCAGCCGCTGGTGCACGGGAACTACTAAAATAGAAGCTGCTTCTTTCATCTTTTGTGGAAGAATCCCACCGAGCTTCGATAACCGGTTTCTTGAAAAAATATTGAGTTCCTCTGGCGAAGAATCGTTTAGTGTAATAAGAAGTCGTGGCGCCGGCCGGATTGTATACGACATTAGAGTCTAAACTAACTGCCTCTTGGGAAGCCGAGGCCTCATAGGAGGAAGATAGCATGATGCCCACACCGTAATTGCCGCCGGCGGTTGTTGTGCCGGCTATCCATTTCTCTACCAAATGGCTGATATCCACTTCGAGATCTTCCAAGCCGGAGGAGAATGACGTCGTGTAAGTTTCTCCGGATGCGGTTGAATAGGTCCCACCAGGGTTCGCTACCCCGTCTTTAACCCAATTTGTACCTTTCTTCGCTTGGATCCAGTCAGAGCCAATGTTGCTATCGTTTACATCCCTATAACCATTCATGTCTAATCCAACGCCTTCTTCCCAGGATTGAGAAACGGCGGAGACAACCAGTTTATAATCAACTGGAACTGTGCGAGAATGTTGGGCATTAAAAACTTTTAGGTAAAAGCTTACACTGCCGCTGGCCGGTATCGTGCCGGCTGCTCGATCTGAAGTGATCTTCGAAGTTGGAAATTGTATCAGGGTTCTGGAGAGTTCTTGTGAACTTGAGTTTATTCTACCAAAAATGGAGAAAGTTTCCAATACATCAGATTTGCCCATGTTAGAGCCGGTCGCTCTTGTTTCTAGATCGGGTTTATATGTATTTGTGATCGTATTATCGATCGAAGCAGTGTATTTCAGAAGTGCCATTATTTAATCTTACCCTTAATATCAACTGACGGATACTTTATTTCAAACACCGCATTTGCTGGCGCCAATAATTGTGTTCCATCCTGATCCATATTTTTGTTAACGTTAAAAGTAGTAGCGGAGTACTGGCCGCCGCTCTTATCAGTAATCTTTACTCTCACAACATCCATTACTCCTTCGACTTTCTTTAATTCAGAATAGATATCACTTACTTGCATTGGCTCTCCGATGAAGAACCCATTGGAGAATTTTGCTGCTACATGAGAAATTGCGAGTCCAAGAGTATTATCTTTATCTGCTCCGTTTTGGAGCCTTATTACAAAGTCTACCCCAAGATTAATAATGTACGGGTCTAAGATGTCGATTGTATCATTGATCATCCGATAGTCGTTTAGCCAAGTCTTCAAGTTGTTTTTGATCGTTCTATTTGTTTTGGTTAGTTTCCCAAAAGAATCTTCCGAGATGACGTACATATTAAGATTTCGTTTCATCGAGTCTTGATCTTTGAATACTGTGACACGCTTAACAGAACCAAATTTGCCTGGCATGCGGTAAGCGAGACTTTCATAATCTGCTTGAGTCACTGCTCGGTTCTGGGTTGGGAATGTATCAAATATTCTTCTTTTGATTTCGCCGGTCGAAGGGTTGGAAGTGACACCAGTAATTGGTTTCTCATTTGAAACTTCTATAGATTGTTTAATCTCGGATATTTTTGCGGCGGATAAACCAGTTGGATCTGCAAAATTCATAGATAAGTTGGCGACAGCATTAACGGAGTTTACTGCGACGTTTGAGTTGCCCGGGCTAACTGTCCGGTATGTTACAAACAAAGTTGTGTTGACGGGGACAGTTCCATAGCTTCTATTTTTTGATAATCTTGTTGGGTCAAAAGTTGTATCTGTGACGTAGTTCTTTCCAAAAACATCAATTGCGACATTTTGCGGATTTGCTACCACATCTGATTCAGATTCATCGCCGGAGCCAAACTGCAAGACTACTCCGTCTCCAGATCGTTCTACAATAAATTTTCTTGATACAAGCATAGGTTTCATGATGGAGGGAACATTGTCATTCTTATAATTCGAATTTATAACTTCCTTGTATACCATGTCTTGCGATAGATATTCTACCTCAAAATATTGATTTCCCTCGGCGTCGTAAACCGAGATTATTTCCACTATATTCGAGTTATTAAGCGCAAGAGCTTTAAATCTCTGGTAGCCACCAACGGAGAAGCTTTGTTGGGATAGTCGGCCGGATACAACCGAGCCGTATGACTTTATAGCGTAGTGAGTCGGTGCACCGGTCGCATTGTTTACTTTAGCGACAACAATCTGGTTCGCTGGATCAGAAAAATCTATATTTTCTGTAAGCATATAACTCAAGCCGTTCTTCGATGTAAATCGTGTGCCGCGGGATAGGATGGGGATATAAGTAGTGTCGGGGCCGAGGCCACTGTCGGAGGCGGGCACCTGTACATAAATAGCAACCTCTCCAAATGTTGAGGGCCGGCCGGAATGTTTGTATCCCAGAACTCGGCCGTGACGGAGAACATTATCTAATTGAAAAGATGTGTCCAGGAATGATTCGTTTACACTGTAATCCAAATAGAAGTTCAACTGGTCAGCGACATATGCCACCGAATCAATCATCATAGCACCAAACGAAGCTTCACTAAAGTCTTGAAAGGTTTCTGGGTAGAACCTTTCTGCCATCTCAAGAAGGTCTCCTCTTATCTCGGAAAACTCCCTATTTGCATAATTTATTGGTAAAAACTTTTTCTGGTCACTGGACATTCTGTTTCCTCTCCTTTATTAAATAGTAAATTCGAGCAAATCTTTTATTCCTAAATTAGGGATAACATATGTAATGCTCAGACCTAACTGATTACCGTCGATATTATCAAAAAAATCTATATTTTGAATTACTATCGATGGCATATATTTCTCTACTTGAGCATTGACTTTACTAGTGATCTTTCCGCGGACGGTGCTATCAAAATTCTCAAACAAAAATTGTAGAATGCCAACACCAAAGTTCGGTTCCATTACACGTTCACCCGGATTAGTCAAAATTAACATTTTAAAATTTTGCTTAATTGCGGCGGATACTGAATAGTTTAATGCGAACCCGTCTGTTGTGTCGTATACTATCGGTAGTGCTACTCCAATTGCCATTGTAAAAACCTTCTATATTTTATAGTTCAATCTTTCTTACTACATAGTTCGCCCTTAGAATTAAAGGGGTTTGAAACCAAATTGCGCCTCTTGAACCATGGAAAAATTCTCTTCCCAGATGCCGGCTTAAGAGATTCCTTGAGATTGCCCATAAAGATTCCGACGAAGTCTGGAGGTTCTGCTTCATTTGCATTAAAGTCTCTACTATAGTAATCGTCTTTGAAAAGTTTTTTCAGGCGCGATTTTGAATTTTTTAAAAGTATCCTGTCCCATTCATCCCATTGCGTCACGAAAAAGCTAAACATAGGTGGGGACCGGTCTCCGGCAGAGGCCCAGTTATCGTTACCTCCATATTCCGGATCAAAATTGTCAGGAGCGTTCGGAAATGTTACTTTTGCTCCGGGTTTAGTATCGTAATCTGGCTCGTTCCATGAGCTATCAAGGTTCTTTATGGTGTCACCGTCTTCCACAGTTTTTTCGCCGATTGAAGGTAAGAATCCAAGATCGTTATAAACTGCCAAAATAGACGTTATCTTTTTCATAGGAAAGACATACTCACTTAACAATTTAAATCTATCGTCTTCTCTCAATTTGTTAATTACGCAAAGGAGGAGTTTACTATTTTTTTCAAGTGGGGCGATTTGACCTATCTTTGTGTCGACCGCATCTTCTTCGGCATCAGCAACAAGGTATTTTTCTCCGTTTATCATAATAGAGATTTGGGCACCATATCGGATACCAAGGTTGCCCGTGATGCCAATTGGATCGTTACCTGTTAATTCTTCGCCGTCTTGGCCAAGGGGATATACGAGCTTTAGATCTCCTGGATAAACATCCGAGATGTTTAAATTCGTATCGTTTGATTTGATTCTTTCAATTGCAGCAGATGTCTTATACTTCGTCCCATTAATTGAGATGTATTTTTCAAGAACGAAAGGTGTGTTAACTGCGGCGATAGATTCAGTAGAGATACCGAAGGAGGCGAGTACCTCGTTGTAAACAGCAATTGCAAGGTCTAAGGCGGCCTGAAGGGCACCTCGGGTCAGGGCTGACGCGGAGTTAACTCTTCCTTGTGCCGCATCCACCACAACTTGGGCCGCGTCCATTGCAGCACCGGCGGTGTCAGAGACCGGTGTAGCAATGACTGGATTAAACCCATACTCTTCGATATCGCCGATCGGGACTACTATTTTGTTGGCAAATGGATTAAGCTCTTCGTGTTCATCTTCTACATGAAATTCTCCTGTCATATAGATTATGTTGTCATCATCATCCCGGGCTACATGATAATACCCGGTGTATTCTTCGCCGTCCGGAGTTGAAAATTCACCACCGCCGGTATAATGTTCATCTCCGCTATCTGGTAAGGTGTCTGACTCTTCAATAATTTCTTTGTCTAAATCAAGAGAGATACCACCGAGCGATAAATTGGTGAAGAGATAATAACTCAAATTGGTAAACTTTGGCGCCATGCCAATAGTTCCCATATTCTTGACTAAAATGTCTCCCATCGTTTGAAGCTCTGTCAGTACC
>TARA_R110000824_G_scaffold400846_1_pt1 | contig 10009 bp, 11 predicted proteins | sample TARA_R110000824 | Tara Oceans TARA_R110000824 (sample SAMEA4397747) | marine metagenome | biome: Polar Biome; feature: [MES] marine water layer (ENVO:01000295) within the mesopelagic zone...; material: water (ENVO:00002006), including particulate matter (ENVO:01000060) such... | reverse complement strand
GATAAAAATATCAGAAAGATGTTTGGTACAATGGATGATTTTCTTTTTACTTCAATGGCTTCTCAACTTGGATCGCTCATGTTTATTAGTGAGGGCTCAACGAGAAGAAAAGAAATTCTTGCTAAATTTCTTGATCTTGAAATGTTTGAACGTAAGTTTAAGCTAGCAAAAGAAGACGCTTCCGATCTCAGAGGAATGCTTAAAAGATTAGAAGGAACAGAGTTCGATGAAAAGATTGGAGAGGTAAATGAAGAGCTTGTTAATATTGAAAATGAAGTTGAAAAACAAGAAAATTCTTGTGAAGAAATCACAGATAAAATAGACGACTATCAATCACAGGTGGAGGCTATCAACGAGAGGATAAAGATTATTCCAGTTGAAATGATCGACATAGAAGAAATAGAAAAATCTCTGGAAAACAAAGATAAGGAAAAAGACTTATTAACTGGAAGAAGCAAAAAGTTTTCTGACAATATCAAGAACAATACAGAACTTCTCGAAAAGATTAAAAAATTCTTAAATGATGACTTTGATATTGAAGAGATTAAAAACAATAAGGCCATTGTTGTTGAAAAACAAAATCAATTAAATTTAATTTGCAACGATATTAAAGTTCATGAAGCTAAATTAAAGGTGAAAGAGGAAAAAGCTGCTCTTTTAGAAGAAGTACCCTGTGGCGAAGAGTTCTCACATTGTAAATTTATTAAAGATGCTTATGACGCATTACGACAGCTTGACGAGGTTAAGCAAGAAGTAGCAGCGCTAAGGAACTCGGAAGAGAAAACAACTGACGAGATTCAGGAACTAGATCCAGAAAAGATCGAAGAGCATATTGAAAAACACAATAAGCTCCTTGAGAAACAAAATGAATTAAATTCTGAAATCTCCTCTTACGAACTGGAGATTCAAAAAAACAAAACAAAGATCGTTGGTTATAAAAAAGAGATTGAACAACTGAATGAAAAAGTAGTAGAATATAATAAGAACAAGATGGCAATTGAAAATCTTGAAGCGTTAAATTTTGAAAAAGATAATTTTTTGAGAGCTGTAGTAAAAGAAAAAGAAAACTTGTCGGCGTGTCAAAATCGTCTTATTGAACTTTCCAAAGAGCACGGCTCAATTGAACAAGCTCTTAAAAACCTTGAAGACGACAAGCAAGAACTTCACGATCTTCGTGAAGAGTATGCTGCATATGACTTGTTTATGAGGTGCATGCATTCAAATGGAATTGCTTATGACATTATCAAGAAGCGACTTCCAATTATTAATATAGAGGTTGCAAAGATTTTGGCGAACATCGTTGATTTTGAAGTCTTCTTCGAAGCAGAAGACAAGAAACTTGAAATATTTATCAAGCATCCTAAATTTGATGCTAGGCCAATTGAACTAGGATCTGGCTCAGAAAAAACAATCGCAGCGATGGCAATTCGTTTGGCACTATTAAATGTTTCTAGCCTTCCAAAGCCAGACCTTTTTATTCTTGACGAGCCAGCAACCGCTCTGGACGAAGAAAATATGGAAGGCTTTATACGAATTTTAGATATGGTCAAATCATATTTTAAAACTGTTCTTCTCATTTCTCATTTGGATACACTGAAAGATTGCGCAGATATGACAATTGAGATCGAGAAGAAAGACAACTTTGCTTATGTTAATTGTTAAGGAGGAAAAACATATAATGCAGACAGCTAAAAACTCTATCAACAACAGTATAGAAGAACTTTTACAAAAAGTTGCTAAATTAGAAAGGATTGCAGAAGTGGCATCTCAGTATAAAGAAATACATATTGATAAGTTCGCTACATACAACGAAAAGGAATATGTACTAGAAAAACTAGGTGAGAGCCTACAAGAATATGAGATGTTTTTGGAAGGATATTAAGTAGTTTTTATATAAGAAACTAAATATATATTAAAGGGAGTTTTTTATTATGGCTAAAATGAAAGCTTTTATGGACAAACATGTCGAGAGATTTATAAGTCGAAAATTTCTAGCTTGGTTAACCGCAACAGGTCTCGCTATTCACGGTTCTGTAACTAGTGATAACTGGGTTGCAGTTACATTGGCTTATATTGGAACGCAGGCGCTAGTCGATATGGCAGTCGCATGGAAACATGGCAATGAGTAAATTAACAAATAATTTTTCACTAAGAGAGTTTCGCTGCAAAGACGGCACAGATGTTCCGGAAGAATATATGGACAATGTAAAAGAGCTTGCCGAAAATCTTCAAGTTTTAAGAGAACACTTGGGTAAAGCTATTAGAGTAATCAGTGGTTATAGATCATCAAAATATAATCGCAAGATAGATGGAGCCCGCCGCTCACAACATTTGACCGCTTCTGCGGCCGATGTGAAAATAAGTGGAATGACGCCAAAAGAAATTAGAGATGTTATTGAGCAACTTATCAAAGACGGTCTTATGAAACAGGGCGGAATCGGCGTGTATACCTCCTTCCTTCATTATGACGTCAGAAATAGGAAAGTTCGCTGGTTTGGGAAGGGAGTGAAAGATGATCGAGAAGGAAGATTCTACAAGTGAGCTGGTTTGCTTTTAAGCTTTTTGTTAAAAAAAGTTGGCTTTGGTTAAAGACCTATTGGTATTTTCCATTGGTGATAATATACACCCTTGTTATGTGGCTTGTTTTTAGAAAAAATGGTTTGGCCGCCTTTGGTGCCTTAGAGATAAAAAGCGACAGCTATAAAGAGCAAATTAAAGTACTCAACAATGTTCATGAAGCCGAAAAGAAAGAAAAGGAACAACTAAGTAAAGTTTTTAATGAGACTATTGAAAAAGTTGAGATAGAACTTAAAAAGAAAAGCGAAAATCTGGACAGAGATAAAAAGAAAAGAGTTAAAGAAATTGTTGAAAAGCATTCGGACGATCCGGAAAGACTAGCCCAATTAGTCAAGGAGAGTTTTGGCTTTGAAATTGTGGAATAAAATAATAGCAATCATTTTACTTATTACTTTTCCAGTAATATCTTTTGCTGATGATATCCCAAAGATTAAGCCAATGAATAAAGGTGAGGTCGCTCCTTTCGCAGGAGTGCTTTTTAATCCTGTAGCCATTGCTCAGACCATTGCCGAGAAGGAATACAATGCTCAGCAATGTAGACTGAGAACTGAACATTTAGAGCAGAAAGAAAAGGCAAAATGCGATCTTCTAGTCGCGACCACAAAAGTAGAAATTGATTTCTTACAGAAGAAATATGATTCCATTATGAAGATCAAAGACGAGGAAATTAATAGATTTCAGAAACTTGCTTTAGAGAGGCCAAATAAAAATTCCCATTGGTGGTTTGCTGGTGGCACGGTTGCTGGAATTATTACATCAATTGTAATTTTTTATGCTGCGGTCGAGATTAAGGAGAGTAATTAATATGTGTTTAATTTGTGTTGAATATAGTAAGAACAAATTGAGGCTAGAAGAAGCGTGGAGAAATCTTTACGAAATGACAAACGAAATAGGAGAAGAACACACTTGGGAAGTTATTGAAAAACTTTGGGAAGAAGAAAGAAGGAGACAAAAAGATGTCGAATGAAGGCGGCCGCCAACGCGGACTAGGCATAGCAGAAATAAGAAGACTTGTTGAACGTTATTTAGAGGAGAAAGGCTCTATTGGTCCCGGGACAACCTTCCCGCAAGAGATAAGAGTTATTCAGAGTCTACAGACAATATATGAAAGTGCCCTTTCTTCAGTGTCCGGGCCAATTCAAATTGGCTTAAGGGGAACACTTGTGGTGGAAACTAATGCTGAATTATCAGTAAAAGATGAAGCATATGCCTGATAACAATGCGATGTATATGACTACTTAATATAAAGGAACTAGTTCAGATTGAGTACAATTAAAGTAAATAATATTACAACCTACACTGGAAGTTATATTCAAGTAGCAAAGACTATGGATGTTACAGGCACTTTAAGAGCCTCATCAAACATATCTGGAACATTAGATTTAACCGTTAATAGGGTCTCTGGTTCAGAGAGAGGCATGACCACATTTGGTCCTGCTATTTTCTCTAATACAACTTCTATTAAAGCTTCCGGTTCAATTACATCTGCAACAACAATTTCAGGAGCTGCTTCCGTTTCTGCTGCTTCGCTAACCATTAATGGAACTGAGAGAATATCTCAAAACGGTAATGCTATCTTCGTAGCTTTAACTGCGGACACTCTTGATGTTAGAGAAATTAACAATACCAGCGTCACAACAAATACTCTTGAGGTTGCAGATAAACTTGTAATTGTGGCCTCTGGATCGAATGCCTCTAATACAAATCAAGCAGGGTTGCAGTTTGGTGGTACAGATGGCTCAAACGCTATCTCTAGTATTTTGTGGAATAACAGTGACAGCAGGTTAAGTTCTAGCACAGCTTTTTTTGTCGGTGGAGCCTTTACAGCGCAAACTACCATTTCTGGTGCTAGTTCACTGGCAGGCGCAAAATTAACAATTAACGGAAGTGATATTATATCTCAAGCTAAGGCTATCGCCAATGTCACCACAATCACTGCTGCCGGCACGATCTCCGGAGCAGCGGACTTAACCGTTAACAGAGTATCAGGATCTGAAAGAGGCACAAGTTTACTTGGGCCTGTTATCCTTTCTAACACAAGTAGTGCACTTATTGTCTCTGGAAACGTTGGCATTGGAAAAACTCCAGTTGAAAAATTACATGTGGATGGTCTTATTTCCGGCTCGAGTGTACAAGCTAAAGGTATAATCGCTGCCACTGGATCTCTTTATGCTAACGCCGGAATTTTTGAGGCAGGAACTAGCAACGCTCAATCCATAAACACGTTTACATTACCAGCAAATTATAATTCTGTTTTATATGGCCCAATAACTATAGAATCTGGAGATTCTTTTAATATTAGCGCAGGTTCTAATGTAAAAATCATAAACATTTCTGACGTTTAAATTATTATAGACCTATTTATTTTAGGTTAAAAAGGAATAAAATATGGGTACTCTTTATGTAAACAAAATTTCGTCATCTACGGGTTCTGATTTAGAAGTAGAAGTAACAGTCTCTGGTTCAGCTGGGATGATGATGGGAGGCGCTGCAAACTTTAGTAATAACGTTGCCGTCTCCGGAACTCTTACTGTAAAGGGTAATGTAACTGGGGCAGCTGATTTAACTGTTAACAGAATTTCTGGTTCCGAAAGAGGCATGACTACATTAGGCACTGCCCTATTTTCTAACTCAACTTCAATCAAAGCTTCTGGATCGGTTTCAGCTGCGACAACTCTTTCCGGGACTCAAGCACTGCAAAGTGCTAAACTAACAATCAACGGAGTCGATGTTGCAACTCAAGCAGGTGCTCTTGTGGCACCAACAACAGTTTCTGGAGCAGGCTCTGTCTCTGGTCAAAAACTAACAATTAATGGAAGTGACATAATCACTGCTGCAAAAGCACTTGGAAACGTCACCACTATTTCTGGAGCTAGCTCACTAGCAGGCGCCTCACTAACGATCAATGGAACTGAAAGAATTTCTCAAAATGGTGACGCTACTTTTGTAGACTTAACTGCAGATACTCTTGACGTTAGAGAAATCAACAATACTAGTGTTACAACAACCACTCTCGAAATTGCAGATAAACTTGTTATCGTCGCTTCAGGTGCGAATGCTTCTAATACTAATCAGGCCGGTATCCAATTTGGAGGAACTAGTGGTTCAAATGCTATTTCTAGTATTTTATGGCAAAACGGCAACAGTAGATTAAGTTCTAGCACGGCTCTTCATGTCGGCGGAGCTTTTACTGGGCATACTACTATTTCTGGAGCTAGCTCACTAGCAGGTGCTAAGCTAACAATCAACGGAAGCGACATCGTAAGTCAAGCAAAAGCAATTGCTAATGTCACCACGATCACTGCAGCTTCAACTATTTCTGGAACATCAGGCTTAGTTGCCAACAGAATTTCTGGTTCTACTAGAGGTATGACAACACTTGGAACTGCCATCTTTTCTCATGCAACTTCGATTAAAGCTTCTGGATCAATTTCTGCAGCAACAACTCTTTCTGGAACTGCCGGCCTTTCTGCTGCTTCGTTAACTATTAACAGCAAGGAGGTTGTTGGCCAAGGAAACATTCTGGGAGTAACCATTGGAAATGCCTCCACTATATCAAGCTCTGCTCAGTTATCAAGCGCCAAACTAACCATTGCCGGCAGCGATATCATCACTCAAGCAAAGAACATTCAAAGTGTTGGAAACATTTCTGGTTCTGGCCAGATTTCTGGTTCTTCACTCCGTATCAATGGATCCGTCGTCGCAACTCAAGCAGGAGCCCTTGTAGCACCAACAACTGTTTCAGGCGCTAGCTCGTTAGCAGGTGCTAAACTAACAATTAACGGAAGTGATATTGTAAGCCAAGCAAAAGCTATTGCCAACGTCACCACAATTGCTGCAGCTGGAAATATAACTGGGGCAGCTGATTTAACTGTTAACAGAATTTCAGGTTCCGAAAGAGGCACAACTTTGCTTGGACCTGTTGTCCTTTCTAATACAGGCGATGCGCTTGTTGTTTCTGGAAATGTTGGTATTGGCAAAACTGATCCATTTTATATGTTGGAAGTAAACAGTTCTGAGGATAATGGGGCGGTGATGGCCATTACTCAATACGATGATGATACAGGCGGAGATGCTCCTAATTTATATTTTCGACGTGGAAGAGGCACAGAGGCCTCAACTAGCGTTGTACAAGATGGAGATGATTTAGGTGCTATAGATTTTTATGGCCATGATGGAACTAATTTTGAACACGCCGCCGGTATCCGTGCTGAAGTTGACGGAACTCCCAATAATGACGCCACAGATATGCCTGGCCGATTGTTGTTTTCAACAACCCCGGACGGATCAGACGCAGCGTCTGAGAGGATGAGGATCGACAATGCTGGCAATATTGGCATCGGGAGAACTCCAGTTCAGCTGCTTCATGTCGATGGGCTTATTTCTGGTTCAGCTCTTCAAGTGAAAAACAAGATTATTGCATCCGGCTCAATCACATCAGTAACAACTGTTTCCGGAGCAAGCTCGCTAGCAGGTGCTAAGTTAACAATCAACGGAAGCGATATCGTAAGTCAAGCAAAGGCTATTGCCAATGTCACAACGATCACAGCCGCCGGCAATGTTTCAGGAACATCAGATTTAACTGCTAATAGAATCTCTGGTTCATCAAGAGGTATGACAACACTTGGAACTGCTCTGTTCACAAATTCAACTTCAATCAAAGCATCTGGATCAATTTCTGCTGGAACGACCGTTTCTGGAACGACTGGCCTATCAAGTGCCAAATTAACCATCAACGGAAGCGACGTTATAACTCAAGCAAAGAACATTCAAAGTGTTGGAAACATTTCTGGTTCTGGCCAGATCAGTGGTTCCTCACTGCGTATCAACGGAAGCGACGTTATAACTCAAGCAAAAGCTATTGATAATGTCGCCACAATTACCACTCCAGATTTAACTGTCAGTGGAAAAGCTCACGTGTCCGGAGGCATCGATCTGCAAGATAGTAGTTTGACCCTCACCACCAACTTATCCGTTGATTCTGCTGCGTTTGGTGTTATCTTCAATAAAAGCGGCCATAACACCGATGGTTCTCACACTATTGTTGCCGAAGACGAACTCCTTGGCTTCATCGGTTGGGCCGGCTCAGATGGAACTGACTTCGAGACCGCTGCTCAGATTAGAGCGCTTGTCGATGGTACTCCCAATAATGATTCCACAGATATGCCTGGTAGATTGGAGTTTCAAACAACGCCTGACGGCGCCGATTCGGCAACAACCAAAATGACGATTGATAATGCTGGACTGGTGACTGTTGTTGCAAATATATCTGGCGCAGCTGATATAATTGCCAATAGAATCTCCGGCTCTTCCAGAGGAATGACGACACTTGGAACTGCCCTGTTTTCCAATTCAACTTCAATTAAAGCTTCAGGTTCGATTTCTGCAGCAACAACTCTTTCTGGAACTCAAGCACTGCAGAGTGCTAAATTAACCATTGATGGAAGTGATGTTATAACTCAAGCTAAAACCATTCAAAGTGTTGGAAATATTTCTGGTTCTGGTCAGATCAGTGGTTCTTCACTTCGTATTGGTACTAAAGCAGGCGGAGATATGACTATTAGCACCGGCGGTGTTGTATCCAGTAGCGCTGGTATGACATTGCTAGGCCCCTCATTTCATGACAATGTTAATGTTTCAGGAGCCCTTGCAGTATCTTCAGAAGGTGGAACGATCACAAAGTCTACCGCAAACAACACTTTAAATTTTGGAACCAACAACAATAACAACGGCGGGTACGACTCCACAACAGGAGATATGGCAGCCAGAGCTGGCACAGTGATTGGGCAAATAAATACCACTGACCTAGGCGGCTCCGGAGTTGCATATGGCAATGTTTCTGCTACAGGAGTTCTTGTTACTGACGCCATTGTTGCTACTTCTACTGGTGGATTTCTTATAAAAGTAACCCACGTGGCCGCTAATGGCTTTTCTTTCGAGGCTCATAATAATACTGGGGGCGCAATAACCGCGCATGGATCGAATTCCTCTGCTCAGATTAAATTCAATTGGGTGGCGCTCTAACTTAACAAATTCTCACAATTTGCTATAATTATAAGAATGAAAAAAAAAATAAAGATCCCAATTATGTAGCAAAAATTGAACAAGCTATTAAAGAAAAATATGGCAAGGAAGCAATCTTGCACCCTAAGTCAAATTGGACAGACGAAAAAGAACAAGAATATATTAAACAAGTAGAAGAATTAATAAAAAAAGAACGCTCTAAAAAAGAGAAAATCGAAAAGGTTGAAAAAGACGGCTTTTTAATTGGTAAAAAACTACTTACCAAGAGAGATACTAGAACTTGTCCAGTTTGTGATACCTACTCTTTTGATACCAAGGATGATGTATATATGAATAAACATGAATGTTGTTATAAATGTTTCATTCAATATGTTGAAAGAAATCCCGAACGTTGGAAATCTGGCTGGAGACCAAATATAGGAGATAAATGATGGCTAGTGTATTAGATATTATAAATGGAATTTCACAAGCAGCTGCAAATGCTTATGATGGCTCACACGATGAACGTTATACATCGGATGGCGAAGAGAGAAAAATTGGCCTTAAGAGAGAAGAGGGCGATCCAATTCTTGACTCAAGAGTCATGGACGGCTTCAACGTTAAGTTTTACGGAAACAGCGTCTGTGTAGAATATCATGGAGAGTGCAAACTAAAAGAAACTCATGACAGAAATAATTTTGAAAGCGATATTGATTCAAGAATTAATGACATTTCTAAATATCTTAAGAAAGAATATAAAAAAGTAACAGGCAACACTCTTTCGCTCACAAAAGAGGGAGAGTCAGATATCATGGTCCAACACATGAGTAATATTCGTAGCTGGGTTACGGCAAAACAATTTTATAAGATCGGCGGCATGAAAGAGGTTGTAGGTTCTTATGATGATGTTTCCTCAAAAGATAGATTAGATAAAGTTACAAAAGACTGGCTAGCATATAATAAGAATTTTGAAATTGGAAAAGGCAAAAAGCCTCAAAACGTAACTCGAAAAAAAGAACAATGATAAGTGATGAATGTCTTATCAGTTAACAAAAAAAGAAATTACAAAAGAGATTCTTAAGAGCGGGAAGTCTCCGGCTTACTTTATTAATAATTATTGCAAAATCTCTCACCCAATGAAAGGGTTAATTCCTTTTAAATTATATGATTATCAGGAAGATCTTATTGAAGACTTCAATGATTATCGTTTCAACATTATTCTTAAAGCCCGCCAACTTGGTATCTCAACAATTACTGCTGCCTATGTTGTGTGGCTGATGATGTTTCATCGAGATAAGAATGTTCTTGTTATGGCAACAAAGTTTAGTACAGCAGGAAATCTTGTCAAAAAAGTTAAAGCAATAATGAAACACCTCCCAGATTGGATGCAAATTTCAAAAGTTGTTGTTGATAATAGAACCAGTTTTGA
>TARA_R110000824_G_scaffold101408_4_pt1 | contig 10015 bp, 11 predicted proteins | sample TARA_R110000824 | Tara Oceans TARA_R110000824 (sample SAMEA4397747) | marine metagenome | biome: Polar Biome; feature: [MES] marine water layer (ENVO:01000295) within the mesopelagic zone...; material: water (ENVO:00002006), including particulate matter (ENVO:01000060) such... | reverse complement strand
GAACGCTTCGTAACCGGAGATGTCAAAAAGATTGGTCTAAGTCGGGAAGAGGGCTGTCCGATTATCGACAGCCGAGTATCCGATGGCTTTGGCGTCAAAGTTGTTGGAGATATGCTCCAAATTAACTATGAATCGAACGTTACTCTGTCCTCTGTCTACGCAGTTGGCTTTGAAGAGGAGTGCGAACGCAAAATTCAACAGATTGCCGATTTTTTGAAGAAGGAATATAAGGTTATTACCGGGAAATCCCTTTCTATTACTCCACAAGGCGAGGCACAATGTCTAGTTCAGAACACTTCACAAGTAAGAACCTTCGTGGTCGCACACAAACTTTATAAAATTGGCGGAATGAAGAAGGTAACAACTCTTGGCGAAGGAATTACTGATCCCCTTGCTGTTAATTACCACAAGTTTCTAGAAAAAGGCGGATTCGCCAAAGAGTAAAAAATGTCATACACACTCTCCAAAAAGGAAATAGTAGCTGAAATACTAAAGTGTGGAAAAGACCCGGTCTACTTCGTAAATAATTACGCAAGAATCTCGCATCCGATCAAAGGTCTTATTCCATTCAAGACGTATGATTATCAGTCAGACCTTCTCGTGGACTTCAACGATTACCGTTTCAATGTAATCCTTAAGGCCCGACAGTTGGGCATCTCTACTATCGCAGCTGCCTACATCGTTTGGTTAATGCTGTTCCACAGAGACAAGAACATCCTTGTTATGGCCACCAAATTCAAGACAGCAGCCAATCTTGTCAAGAAAGTTAAAGCCATCATGAAGAATGTGCCAGAGTTTATTCTAATTGCAGAAATTTCAATCGACAACCGAGCTTCTTTCGAGCTTTCAAATGGATCTCAAATTCAAGCAGCATCAACATCAGGGGACGCCGGCCGTTCCGAGGCTCTTTCGCTGTTGGTCATCGACGAGGCCGCACACGTTGAGAGCTTGGACGAACTTTGGGCCGGCCTATATCCTACAATTTCAACTGGTGGCCGAGTGATCGCCCTTTCGACTCCAAACGGAGTTGGAAACTGGTTTCATAAAACATACAGTGAAGCGTCGGAAGGTTCGAACGACTTCCACCCTATTCTGTTAAATTGGGATGTCCACCCAGACAGAGATCAAACGTGGTTTGACAAAGAAACAAGGAACATGTCTCGCCGAGAGATCGCTCAAGAGCTTGAATGCAACTTTAATACATCAGGTGAAAGCGTAATTCACCCAGAAGACATTTCTTGGATAGAAGGTCTGGTTTGCGACCCAAAATACAGAACAGGTTTTGACAGAAACTTGTGGATTTGGGAAGAATATAATCCAGAGTGTTCTTATCTTCTCGTCGCTGACGTCGCAAGAGGCGATGGCGCCGACTATTCTGTTTTCCATATTATAAAACTGGAAACCATGGAAGTGGTGGCGGAATACCAAGGAAAACCAAGTTTAGACATGTACTCTAAAATTCTTATGAATTCCGGAAAAGAATACGGCAATTGCTTGTTAGTGGTAGAAAACGTTGGAATTGGAATCTCTATTTTGGAAAAGCTTATAGATTTAGAATACCAAAATATATATTATTCCGTGAAAAGCACCCACGAATTTATAGAAAGTCATCAGGGCGAGAGCATGCCAAATGCGGTTCCGGGGTTTACCACATCTCTCAAAACAAGGCCCCTCATTGTAGCAAAATTAGAAGAATTCATTAGAAACAAACTAATTAAAGTATATTCAGTTCGTTTTTCTAACGAATTGCGAACTTTTATTTGGTATAACGGCAAACCTCAAGCGATGAGGGGATACAACGATGATTTAATAATGTCATTAGCGATCGCATGTTGGGTAAGAGACACTGCATTGACCGTTAATAAGAGAGAAATAGAATTTAAAAAAGCATGTTTGAACTCAATGGTTCATGTTAACACCCGGATAAACACAACAATTCCAGGAATGGAAGGTTACAACAGGAAGGAAGCGCTGGACGATAGGATGTTTAAAGAAAAAGAAGAATATACAAAATACTCATGGTTAATAAAAGGATAAAGAATGGCTGATAATACTAAAAACCCCAATAATCCACAATCAGAATTATTTAGAAGGTTGACGAGGTTATTCTCGGGCCCAATTGTAAATTGGCGCACCCAAATGAATCGAAAAATCCGGCGGACCGCTCTGGACAAGTATTCTACTGATTTTAGGTCCGCCTCGGGCCAACAATTTAAGAGGGCCGAGTATAGCCCCTTTGATGTCATGCATTCAAAAATCATGGCTCAACAAAATAGGGCCGAAAGATACGTCGATTATGAACAAATGGAGTATATGCCAGAAATAGCTTCAGCCTTAGATATTTATGCCGACGAAATGACGACACACACGACATTTACCTCGATGCTAACAATCGATTGTCCAAATGAAGAAATCAAAGCGATTCTTCAGTCTCTTTACACAAACGTTTTAAATCTTGAGCACAATCTTTTTGGATGGTGTCGCTCCATGTGTAAGTTTGGCGACTTTATCCTTTATATGGACCTCGATGAGAGGCTCGGCGTTAAATCCGTCATCCCTCTCCCCCTTAGAGAAGTCGAAAGATTGGAGGGGGAAGACCCCTCGAACCCAAATTACGTCCAATATCAGTGGAATTCCGGAGGAATGACCTTTGAAAATTGGCAAGTGGCACACTTCAGAGTACTTGGTAACGACAAATACGCCCCTTATGGCACCGCAGTTCTAGAATCGGGCCGTAGAATTTGGCGTCAGCTAGTTCTAATGGAAGACGCGATGATGGCATACCGCATTGTTCGTTCTGCCGAACGAAGAGTCTTTTATATCGATGTTGGAAACATCGCACCACAAGATGTTGAGACATTCGTGCAAAAGACAATTACTTCTATGAAAAGAAATCAGGTAGTTGATGCGAACACAGGCCGAGTCGACCTTCGATACAACCCTTTTTCAGTAGAAGAGGACTATTTTATTCCAGTACGAGGCGGCGAGTCTTCAAAAATCGAGACACTTGCCGGCGGACAATTTACTGGCGATATCGATGATGTAAAATATCTTAGAGATAAAATGTTTTCAGCATTAAAGATTCCTACAGCCTATCTGTCTAGCGATTCTGAAGCGAACGAAGACAAAACTACACTATCTCAGAAAGATGTCCGGTTTTCCAGAACAATTCAGAGGCTACAGCGCGCTGTAATATCAGAGCTTGAAAAAATCGGCATTGTTCACCTTTATACCCTCGGCTTTAGGGGAGATGACCTTGTTAGTTTTAAATTAAGCCTAAATAACCCTTCTAAAGTAGCAGAAATGCAGGAATTGGAACACTGGAAAATCAAATTTGATATCGCCGGCGGAGCAACAGAGAACTTCTTTAGCCGGAGATGGATCGCTCAAAACCTGTTTAATCTTTCGGAAGAAGATTTCGTCAGAAATCAGAGAGAAATGTTCCACGATAGAAAATTCGAAGCAGAGCTTAATGCAGCCGGAGAGAATGCAGCCGAAGAGGCCAGCGGCGGTATGGGCGACCTTGGCGGGGATCTTGGCGAAGAAGGCTTCGGCGGTGACGACCTTGGCGATCTTGGTGGGGAAGATGATCTTGGAGACCTCGGCGATGACGACGAGCCCGAAGACGAAGGCGCCCTCCTAGCAGCCCCTGCAAAAAGAAATGACGACAGAAGCAACAGTAGAGATAATCGCGGCCGCCGTCATACCCCCAAATCCCTCAAGCCCGCAGCCAAAGGAAAAACTTATGTCAAAAAGGGAGACAGAGGTGGAAATAGCAAGTCAGCATACCGACGAGATAATTATTCTGCCATGGCATCACCGAAGGCAAGAGAAACAATTCCGGGGATGTCAGACATGATGAGTCTTTCTAGAGGGATTTATGAGGAAGAGAGACCTACTTATAGTAAGGACGAATCGCTCTTGTTTGAGGCAAAAACAACCGTTCTTAACTTGATTACAGAATTGGAAAATTCGGAGATTCAATTAAATGAAGACAAAACATAACAAAAAACGAAACACGGCTTTTATTTTTGAGGTCTTGATACGAGAATTGACAAAAACAATTGTCAAAAAAGACGACAAAAAGAAAAAGCTAATTGTAAAATTAGTAAGAGAAAATTTTAAGGGATCTACATCCTTAGCAAAAGATCTCGAACTCTACAAAGCGATCTTGGACACTAACGATCTAGATAAACATACCGCAGAGAAACTTGTCTTTGAAGCTCGAATGCGCAAAGGAATTATCAACGATAAACAGTTGTTTAAAGAGCAGACAGAAGTAATCGACAAGATTAACAAGCTGGTTTCCCCTGATGTTTTTTCCAATTTTATTCCAAATTATCGCGATGTAGCTACCGTTTACCAAATTTTTGATGTTAAAACCAAAACAAAGCAAAGAGTTTTGATGGAGAAGCAAATCATTGAAAAAATGACATCGCCGAAAAATTTTAAATCCGCCCCAGCCATCAAGCCAGTTGATAATCTGACTTACAAAACTTTTGTTTCAAAATTTAACGAGAAATATGGCACCGAACTACTATCTGAGCAAAGAAGCCTACTCGGCCACTACATTAATTCGTTTACAGACAATGGTCTAGAATTAAAAATCTTTTTAAACGAGGAAATTTCAAGACTCAGGTCAAAACTGGAAAAAGCAATGAATTTTTCAGAGATTAAAGAAGATTCGGATCTGTTTGGGGGTACCGAGAAGGTCATGGAAATTTTAGATGGATTCTCTAAAAAGCCAATTGATAATGATTTGGTTCAAGAAGTACTCAAAATTCAGGATTTGGTACAGGAGATCGAAAAAAGATGATTTCAGTAAAAGTCCACCAGCAAAAAGAATTAATTCAGCTTGAATTAAAAGCAAGAAGATCCCTAGACGGAAATATTCTAATTTTTGATCATCAAGAGATCGATATTGTTATTATGCCGGAAAAGGGGAAAGTTGTGACCTTTGCGAAAAATGACTATTCAGAATCAATTTATTATGTTCAGGACAGATTCTTTGAATTTTTAAAAAGGAAAGGCATTGTGACTTACGATTCCATTCGCGGCGGAAACGTTTATGGCTCTATAGAGGGAATAATCGCAGAGTCTAAAGATCCAGAGATCAATGTTTTAGATTACACGATTTATAGTGTATATAAGTTCCTCAAAGAAGAACAACCGCGCTACGATTACATGGAAGATTATGAGGAAATGCTCGACGATTATTACACAGAGCCAACAAAAGAAGACTCAACTGAACTTGGCGAGGTCCCACAAGCCGCCGAAAAGGGGTCCATCCGGCCGGGTTATAATCACTCTCCATACTGGATGAGTTATATGCTTGAAGAGGAAAAAAAGAAATGAAAATTACAAAAAATCAATTGAGAAAAATTATTAAGGAAGAACTTCAAAATGAAGATGCCCGGGATCTTCGCCAAATAGCCGCGAAGAAAGTCGGCCGAATAATTCGTGGGACTGATTTTGAAGAAGAGACCCTTCCACGGTCCCCAGAGGAATTGATTAAACTCCTAAATAAAATAAAATCCCATTTATATGTGGCGGTAAAGTCCGTTGACCCTATGATTAAGAATAGTATGGATAATGTTAACGCATACAATCAGCTTTACCCTCTCACAATGAAAATTCAAGCTGCTATAGCAGAGTTTGGGCCAAAGCTTGAGCCCGAGTTCGCTCGTAGCCAAGACCCCGAGTCAACCGAGGGCCCTTATGGAGACACAGCAAGTTATGAAAAAGGGAAGAAGATGGGCAGACACCAGGCCAATACCAGATCGCAGCCATTACCCATTGACCAGCGCGAATTTGTTGAAAAACTCTTGCCCGGCGTCAAAGACTTAACAGCCGCCGAAATTGGATTTCAACATGGTTGGAGAACGATAAAACCGCTGTCCGAACAAAAATAGAGAATCATTTTGAACCTTCTTTACTTCGTCTTAACCGCCTACGGACTAACCCAACTTCTCTGTTATGGCAAAGTCTTTGCCAAAATAAGGCCAAGCGGCTATTTTTGGACGTGCCCTATGTGTATGGGCTTTTGGGTTGGTGTCTTTTTATGTGGCGTTAATCCTTTCACCGAACTATTTACTTATGAACTAACCACTGTTAATTTTTTAATTTGCGGATGGATAAGTTCAGGGACATCATATATATTGAACACGGTCTTTAACGACCATGGCATCAAAATCCATAAAAAAGGAGGTGATTAGAATGCTTAAAAAATATATGCTACGAGGAGTCCGCCGTTGCAAAAACGGTTGCTGACTACTTTAACAAGAAAAGAAAAAAGGATTAGAAATGAGTAAAATCTTACTACGAGAATATTACGCCCTCTGTGAGGGGGGCGTCTGTCAAGATCTTTTGACCGAGGCAGAGAAAATAGATATACAAAAGAATGGCGCCATGTATTTGACGGGGTTGATGCAGTGCGCAGCCAAGCCAAACGGCAATATGAGAGTATATCCAGAAAGTATACTCGCAAGAGAAGTGAAAGTTTACCAGAAGCTCGTTAAAGAAAAGCGCGCCTTGGGGGAACTGGATCATCCCGATGATTCAGTTATAAACTTGAAAAACGCCTCTCACATTGTTACTAACATTTGGATGGAAGGTCCCGAGGTTAAAGGCACTGTTAGAATTCTAGATACCCCCTCTGGAAAAATACTGAGATCGTTGGTTGAAGGTGGGTGCCAATTGGGAATATCGTCGAGAGGCCTTGGATCAGTTAGAGACCTACCAGACGGCTGCGTAATTGTTGAAGATGATTTCCAGCTTATTTGCTTTGATTTCGTCTCTGAACCGTCAACGCCCAACGCGTTTATGAACTTGCAAGAAGGCAAGAAATACGATGAACCAAACATTTTTACAAAAGCAGATAGAATCAACAGAGCTTTAAATAGCATCTTAGGTAATAAATAAATGTCTTTAGCCGGCAAATTAACATTGCTAGAATATATGGAAGAAAATCCAGAACACCTAATCTTGAACGAAGACTGGAAAAACAACCTCCTTGATTTGGCCGGCTTCATTCCCATTCCGGGCATTGGCACGGCCGCAGACACTATTAACATGTTTCTGTTTGCCAAGAAAAAAGAATGGGTCAACGCGGGCGTCTCGGCCCTCTCCTTGTTAGAGGGGATTGGCGATATCATCGGGAAGGGTGGTAAATTAGCCCTCAAATTATCTTCAGCGTTGGGAATAGACGTTGCCGGCAAAATTAAGAGCACCGGCGGATTCGGGAAGAAAATTATTGATATAGCTCAATTAATTCAAGCGTGGTTAGACTCGGCCGATGATGAGGGCGGCGTCATCGACAAAGTGTTAGATAAAGTTGAAAAAATCTCAGAAAATTGGCCCACAGAGGGTATTGCAGAGGGAGAGGAGAAGCCCTCCAACGCCTACCGAGCCTCTGTCGCGTTAAATCGCAAGTTTCCATGGCTGGGAAATTTAATAAAATCAGCCACGCCCGGGTCTACGCTCATGACCGGAATTCGTAAAGGCTTAGAAGCTTTTATCGCCGCCATCGGAAAATTAGTGGGTCAAAGTTCCTCATCACAAGATGCAGTTACCCGAGCCAAAAAATTTATGAGCCAAAGCGCTCAAACAACGGTACCCGTAGGTGCTGCGGTTCAGGCATGCAAAACTCTCGGAGGATGTAAAAATTTAAAAGAAGAAAAGCGTCTGAAGAACGAGCTACGCTATCGTGCCCTGTTAAGAAATAGAGTAGGAGACAGATAATGAAAAAACAAGAACTACAAAAAATCCTGAAACCCCTCATCAAAGAATGTATCAAAGAAGTAATCTTTGAAGAAGGTGTCTTATCTGGGATAATCTCCGAAGTTGTCCAAGGAATGGGTCAACAAAGAATTGTTGAAACCAAAGCACCAGAGCCGGCCCACGACTTCTCAAGAAACCATCGTGTTGAACTCCAAGAAGGCGCCCGTCAGGCCTTAGAAGAAAAGAAAAGAAAATTAGAAGAATCGCTAGGAGGCGGATTCAAGGGGATTTTTGAAAACGTGAGTCCCATTTCCAGCGGCGGTTCCCCGGGCTCGGAAAGCAAAACAAGTAGCCCCCTCTCCAGTTACGCCCCCAACGATGCAGGTGTAGACATTAGCGGTTTGATGGCGCTCGGCGGCGGAAAGAATTGGAAAAACATGATTTAGGTATCCCGACAATCAAAAAAGTTAGATAAATTATGGAGCAAAAATGTCAAAAAAAGCAGTAAACGTATCAGTCAGAGCAAGAGGTCCAAACGAAAATCCGCAGAGAATGATCAAAAGATTTATGAAGAAGGTCAAGAAATTAAGAATTTTAGAAACCTATCGAGATTCTTTGAGATTCGAAAAACCTTCTGACAAAAAGAGAAAACAACGTGAAAAACGCGCCAAAATCATAAAAAAAGATTCAGAAGAACAAAAAATAAAAGATAATCAAGGCTTATAAAAACTTGAAAACTAATTATAGTACGAATAATAGGAGTTTTAGATAGATGGCATATTATAGAGCAGGTTTACAAAATGTAGGATCCTATCAGGTAGGAGGAACGCCATACTTGACAGGTGGGGTGATTGCTACCAGCACTGAAGCTGCAATTACTTTCCCGAATGTAACAAAAAACGTTCTTGTTACGAACACCCACGCAACAACCGGTATTCGAGTTCATTTTAATCCCTCGACCACGGCGAATGTAATCTCCGGACATCACTATTTTACATTATCAAACCAAGGTGATAATATAGCGCTCAATAGCAAATGCAAGGAGATTTATATTTCCTTAGTGGTCCCAGCTGGCGCAGCCGGCTCCTTTGAGCTGGCAGCAGATTTAACCGGAATCGACGCCGTTGAAATGTTTGCTTTAACCGGCGCAGGGCTTACAGATTAGCCAGCATCAATAAAACTGGTCATTTTACCTTTTAAAAGACTATTTATTTGTGAGTTAATTCAAAAGGGAAAACTTTTATGTCTTCATTATTAGAACAAGCGATTATTGATGCAACAGCACTCAGAGAAGCAGCGGTTAAAAATGCTGAAACCGCGATTTTAGATAAATATTCTACCGATATCCGAGATGCCGTCGAATCTCTACTAGAACAAGATGAGGAAATGGCCACTTTAGGCGACGACACTGGCCGGCCTGATTTATCTTCCAAGCTAGAAGACAGCATTCCTCTTGCAGCGTCGACAGATGCCGCTTTGGACGAACAAGAAATTGTTATTGACTTTAAAGATCTTAAAGCCATGGCTGAACAATTGACAGATGCGGAGGATAGCCCGGATGGCGCAGATCCGATGGGCGAAAAGATTCCTCACCCTCTCAATATTGACGATCAAGAGATCACATCGGCACCTGTAGAGGTTTCCCTAGAGGAGGAGATTGAAATTGACATCGAAGATCTCGACGAGCTAGTCGAAGAGCTTGTTGTTGATATCACCCCTCAAAAAAGCGGTTGGGCTGGAACACCCAACTCAATTATGAATTATAAAGTAGAAATGGAGCTAGCACACCGTTCTGGTACCCAAGCGCTAGCCCAAGTACAAGCATTAACTCAAGCTGGAGAAAGGCTTTCCGAGGCGAATAACACCCTCAAGGCAAAAAATGCCAAAATGTTGGAAGCACTTCAGATCTTGAAAGAAAATTTTAATAAAATCAATCTTTCTAACGCGAGATTGGTTTACACGAATAAGGTCTTGACAGACAACTCCTTGAATGAGCGACAAAAAACTAAAATTGTCGACGCACTGTCTAAATCAGATTCTATTGAAGAGGCAAAGGTAATTTTCGAAACTCTAAAAAGCGCTGTGGGAAGTGTAACAGGTAAAACACATCCACAATCACTACGCGAGTTCATCGAAAGACCATCTGCCATTTTACCTAGAAGAGAAGCCAGAGCAAACTACGACTCTCCAGTAATGGACAGGATGCAGATTCTGGCTGGTATTAAGACACACAATAAAGGAGATTTATAAAATCATGTCTATTCTAAATAAATTAACAGAAGGTATTGTTCGACGA
>TARA_R110000824_G_scaffold54109_6_pt1 | contig 10018 bp, 11 predicted proteins | sample TARA_R110000824 | Tara Oceans TARA_R110000824 (sample SAMEA4397747) | marine metagenome | biome: Polar Biome; feature: [MES] marine water layer (ENVO:01000295) within the mesopelagic zone...; material: water (ENVO:00002006), including particulate matter (ENVO:01000060) such as...... | reverse complement strand
CATATTTCTTTGGGTGGTGGTCGCTATCCGGTCGGCATTGCCGTGGATTATGATGGCTATGTGTGGGCTGTGAATCAAAGCAAGGGCACCGCTTCGAAGGTCGATACAAATAAAAACAAAGTCATCGGGGAATACAAGGTTGGGAGTGGTCCTTACACTTATTCAGATATGACCGGCTATACGTTGCACAACTATACAGCCCCCAAGGGCGATTTCTCGCACATTTTCGGTTATTCTGGCTGGTCTGGCACGGTCAATGAGTCCAAAATCACCACAAAGTGGGAGCTTATCAACATTGACGTGACGACTCCACCCAAATCTCATATAAGTCTTCGTTACAGGGCGTCGGATTCTCTCAAAGGTCTTGAAAAAGCCCCCTGGAGCAAAAATTTTGGTCCATATCCCCCTGCCCAAATGCCATTAAAGTTGCCAAACGTTATGGGCAAGTTTTTAAAGGTAGAGATCTTTATGCAAGCGAACGACAAAAAACAATCACCTCTTATCAAATCTCTTTCTGCCAAGGGGAAAGCCGTTGTGTTGAACTAAAATGAACAAGAAAGATCCCAACTATGTGGTTAAGCTTGAAAAAGCCATTGCGGACAAATATGGTAACGAGGCAATCCAAAATCCCAATGCTGGTTGGTCTGACGATAAAGAGAAACAATACCAAAAAGAAGTAAAAGATATCAACCGAAGACTTTACCAATCTGTGGAGTCCTCAGAGAAAGTTGAAGTCAATGGTGTTTTTATTTCGAAAAAACTACTTACTAGAGAAGCAAACTGCGCCTGCCCGGTTTGTGGAAAGTACAACTTAATTGCAAAAGATGAAGTATTTATCTTAAAGTGGCAATGTTGTGAAAAGTGTTATATTCAATATGTAGAAAACAGGGAAGACAGGTGGAAAAAAGGATGGAGACCAACTCATGGCAAAAGCTGATTTAGAAATAATTCGTGGACTAGCACAGGCTGCTGGAAACTTATACGATGGAGCATTAGATAATGATGGTAAACCATTGACAATCGGGCTGAACCGGGAAGATTTACCAGACATTAATCGCAAAATGATTGATGGGGTCAAGATTGGTTTTGCTGGCGATCAGCTTAAATTAACCTATGAAGCAGAGATTACATTGCGGGACGTTTATAAAAATGGTGCCAATGCGTTTCAAGCCGAAATCGACGGGAAGCTTAAAAAAATAATAGAATACATTAAAAAGAATTATCGTGCAATTGCTAATAAATCAGTCTCGCTAACTCCTGTAGAAAAGGAATCCAAGGTAAAGATTGATTATGTCAATCGACATCGTGTATTGGCGTGTGCAGTTCAGTATTATAAGATTGGTGGATTAAGCGAGATTCTGGCTGTAAGTGAAAAGGAGCGGAAAAATCGTGAGATTTCTGATACTTATCGTAAATTCCTAGAACTCGGCGGTTTAGGCACAAGACCCAAGAACGACACCAGACCTAAAAATGCTTAATGTCTTATCAATTATCAAAGCAGGACAAGCTCAAAGAGATTTTAAAATCTGGTAAAGACCCCGTTTATTTCATTAAAAACTATTGTAAGATTTCCCACCCTATGCAGGGATTGATTCCTTTCCGCTTGTATGATTTTCAAGAAGATGCGATCAGGGACTTTAACGATTATCGTTTTAACGTCATTCTTAAAGCTCGTCAGTTGGGAATTTCCACAACTGCTGCTGCGTATATTTCGTGGATGCTCTTGTTTCATCGTGACAAAAATGTCTTGGTTGTAGCAACGAAGCTTAATACCGCAGCGAACTTGGTAAGAAAAGTTAAACACATTTTCAGGCATCTTCCTGATTGGATGATGATTTCCAAAATCACTATCGATAATAGAACTTCATTTGAGCTACAGAACGGCTCACAGATTAAGGCGTCTTCCACTTCAGGTGACGCTGGTCGTTCAGAAGCCTTGACGCTTCTTGTGGTTGATGAGGCTGCGTTTGTGGAGGGCATGGATGAGATGTGGGCTGGTCTATATCCTACTCTGTCCACTGGTGGTCGCTGTGTCGCTCTTTCTTCTCCCAATGGCGTTGGTAATTGGTTTCACAAAGCCTATACAGAAGCCGAAGAAGGAAAAAACGATTTCAACCCTATAAAACTTAAGTGGGGGGTTCACCCCGACCGAGATCAAGAGTGGTTCGAAAAAGAAACCCGCAACATGTCCCGTAGAGAGATCGCTCAAGAACTGGAGTGTAATTTTAATCAATCTGGGGAAGGCGTGTTACATCCTAGTGACATGGAAAACGTTCAACGGGGTCTGTCCGAACCAAAATATAAAGCAGGTATTGACCGAAATTTTTGGATTTGGGAAGAGTATCAAGAAGGGATTGAATATCTGTTGGCGGCAGATGTTGCCCGAGGTGATGGAAAAGATTATTCTGTTTTTCATATATGGCGGTTGGACACTTTCGAACAAGTTGCCGAATACCAAGGGAAACCCAGTTTGGGTGATTTTGCAACTATGACATTTGATGCCTCTAAAGAATACGGGTTTTGTTTAACGGTTGTGGAAAACAATTCTCTTGGCATAGCCGTTCTTGAAAAACTTATTGATAGGGAACACCCCAATCTATATTATTCCATCAAAGGAACTCATGAGTATGTTAATGAGGTGGAAGCACAACAGCGTTCTAATTCTATTGTTGGATTTTCAACCACTCCAAAGACTCGACCTCTTATTATTGCAAAGCTAGAAGAGTTTGTTAGAAATAAACTAATTAAAATAAACTCATCTAGGACATATAATGAAATGACAACTTTCATTTGGCACAATGGACGACCCGAAGCACAGAGAAGTTATAATGATGACTTGATAATGGCATTGGCGATTTCTTGTTGGGTAAGGGATACCGCGTTAGTTGTAAACAAAAGAGAATTAGAATATAAAAAAGCAATGTTAGCAAGTATATCAGTATCGAGCACGACGTTTGATTCAAAAATTCCAGGGATGCACGGCTACAAAAAAAACAATGATATGTTTCGCAAACCAGCTAAAAATCCGCAAAGGGAATACGCTGCGTTGCTTAAAGGATAAACCCAATGGCTTCAAACACACTAAAGAAAAACCCAAGAAATGTAGATTCGCCACTTTATAAAACTTTGACTAGACTTTTTTCCGGTCCTTTGGTAAATTACCAATCTCAGCAACAACGCCGATATCGAAGAAGTCAATTAAATAAGTATGGGTCTAAATTTCGCTCACTTTCTGGGATGCAATTTAAAAAATCGACATATAATGTTTACGATGGTTTGCGAATAAAATATTTAAGCGAACAAAATCGAGCAGAAAGGTATGTTGACTTTGATCAAATGGAATACACTCCTGAGATTGCGTCTTCATTGGACATTTATGCAGACGAAATGACAACTTTTTCTGATTTGCAAACCCTTTTGAGGATTGTCTGCCACAATGATGAAATTAGAAACATTTTGCACACCCTGTTGTATCAGGTATTAAATATTGAATTCAATCTTTATGGTTGGTCACGCTCGATGTGCAAGTTTGGAGACTATTTTTTGTATCTCGATGTGGATGAAAAACTAGGAATCAAGTCTGTTTTGAGTCTTCCTGGCAATGAGATTGAAAGAATGGAAGGCGAAGACAAAACAAATCCAAATTATATTCAATATCAGTGGAACTCTGGCGGCATGACGTTTGAAAATTGGCAAATTGCTCATTTTCGCATTTTGGGAAATGATAAGTACGCTCCTTATGGAACTTCGGTGCTGGAACCAGCCCGCAGGATCTGGCGACAATTGACGTTGCTTGAGGATGCAATGATGAGCTATCGAGTTGTTCGTTCTCCTGAACGCCGAGTATTCTATATCGATGTTGGCAACATTGCTCCCGCTGATGTTGAGCAATTTATGGAGAAAGTGAAAACCCAAATGAAGCGCAATACCGTGGTCGATGCTGATTCCGGTAGAGCAGACCTTCGTTATAATCCCATGAGCGTAGACGAAGACTATTTTGTTCCTATGCGCGGCGGCTCAACCACCAGGGTGGAATCCTTACCCGGCGGTCAATTTACTGGGGACATTGATGATGTTGAATATCTTCGTGATAAATTATTTTCCGCTCTTAAAGTGCCGCGCTCATATCTTGCCAGGGGCAAGGATGCAGATGAAGATAAAACAACATTGGCTCAGAAAGATATTCGCTTTGCTAGAACCGTCCAACGCCTTCAGAGATCTGTTGTTTCTGAAATTGAAAAAGTTTGTTTGGTTCATTTGTACATATTGGGCTATAGGGGCGACGATCTGCTTTCCTTTAAGTTAAAACTAAACAACCCGAGTAAAATTGCAGAACTTCAAGAATTAGAACATTGGGATAAGAAATTTACTGTTGCCGCGAACGCGACAGAGGGTTATGTATCTAGACAATGGGTCGCTAAGAATTTATTTAATATGACAGATGATGAATTTGTTCGTAATGAGCAAGAGATGTTTTATGATGCCAAGTTCAATGCGGCAATAGAAGCAGCCGGGGAAGTGTCAGAAGGTGGCGCTGGCGGTGACATGGACCTTGGCGACGAAGAAGGAGAATTAGATCTTGGTGGCGAAGAAGGGGAATTGGAACTCGGCGGGGAAGAAGAAGAGGAAACGAATCTCCTAGCCGAGCCGGGAGAGGAAGAACTAACCGAGGTCGATGAAGACACCATCCACTATACTTTTAAAGATGGGGCGACCACTACCAACAAATCCAATGGAAAGATGTATAAGCCGGTCGCGGTCGATCGCCGACCCCAAGGCGCACGCAAGCGCAAGGTGGCATCTGAGGTAGATCCCACTCTCTATGGCGGGACAGCTAGAGCAACGGGTTATAAGGAATTGCGTGCTCTTGCGAACTTTACCGAGAGCAAAACTAGTTATGAAGACGTGGAGGACAAGATTTTGAACTCCAACGTGGAAATCGAAAAACTAATAGAAAGTTTGGAGAAGGTGAATGAAACCAAAACATAATAAAAAACGAAACACAGCCTTTCTTTATGAGGCATTGGTTAGAGAGGCAACTAAAGCACTTGTTAGCCGTGATACCAAGAGGGGAGTGGTCACCGCCACTTTAATTAAAAAATACTTTCGGCGAGGAACGCCCTTGCATGAAGAGTTACAATTATTTAAAAACATTTACGAAACACGGGGAATAGACAATATCTCGGCTCAAAAAATCTTAATTGAAAGCAGGCACGCCTATAAGGCGTTGGATAAAAAAGAGATTTTTAAAAGTCAGTCGTTCTTGATTGCTGAAATTAATAGAACCTTGACAAAGGAGGTTTATAATAATTTTGTTCCCAATTATCGTTCTTTGGCAACTCTCCAAGTATTGTTTAGTGACGTAACGCCCATTAAGAGCAAAATCCTTTTGGAAAATAAATTATTAAATTCCATGTCTGAATCACCCCAGCCACTTCAAGAGGTTAAGAAAGTAGATAAAGTTGTTTTTAAACAATTTGTTAAAAAATATAATCAAGAATATGCAAACTTACTAAAGGAACAAAAAAAGATATTGCGCCTTTATATGAATAGCACTCCCGAAGGTCTCCTAACATTTAAATCATTTTTAAGTGAAGAGATGGGTAGAATTGAAACAGGTCTCGGTAAAGCTTTAGAGGCAAAAGAGATTATAGAGGACAAAGTAATGTTGGAGAACACCAAGAGGGTATCCAACGTTCTTCAAGAAATAAAAGTGAAAGAGATTGATCAGCAATCAGTTATTGACATTTTAAAAATGCAAAAACTAGTTTATGAGATACAAACTGATGTCGATTAAAATAAAAGTAGGCGAAGAAGCCGTTGCCAAAAAGGAATATCCCGTTGTTTCAAAGGGCGTGAACGTAAAGAGATCTCTGGATGGGGAGCTTCTTTTTATGAGCCACCCGCATATCGATATGGTCGTTAAAGAGAGCAAAGTAATTGCGTTTGCAAAAAATGGGAAATACACTGACGAGGCATATGCTGCGATGAAAAGGTTGTTTGATTTTTTGGCTCGCAAGGGCATTGTCTTTTTTGAGTCCATCCGTGGCGGTAATATTTATGGCTCTTTAGAGGGCAAATTAGAACAGAGTTTGGATGATGAAGCAGTTAAACAATTAGTAATTTTTCAAGTGGGTGCCTTTTTAAAAACAGAAGACGATGAAATCTACGATGATTACTATGAGCAAGAGGTTGACGATTGGCTCACCGAACCCACCGAAGAGGATAGCACGGCTCTCGGAAAGGTTCCTCAAGAACCCAAGAAGGGCTCCATTCCCCAAACCCCAAGCCCCGTAACATTGGTATATAGGATTTAATGGAGCTTATATATTTTATTCTTACAGCTTACGGATTAACTCAAATATTGGTCCATGGTTCAATTTTTGATTCAATTCGCCCCACTCGGGGTAAATTGGGAGAATTGTTCCAGTGTTCTATGTGTTTGGGCTTCTGGATCGGCATACTTGTTTACGGACTTTCTTTCTATACAGAACTATTTACCTTTGAGCTTAATGGGGCAAACCCATTTTTATTGGGTTGTTTAAGCTCGGGGACGAGTTATGTCCTGAGTCAGCTTTTTGCCGACGAGGGAATAAAAATAAAATTACTAGAGGCAGATGATGAACATTAATATTTATACGGACAACCACTGGATGCTCCGTCCTCCTACAAACTGCTGCAAAGGGTCATAACTATGAGCAAGAAACATCTACTAACTGAATATTACACTTTAAAGTACGATCCAGAGCTTCTAACAGAAGAACAAAAAAGCGACGGCTTTATGTATCTCAAAGGCTTGCTTCAGCAAGGTAAAAAGAAAAATGGCAATGGCAGAGTATATGGAACAAAAACGTTGCTGAGAGAAGTGGAAAATTATAAAAAGATTGTCCGAGAAAACAGATCCTACGGAGAGCTTGACCACCCCGATAGCTCAGTTGTAGAATTAAAAAACGCCTCTCACATTATTGTGGATATCAGCATGGAAGGTGATGGCGTTTTTGGAACGCTGAAAATTCTCAACACTCCTTCGGGGAAAATCGCACAACAGATTGTTAAAGATGGCGGCTCCATGGGGATCTCATCCCGTGGTCTTGGTTCAACTCGCCAAGAAGGCGACACAACAATTGTAGAAGATGACTTCCAATTGATTTGTTTCGATCTTGTTTCCGAAGCCTCAACACCCGGTGCATACTTGGTAAAGGAAGCCAAAGAAAGAGATATTTTTACAAAGGCAGATCGAATTAATCGCGCTCTAAACGACATCTTAATCAGGTAACTAATGAAAAGAACAGATTTAAAGAGATTGATGAAACCGCTCATTCGCGAGTGTATTCACGAAGTATTAGTGGATGAAGGTATCTTGGCTAAAGTTGTGACCGAGGTGGCTAAGGGGATGGGCAATGTGATAGTGGAAAATCGCCCAGTCACCGCAAGCACACAACCCACCGCAAATATCAACCAAGAAGCGATTGATGCTCAAAAGAAACATCTGGATCAACAACGCCAGCAGCTTACAGAGGCTATTGGAGATCCTGCCTTAAATCATGTTTTTGAGGGGGTTTCCCCAATGGCAGCACCTGCCGAACCGGGTCCGAATCCGATGCAAGGCGTTTCCCCGACTGATGCTGGTGTGGATATCTCTTCTATTATGGGCATGGGGGGTCATCGTTGGAAAGCTTTGGCTTCGCGAAAAAACAAATAGGTTTGGTGAAATGGCATATGTTAAAGCTCGTCGCAACGAATCAACAGAACAATTAATTAAGCGATTTAATCGCAAGGTAAAGAAAGAAAAAATTATCCAAGAGGTCAGAGAAAGAAGGTATTTTGTCAAAGAATCCACTATTCGACGCCAAAAAAAAATACGACGAAAAAAACTAGCGCAACGACAACAAAAAGGTTCCACTCGCCAATAGCGCTCTTTGGGGTGTTTTTCTTTTTTTATTCACTATTTATTACGATGCACCATAGGAGCAAATGATATGTCATCACTTTTAGAGCAGGCAATTGCAGATGCCAATGAGTTGAAAGAGGCTGCACGGAAAAATGCGGAGCAACTTGTTGTTGAGAAATACTCCTCTGAGGTTAAAGAGGCGTTGGAAAAGATTCTTGAGCAAGATGACGAAATTGAAATAGAAGATACCGAAGCCATCGAGGTTCCTGATGATGCTGGAGTTATGGCTCAAATTCCCTCCGCTGCCACGACAGGAGACCAACTCTGCCCGTGCCCAGATGACGAAGAGGAAATTGAAATTAATTTTGATGAATTGCTTGCGGCAGTGGATGCCGAAGCTCGACCTTCCGATGAAGAAGATTTAATTGATCGAGAAGAGGAGATTGTTGCCGAAGACAAGTCCACCCAAGAAGACACTGAGCAGTTAGCCGAAGTGATTGCGGAACTTAGCGACGGAGAGATCGACACTCTTTTGGAAGAAATTGAATGCGATGTAGAGGCAGTGCCAACCGGCTGGCTGGATACAAATCGAGCCGCCCGCACCGAAACACTTGAAATCCTTCAGCTTCGTGATGCCCTTGATAAGGTTCAAGTGGAACACAAGCAGCTTGAAGATGAGCGCACCCTATTATCCCAACAAACCGAACAAAGGACGCAAAAAACGAACGAGGTTTTAGTTCAATTGAAACAAAAATTGAACGAAACCAATCTACAGAATGCACGTCTGTTCTATCAGAACAAAGTGCTAACCGATAAGAGTCTGAATACTCTCCAGAGAGAAAAACTGGTGCAGTCGATATCGAACTCGGAATCACCTAGAGAGGCAAAACTTGTTTATGAAACTCTCAAAAACACAGCGGGGACACAAGTAGTTAATACTCATCCCAAATCGCTTGTTGAAGCTTTAAATAAGACACGCTCTCTTGTTGTTGCAGGGAAAAAGTCAACAACAATCCAAACCAGCAATGATCCAGTGTATTCACATTGGAAAAAACTTGCTGGACTTGACAAAAAATAAAGGAGAATTTTAAAATGTCATCAGTTATAGAAAAACTAACAGAAGGCATCGTTGAGCGTGATCTCCGTAAAGATGGTGCAACCCTCATTAAAAAGTGGGAAGCTACCGGTCTTTTAGAAGGTCTAAACAACGATACCGTTAAAACAAATATGTCTCGTTTGCTTGAGAATCAGGCAAAAGAGTTACTTCGTGAGGCTTCTACAATGTCCGCTGGCGACGTGCAAGGCTTTTCAGCCGTAGCGTTTCCATTGGTCCGTAGAGTCTTTGGCGAGTTGATTGCAAATGATCTCGTCTCGGTCCAGCCGATGAGCCTGCCATCAGGACTTATCTTTTTCATGGACTTTACATTTAATGGCCCCCGCTTGGGCAACGCCGCAGATACCTCACTCTATGGTGGTGGTGTTACGGGTAGCCAGATTACTGGCGGTCTTGATTTGGACACCGCTCCAAACCAAGAAACTGGTCCTTATTCATTGAATAATGGCTATTCCTCACCAACTGGTAGTGGAGACATCACCGTTACGGCTGTTGTTTCTGGTACTTTTGGTGGTACGGGCTCGACTACCCAATTGGGTGGTCTCACCCAGGCTCAGTTCGATGATGTTATTTGCTTGTCTGACCCTGATTTCGTTTCAGGTACAACGACTGCTGCGGCATTCGCGATGACAGTGAGTGACCTCAGTCAGCTTAATAAGAATAACCTTATTGGGATTAGTTATGGGAGCGCGGGCAATGCTGCTGTTACCGGTACGCAACGCCTCATTCGTCGCTTGACTCACTTCTCAGGCACGGCTGCGAATAACTATATTGGCGGTCCTACTGCTACTACGATGTACGTTGTTTTTGCCGATCTTGTCGGTTCTGCAACTCCAACGGATGTGGCTACAGGTAAGTTGTCTTTGGCTTATACTTGGCCTATCACTGATAAGTTTGAATCAGCCGATGCAGTGGGTTCAGTTCAGGGTGCCTCTTTGTGGGATCTGGAAGCCGAGCCTGGAATTCCCGAGATTGACATCAAGGTTGATTCAGTGGCGATCACGGCGCTTACC
>TARA_R110000824_G_scaffold292201_1_pt1 | contig 10018 bp, 4 predicted proteins | sample TARA_R110000824 | Tara Oceans TARA_R110000824 (sample SAMEA4397747) | marine metagenome | biome: Polar Biome; feature: [MES] marine water layer (ENVO:01000295) within the mesopelagic zone...; material: water (ENVO:00002006), including particulate matter (ENVO:01000060) such as...... | reverse complement strand
TTACTGACGTTAGTGCCAACCAAGCGGAGTGATCGTGGCTGAAGAACTAGACAACAGCAAAACCGATGAGGACTTGTTCATTGAGTTCTTTGGGTATGCGCCACCCGCATATTTGGAAAGCGAAACTACGGGCCTGACCGAACAATTTGCTGACCCGACTATATTTACTCCAGGTGCCGAGAGGCTCCTCCCTCAAGCTACGCCAGGAGCTCGTCAATCACGATATGCGGACGTGCTCAAACAGAGACTTGCTTCGGGGATGGAAGAAGGCAGATCCTACGAAGCAGCCATGAGGATCGCCGAAAAAGAAGTTCAAAAATCGTTTCAGGCCACTGCTGGTGGCTATGAAGAAAGTGTACACAAAGTATTCCCAGAAGAAAGAGAAGGGTTTAGACGAGGCTTGACTGGCGCTGCTGGTCGCGCATTCAGCAGACAGGTCTACGATATTAGTGATCAAGATCTAGACATGTCACACAGCGAAAAACTCATTGAGAGTCAACGGAAAAAGACCGTTGAGTTTGATCAGATCCTGGAGAATGGCTTCTTAGGAACTCTTGCTAAAGCGTGGGATGGCGCTGAACCCGTGTCTCAAGAAGAAGCAAAAGAGATGGGCATTGGTCTTCAAACGCAAGAGTTTTGGGGTCGTACCAAGAAAGAAGGCGTAGACCCTGACGTTGGGTTTTTAGACGATCCATACATTCCATACGGAATCAAAAGCATACCTGATTTAGTCGAACGTGCTGTCATCAAACTTGGCATTGAGAACATGTTCGCCCCGCTCTTACTTGAGGACGATGAGCAAGAGGCGTACATACGAGAGACTCGAGCTTCAATTCCTACGGCCAATTTTGAACAAATCATTGAAGTGGTTGAACTTGGACACGACAAGGGAATGACCGATGAAGACATCAAGACTAAATTCAGGCACGAGATCGGTAGATTGTTGCAAAGTCATTCCTATGATGATTTGCCTAGTCGATTTCAAATGAATGCTCCCTCAGTGAAGCAATTCAAGAAGGAGCTGAAGTCGAATCCGAATCAATTTGATATGCGGAATCAACTTATGGCTCAGGCCATTGCCGCTGTTCAAGAAAAGAAATCCGATAAAGAAGTCCAAGAGAAATTGAACTTTGTTGTTTTGGGATCTCTTCCCGACTCAATTCTTGCTGGCACTGTACCCTCAACAGTTGATTTCGTCGATGAGGCCTTGAAAGCTGCAAACAGAGCGATTGCGTCTAAAGGCGACCCTGGTGAGGCTGCTCGAGTTCTTCAGCAAGCAATGGGTACGTGGACGTTTACAGAAGAAAGAATCGGTGATGAAATCGTGGTTGTTGAAAGTACATGGGGAAAACTTCTCCGCATGCTTTCTCTATTCACTGAAGGCGTTGCTGAAATCGATGCCACTATGGGCCTCACTCAAGAAGACGTAAAAGAAAAACTAAGGGATCTCGGTTTACCAGAAGAGTTGTCTCATTTACCAATGTCAGGTCTTTTGAACCCCTTGATGCTGACCCCAGCATCTAGAGATTTCTACTACAATCTTGGAATCAGAGATCCAGACTCATCGCACTTGGCTAGATTCTTCGCAAATGTAGAATCTGGCAATGCTGGATTTACGGTTCACTTTACGAACGAAGCCAGAGCTCGTGGGTATAAGCGAGGAACACAGGGATACCATGCGTTTTCGCTCTACGGAAGTATCCTTGATTTCTTCATTCCGTGGGAGAAGTACCACATTCAGGCTGTAACCACGCCGACGAAAGCCGCCTGGCGCGGTGGTCGAATGGTCAAAGCATTTAATGTTGATGGATTCAGGGGACGAGCTGCATTGAGTGGAGTCTCTCCGTTCTGGTACAACCACATCTACAATGTTGCTGAAAAAGCAACAATAGCGATGGGCGGCCTAAAGAATAAAATTGGAGAGACTCCAAGTCTTCAGTCTATTCGTGCACTGATCGATGAAGACAATGCAGTTCAGCAGGCAATTAAAGCTGGAACAGATGAACTGCTTGATGAGTCTGGCAATAAAATCCAACCACTAACGCTTGATGAGAGAACCTTTGCTTCTCAAATCATGGAAAAAATGGAGAAGGGTTCTTCGTTTGAAGATGCGTTCGATTCGGTAAAAAGAGAATATAAGCCTGGGCTTGCCGAAACCACAGCTGACGCTGCTTCTGCCATCGTGGAGCATGTGCTGCATACAGAGGAAGCCAAGTTGTTTCAAAGGACCGCTGATGATGGCGGCATTCTACCATTTGAGTTTGACCAGCAAACCAAGCGAGTGCTTGCTGCTGCTGGCATGAATCCGGCTGAAGTCTATGACATCGTTTTCAAGCGAGGCACAGCAAACGCCAAGAGATACTTGGAAGCACTCAAGATAATTTCTCATACTGGTGATCAAGAGACCATCACCTTGAGAAATACTCCGCAGTACGTGAAGGTCAAAAAAGACTTATCGAAACTGGTCGATGATGGAGACCTTACAGAAGGAGAGATGTTTACTCTTTTGTCTGTTTTGGAAACCAGAGCAATCAATGAGGCGGCAGGAAGAACAGCTAAAGCGATTGTTGAGCCAGAAGACTTCTTTGGTGCTGTGAAGATCAAAAAGGTGAAGACTAAAAACGCAGACGGTACTGCAGGCCCGAAGAAGATAAAAATCGATGTTCGAAACCTGATGAGCATTGATCGCAAAAACATAGCCAGCTTTGTCTCTATGTTTCAAAAAAGTGATTTCATGCGTCTACTCGACAATGACGCTGAAATGCTCATCGACCTGATGGGTAAGACGTTTGTAAACGAGTTCTTGAAAGACATCTATACTGTTGAAAATGTAGGTCGCTCAACGAAGATGACCAAAAACAAACCGACTGAAGCGGGCGTTCAGCAGATCGAACTGTTGTTGCGCCAGGTGATCGATGGGAGCGGAACATCCGGCCTGCAGGCATCGCAAGCAAATCAGATCTACGCAAACTTGGCTAGTGTTTATGCTCGAATGAGAGGCCCAGCAGTAGGGTTCATTGATGAGCTTCAACGTCCGATTCTGGATGCGCTTCTCAAGCCGGATCGTTTCTGGCGTACCGCGCTGGTTGAGTTGAATAGGTTTGCTGATCAAATAGACATGTCTGGAAAATTTGCCAAGATCAGCGCCGATCCGATTGAACAGATAATGGAAGGAAAAGGGGCGACTGTTGGTAGAAAAAGAATCTTTGCTGATATTGATATTGAGCCTACATACGTGAAGCAGGCGATGGGCATCAAAGAAGGCATGACGGAAATGGATGCCATTACTGCCTTCTCAAGAGCTATTGGGTACACCGTTGGTCAGTGGATGATGAAGCAAGAGTCTCGTTCTGCTATTGCTGGCATGGATTTAGTTAGGATCTCTGACGCTAGCTACGCCGATAAACGCATAGTTGATTCGATTTTGAAAAGAGTGAACGCGAGGATGGCCACCACTCTTGGAATCAAGAAAGATTCACTACTTTCAAGCTCAACCTACCTGGATGGTAAACAACTAAAGGGAATGTTCGTCGCCCCAAAGAAGGGCGCAGAGAAGACTGATTTTGGGTATTTAAAGCTGAGCTCCCAGCAGGCAGCAAACATGAAGGTGCTCTTGCGTCGAATGTCTTCTGAGCCATTTATCGGAAAGAAGATTCCTCAAAACTTGATGGTTGCCGATGCAGACTTAACGAAGGTGCCGTTGGTGGATTACCAGCGGGTAGTCGAATTGATGACTGACTTAGAGGCTGGCGGCTACGCCAGAAGGTCAATCTATACTGAGCAGATCCCGCGATCTCTTGGCTACTCCATTCTTGGCGCGGTGAAGAGTGAAGTTCTGAGCTACAGCAAAATATCAAATGTCGTAGATGACTACATCAATCCAGTTTTAAATAAATTTGTGTTGAAAGACTCGCTCAAAAATGTACGCCCAGAATATCGAGCTAAATTGGAGAGAGGTCTTGCTAAAATGGGAAGATCAAAACCCACAATCTTGAAGGTCTTTAGAGAGACTCGAAAGGAAATCAAGAAAGGAAATCACGCTAAAGCAATCAGCCTAATTTTTGATCGACTTAGGGATGTTATCCGGTTTGAAATCGATCCAAAATTAGTCGATATACTTGTTGGCACCACGGAAGATGGCGTAACCGGCAACACCTCAAAGGCTGGAATCGTCAGCTTCTTGGATGATTTCACAGCAAATGAAATTAACCATATCAAACAGTTAGAAAAAACGATGATTGATGAAGGTCTTGAGTCGTTGGATTTCAAAAGCGAAGCAGACTTTTATGGTCAAGAATCAATAGTCGCTGATAAATATACATTCTCATCATTGACTCCAGAGCAGATGAAGACCCTTTTTGATCTTCCGATTGCGCCAAAACATACGACTAACTTTGTGTCAGATCCAATTCCTAAGCTCACATTTTTGACTAAGAACTCTACACAACAATTGTTGTATAAGTTGGTTGAAAGATTCAACGAAGGCTTCAATGGGATCAGCCCAGAAGTAAATACAGCTTTATCGGTACTGCAAAGGCATTCAACAGATTCCGGCATGAACCTTAAAGCGATCCAGGGCATGGACCACATTACCCGCATAGAGATCGCTTCTGCCGTTCAGACCATTAAAAAGCAACTACAAAAAAACCAACGACATGTTGTTGAATCTGGAAACGTGATTCTGGAATCTATGGGCGGCAAGCATCTCGGATTGCAAGAGGATGGCGCTCAAAATGCCGCAACAGCGTATCGATTGTTTTCTGAGGGTGCTGACGGATGGAGGCAACTTCATCAACTTGTTCGAATTGGGGGTGGTGAGGCCCTCGACCTGAGCAGGCCTGCCGATTACAGCCCAGTTGTAGCGTACTTGGAGATGATCAGTCGTCTCATGGCCAGGCAAGAAGTCATGGGATTGTACGACGATCTCATCAAAGCTGGAATGCCTGGGATCGATGAGGCCGTCTACAAAAGTGAACGATCTACTATTTCGTTGAGTGGAGAAAAATACTCGATTGAAACAAACGAGAAATTCTATGATCGCGTCAAATCATACATGGATATGATTTTTCGGGAGTCTCGAGACATTCGACAAAGAGTAGAATCGTTAGACCCGGATGAGGCCCCAACCATCCTACAGCCCAAACAGCCGAGAGCAACAGAGGATTTCCAATACGGATTTGCTGCTTTTGAGCCCAAAGGAGGAACTAGGTTCAGGGGTGCAGATGCCCCTGGAGACTTCATGGACATTCGTGCAGAAATTGCAGCGGAAGAAGTCCTGGCTCGATTTGGTCACCGTACCCGTGGCGGCTCTGCAAAAAGTGAGGGAAGTTACGTAAACCATGTGTTTCCAGATGGATCGCAATCCTTCATTCCACAACCAATGTCAGATGCTATAAACGAGGCGTTCAAAAGAGCAGCCCCGATTGGTGGAGCAAAGGGTACTTCAGCCGCTAGAGCTCTTTCGTATGCAAGGGTTGGAGACCCGTACCTGACTGCGGAGTTTGAAGCAAAAAAAGCCGAACTAATGAGTGACCCATCGTATGCAAGGCGTGCGAGATCGACATCATCAAAGGGAACAATGGGGTCTGCTGTTGATACATTGCGGGATTTATTTCCAGTCAGTATCAATCATATCAAGCGTGGTGTCACAACTGGTTTTATTCTCCCAAACCCTGGGTACTATGTCGCCAACTTTTTGGGCGGTGCCATGCAACTGGCTACGGGTGTAAGTCCAGCTCAAGCCACCCGTGTTCTTGCGCGGAATCCTAAAATGGCTGCTGCTGTTGTTGCACGCATGTGGGGAGAAGGAACCTGGAAGCCATTCGGTGATGTGCTGATTGTAACTAAAAGTGGCTCTATTCACACTGCAGATCAGCTTGCTGACATGGCTGTTCTGGCGCGACTGAAATCAAGTTTTATTCAAGCTGAAACGCAACGAGGGCTTGCAGACGATGTTGAAAAGTATATTCGAAGAAACGAAAATGTACTGAAGAATGCTGGAGATTTAATCAACTCAGTTAATGAGTTCTGGTCAGAAACTGCAACAGCTATTGATAACTTTTACCGGGTTTCAGTATTTATTGATGAAATAGCGGAAGGGGCATCACCTGCAGCTGCGGCGAGCTTGGCACGAAAAGTAGCGTTTGACTATTCGGCTCTGACTGATTTCGAAAAAGATACCATGCGTAACGTCATCATTTTCTACAGTTACCTCAAAAAGAACAGTGAGCTCTTCTTTGATACTCTGGTCACCAAGCCTTGGAACATCACCAATCAACTGCGACTGTCTAAGGGCCTGCAGCAAGCAAATCTTTCAAACAATCCTGAAGTTGTTGTGAATGAATACTTGAGAGACCGGTATGTACTATTTTTTAACGAAACAACCAGAAACCAAGTTTATGCTGGCGATAAAATGACGGTGGCCCCTCAAACACCAATCAACGATGTTTTATCGATTGTGCTGGATATGTATGAGGGCGCACACGGTGATGAGCAGGCCCAGCGGATGTTGTTGACGAAGTTTGCCCCATGGGTTCAAGCGCCGTTTGTGATCGGTACAGACTTCGATATTTTCTATGGCCAGCCACTTGGTGATTTCAACGAGGTTCATCCGTGGCTTCTAGAGTGGGATCTCGCTGCTTCCGGTGGGATGCTGTGGGATTTGTTTGAGATTACGGAAAAATACAAAAGAAATCCAAGGTCTCGTATGGTAGACGGCGATGAGTTCAGGCCGTATTTCCATGCAGGAAATGGTAAGGCTTGGTGGATATTTAGAAACCTTATCCAGATTCCTGGAGCTGGACGCTCAATGTCTTGGATGACTCAACTTGATCGTTCTAATGTTGGCATTATGGAAGGCATCACTGAGAGCATCAGGTCGGCACGCTTGGCTGCTGAAGAATATGGATTAGCACCAGAGCGAGAAAGAGAATTCAAAGAAGGTGACTTGATGAGTCCTCGAGTCGGCATGACTGGACCTGAAGAATTTTGGGGTGCCTTTAATGTCAGAACCCAGATCATTGACACAGAGCTGAAGGTTCGAGATAAACATTTCAAGAATATGAAGCACCAAAACAAGAAAGAGAACAGATCTCAGAATGCGTTCCGTGAGGCCCAGAAGAAGCTAAATATACGCGAGAAGTAGTTCAGGTAGGTCTATCCTCAAAATCGTGATACTATCTTTTTGCAACACTTCCCCCCCCTTTCCCTATTGGAGTAAATAATGTCAATGATCCCAGCACTTATGGGTGGCCGCTCGCTTTCCCACGACGCAGTTAGCGACAAAGGTTGGTATACAACCGGCGTAGGCGACAAGGTTCAAATCTTTTCTGACTTTCTTGGCAGTGGAGCTCTTCCGCTCGATAGCGCCAGCGGTGCAGGGTCTGATTTTGTAAACCACGACACATCTTCAAGTGGTTCGCCTGTGTTGCTGCACCAGGCTTCTGCAGATGGTGTGTATCGAATGAAATTCGCCAGCACCTCTGAGGCTGAATACCTGTCAACGTATCTTGGTGATGAGTGCTGCATTCCTCCGACCAAGAACCCAGTCTTCGAAGCTCGCGTAGCAATCACTGGAACATTCAGTCCCGATGATCGTGTCGTGATTGGACTTGCATCTGCTCGGAACAACAGTCTGGATGCCATCGCAGATCACATTTGGTTCCGCATGGAAGCCGCTAACAACAACATTCTTGTTGAAGGTGACGACAACGGAACCACCGACAATGATGACAACGATACCAGCGTTGATTGGACAAGCGGCACATTCCACAAATACAAGATCGATGCAAGCGACCTTTCAGATGTGAAGTTCTACGTTGATGGCACTCAGTGTGTTTTGCCTGAAAAGATGGATGTCAGCGGTATGGTAGTTGGTGATCTTCTTCAGCCTTACATCGCGATGCAAAAAGATAGCGGCACCGTCGAACATTCTGTGGACATCGACTACATCTCGGTACTCTGGGACCGTTCCTGATCCTAAACCCCTGACCTAGGAGACTCCCATGCAGGGGTTCGCATCAAATGACGCCGATGTGGCCGGTATTACCGGCTCATCATTCGTTCTCGGTAAAGCTGTTAAGTTGCACGCAGACACTACTGTCGATGATAAGTCGTCGGCATTGCCCAGTGCTTGCTATTTGTCACACTTGGACTTGCAGTTGGACGCGACGAGCGGAACGCCCACAAAAGTCTCTGCAATCCTGGCGTGGGATTTGGGTGGCGATAGCCCAATGTCTGGGCTGTCTGAAGGCAATAAACTGTGGGGCGGTCTTACTGATGCCAATATCGATAGTGCCTCAGTAACAGCTCTGTTTAATACGTCTATCGACCTGTCTGTGTGGGTCACATCACCTGAAAGCCAAACAACTCAAGGCGCATGCTACCTTTGGATTATAGTTGATACCGGCACTGTAACGGTGAAACGGGCCAGGCTTCACTGGGCGTTGCGAGAAACTGTCTAAACCACTTCAGGAGATATTATGGGCGACTTTTACAATCGTGGAGGTGGTGGAATAACGGCAACATCAGTCACTTCTGATGACCTCGAGATCGATAGCGGAACACTCTCCATCGATGCGACCAACAACCGTGTTGGTATGGGCACGATTGTCCCCGGAACACAGCTTCAAGTTGAAAGTAACACCCCCTACGTCACACTGAAGAACGACACAGCAGAGAATACTGCTGGCGGTTGTGAGTCGAAAGTCATCTTTGAGGACCACGGCAACAACGCGCTTGGTCAGATTGAAGTCAGCCACGTTAGCACCGCTGATGATGAGAAGGGCCAGTTCATCATTTCAACGAACAACGACTCTGGCTTGCAGACAGCGGTAACGATTAGCGAGGCGCAGGTAACGACGTTTGCCGGTGACGTTGTTATCGGCGGAACAACACCGCTACTTACCATCGGTGATGCTGGCACAGAAGACACAATGATTGTCTTCGACGGTAACGCAGCAGACTTCCGCATTGGTATTGATGACGGAACAGATACGCTGGAGATTGGTAAGGGAGCCGCACACGGTACGACACCCGCCATCAAGATTGATAGCAGCGTCAATGTACAAGTAATGCACAACGCAGCGGTTGCTGACGGTGAGTATTCCGGTGACTTAGCAATGTTCACAGCAGGCGAGGATCTGACGGCTGGAGAGGTCGTCTACTTCAAGTCTGATAGCAAGTGCTGGAAGGCTGTAGCGACTGCTGCTGCGACTTCGCGATGTGTAGCGATGGCTCTAGCGACTACTAGCGCCGATGCAATAGGGCCATTTCTGCTCAAAGGCTTTGCACGATTCAACTCAGAGTTTCCAACATGGACTGTCGGCGGTGTGTTGTACACGCCAGAAGCAGAGACATCTGGCAAGAACGTACCTGAGCAAGCGGCTCCCGACACAGATGGTGACTTCGTTCAGGTCGTTGGTTGGGCAGTCTCAGCCGATTCTGTCTACTTCGACCCTGACAGTACTGTAGTGGAAGTAGCTTAATGGCTGACTATGAAGCAGTTAATGCAGTAGCAGCAGGCAGCATTGAAGCTATCAATGGTGTTGCTAAGTCTAGTGTAGAATCTGTTAACGGCGCAACAACGCCGTCTTCTGGTGCTACACGTTGGGCCATGGTGGCTGCCGATGCCTCTGCTGGGTATGCGGCTTCGTCGGACCTGACAAGCTGGACAGTTTATGAGACGGAACCCAATGAGGGAACAGATTACAAGAGCATCCATTACGGCAAGGATGGGTCTGGCAATCCACGTTACGTCATCACATGGGGAGAGTCAGATGCTGAAATTCAGTACACCAACGACATCACATCCTCAAGCTGGACAACTGTAAACCTGTCTGGCTCCATGACGATCTGGGATGCGGCATGGGGCAACAACGTATGGTGCGCGGTCGGCACGATGTCCAGCGGTGCCCAGAAGGTGTGGCGCAGCACGGACGGCGCAACTTGGGCAGAGATCGACATTAGTGGCGCAACGGACATCAGCACTGACGTAGTTAAATCTATTGCTACTGATGGT
>TARA_R110000824_G_scaffold36250_2_pt1 | contig 10019 bp, 8 predicted proteins | sample TARA_R110000824 | Tara Oceans TARA_R110000824 (sample SAMEA4397747) | marine metagenome | biome: Polar Biome; feature: [MES] marine water layer (ENVO:01000295) within the mesopelagic zone...; material: water (ENVO:00002006), including particulate matter (ENVO:01000060) such as...... | reverse complement strand
CATTTGGCGAGCACGCTACCCTAAAGAAAAGATCCGAGGCACTCACGCCCCTACAGCGGAGGTTCTCTTTAGAGAAAAAGAGTATGAGTATCACGCGGCTGCGTGGTTGGAGTCCGCAGCAAAGGCAACTAAACTGAAATAATTTTATGGCTAAGATAAACCAAAAGAAAATCGACATCATCATTGGTGTCATTGAAGAGTCGGAAAACGGCATCGTATCGAGGAAACAAGTGTGTCTGGCCGCAGGGCTCAACCCACGTTACAAGTCCCTCGATAGCTACCTTGTGGAAATCAAGGTGCAGCGCCCAGAACTCAACTTCGAGATCACAGACGACACAGATTCTGTAACAACAGAGGTCTCTCACGCCACTGAATCCGATGCAGAGATGGACGCAATGCTTGGTGAAGACGAAGTGCTTGGTGAAGACGAAGTGGAAGCACCAACTGATCCTTGCCCGAAAGGTAAGACAGATGACGAGTGTTGCGGCGACCCAGAGAACTGCTCTAAGAAGGAGCCAGTAGCTCTGCCGCCGTCCACAGGCATTCAATACGTTTTAATCAACGACAAAGGGCTCGCTGTACCGCTAACATTGGTGAAGAACACATCGTCCCGCGTTGTGCTCCAAGTGGCAGTCGATGAACTTGTTGACGTTGAGATCCAAGGCGTCACGATCAAGGTCAACATCACGCAGCTCCGCGCAACAGGCAAAGACGCTGAAGCAGATTTTTATCTCTCCCAGAAGAAATAACCCCAACTGCTCGGTGTTGGGAGACCAGCACCGAGCTTTTAATTTATGGCTAAAAACAAATCACACCTCAAAGACGCCTCAGCGATCCACTGGGCAGACGTACAACAAGGCTTCATCCCTGTAGTTCAAGTAGGCGACATCGCGCTCCGACTTGAGCCCAGACCACTCAGACAGTTCTATGAAGGCGAACGCGAAGCTATGACTTTCCAGATCAGTAACATGATTGCAGAGAAGTTGTTTGGCATCCCTCGATACATCCCCAACGACTTCGGACACCTCGTCGAGCACCCAGCATGGAAAGACCTTGAGTCTATCCCACTAGAAGTGAAGATGGTCGAAGAACCTAAATCCAACATCGTCGGGCTCAACGGCGAAGCGCTAAACTAGCACACTAAACATTCACACATGGCTAGGTTTGCAGCAGACACAATAGTTAAGGTTGTGTACGAGTACACACCCTTGGGGGATAAAACTTGGTTGCAAGCCAAGGATTTGGCGAATAGACTATCTGGTAAAATAGATGTAAGTGTGCGGAGGGATCAAATACTTGTCCACATAACCAAAGGCGACACATCCCTGTTGAAGTTTCCTAAGAAACGCAAGGGTTGAGGCAAACGATAAAGATGCTAGTTAGCACCTACTGATATGAACTACATAGAATCCTTAGCACTAATGCTTGCCATACTGGTAGTCATGCGATTAATAATACTCCTCTAAATTGTGAGAGAAGATCTATTCAAAGACATCACCTTGAGTCACGAACACATCGACTGGGCTAACCCCGATGTGGACGCGACTTTCGTGACGCGCACACTCATGGGGAAGCAAACCCATTGGGGTCGTCCAGAGTTTGACGAGATGTCCGAGATGGAGATCGAGCGCGAGATACTCTTTGAGGCAGGAACCGAAAATTGGGGCTTTATGTCTCCATATGGAAAGCCATACTACCAACACTTTCTCACATTAGTCCACATACTTGATCCGAGCACTGACATATCACCCACGCTTTCAGATGCGGTGATGTTTTTCTGTACGGCGCTGTCAATGGGTAAGAAAATCCTAAACTTAATCGGTTGTCAAAATGCCTCAAAATCAGCTTCTTCAGTCCGTATCGCTTACACCTGCCTTTACATCGACCCAGAGTACACAGTGTTCTACATCGCCAACCCGTTCGACAACGCAGCGGATTCTACAATATGGGGAGAAGTCGAAGATGTGTGGGACTCCATGTGCAACCACCATCCTCACGAATCTGGAAATCCTGCCTTCTTCCCCAACGCAATGCGATACGCCAACAAGCGTATTGAAGTAATTAAGGACACACCGAAGGCTGCGCGCATTGAGCTACGAAACGTCAAGCACGTTGGTAAGTACAAAGGTACTAAAGCTCGTAAAGACGAGAACAACGAAGTGCGCGGCATACTCGGCATGCTACTGGACGAGGTAAACGAGATCGACAACTACGCATTCTTGTCGATGTTGACTAACCTCACGTCACAGGACAACTTTTTCGCCATCACCTCCCAGAACTTCAAAGATACTGAGGATATGGGTGGCACACTCACCACGCCTGTCGATTTATACGGCGGAGTGGACACATTTGACGACCTAGACGTAGAGATCGACATCTACTGGCACAGCCGAGTAGCATCCATCACATTGCGGTTTGATGGTCTAAAACAGGCAAATATCATCGCTGGGAGGGTTATTTACCCTTATTTGTTCAAGCAAACGAACCTAGATTTGCTCAGAGACAACTACGGAGATCGCTCACCAGAGTGGTATTCGCAGTGTCGATCATTCCCAATCCGAGGCGAAGACGCCAACTCTGTACTTTCTCAAGCGAAAGTCTCTGGCTCTCGCTACACCGACAAAGTTTTCTCACTTGTCCGAGTCAATGGCGTGGTCTCTTTCTGTGACCCAAGTTTCGGAGGTAAGGATAAAGCCATTTGGGGGAGTGCCAAGTTCGTTACGGCAATCGTCACTGACGGAGCCGGCAACAAAGAGCAGATCGAGATGTTGTATTTCTCAAACCACATGAAGTCCTTGAAGTTAGTAAAGGACGCTACATACAACACCTATTGGTTCCAAAGATTGGTAGAGATTGGGGTAGACCCTAATGACTTCCCAGAAGGTAGCGCAGTTAGCTACGAAGACCAGATCGCGATACAGTGCCAAGAGCTGAACCGACAGGAAGGCATACCAGAAGAGAACTTCGGATATGACTTCTCAATGCGCCCAGACATCGTAAGCTCGGTGAACAAGATTATTGGGTTCAAAGCTTTTGCTTTCAACTACAACCAGAAGCCAGAAGGTTTTTTCCTACAGAACATCAAGAAGTCAACAGAAGACTGTTGCTACAACATCGTCGACGAATTAGCCTTCCTATCATCTGACCTCTTCCTGTCGAGGCAGATCCGTGGAGGACACTACATCGAGACCGCGACCCTGCAGTTGAGCAGAACACGTTATGAACAAAAAAACGGAAAATACAAAGTCGAACGTAAAACAGATTATAAATCACGTTGGCAGAACGTGTCGCCCGATCATCGCGACGTTCTTATGGGCATCGTGGGCATGGCGCACAAAAGAGGTTTTCGCGCTCAGAACATCACTCGAAGGAGTGGCGAAGTTGGGGCGTCTATACATGACCGACTACGACGTTCAAAAAAACATCTATCTAAAGTAAGGAAAAAAATATAATGGAACAATCATTGCAGTTGCAGAAGTCTTTCGACATGGGGTACATACCCAAAGAGTCGACTATCCTAACTCTCCGAGGGAGGCGCGAGACACTAGAGCAGCCTCTTGTCTCACCATATGGCAAGCCAAGGGGAGGTTGGTACGTCAATGTTTTAATTAAAGGAATACCGACACGAGTGTCTGAAAACTCACCGAACCGAGTGTTTACCGCGGTAAAAGACACCCTAAAGACTAATAGTTTGAACCCAAGCGACACAAACATATGGTTCAACCTAAACATACAGTGGTACTCAAGGCTGGCGGAAAAACACATGTGGGTAAGACACAATGACTTGCTACTCTTAGCAGACACGTCTAGCCAACCGAGAACAATAAACCCTTCGGCGCGCAACTACTCACCAGCAGACTGGGGTATGCACGCATGGAACTTTATGGGTGCATTCCTAGCACAAGATACATACTCTTGGTCGGGGTTTTTGATTTTACTAGAGTCGGTTCAGCGTATGCTGAACAACGCAGAGAACCCTACGATCGGGTGCAACGACTGCTACTTAGAATTTACTAAAGAACTCAACTTCATAAAACAAAACCCAATATACGACCCTGCAATTGCGCGAATATGGTTGGTCAACTTCCATAATTCTGTAAATGTGCGCATTAACAAACCGATGCTGTCACACGATGCAGCGGAAAAACTATACCTCTGGAAATAATGAAATTTGAATCTGAATACTTTGAAAGCGTGGATGAACTGATTAGTGAGAAGGATAACCTCCTCCTCCAATCAAAGAACAAACGTGAAAGGGTTAAAGTTGTACGAGCGTTCACTAATGGGCTGGCCACGATGTCGGACGAAGAAGCTGAAGAACTTGGCAGGACTGAGATAACTAACCACTTACTCGGATTCAGAAACATCCAGCAGGTAGAGACGCAGAACTACTCAATATATTCGAGCTCGAACTCGATGGTTGAAGTTAAGGTAGACACTGACAACCCAGAACTAGACTCTAAGCTGACAGTGATCTTAACCAACGTTATCAATCAAGCGATCTACGAGAAAGGCAAATTCGGTAACCTCTGGAGAGCAGTAGCAGGCGAACTCCCTATCGCATCTGTAGCACCATTGATGTTCGACACGAAGCAGGGGTGGTGTCCTAGACTAGCGAACAACATGCTTTTCCCGAAAGGAACTGGCTACATCGCTGAAGACATCACATACTCTTTCGCGCCTCGCGAACTCACAGTCGCAGACCTCAAGAAATTGTCCGACTCTGTGGTAGGCACAGATGGTAAATTCATCTCCAAGAAAGACATCGACAGTATGTTGGAAGCTTTGCGTGAGCAGATCCGCTTGGATAGCAAGTCTATCGCCAGTAGAGACGGAGACGCCGACGAGTTTGGCGCATCAGTAACTGAAGAAGCGGACATCTACCAAAAGGAGCGCAAAACAACTTTCAACGCATGGTGGTACTATGAATTAGTCCACGACACACAAGGCTCATATGTCTCAGCCACACTTTTCACTGAGGCATGCACCATCGGTAAAACCACCATCGGTGAAACCGCGATCGCCTTCCGTAAAAAAGCTTACGACACGCCAGAGTCATGGTTGCACTTCATCATCGCAGATTCAGAGATCGGGGGCGTGAAGACAGTTGACACTGCCAAAGGTATCGCAGAGTTGACGTATAACTCTGACTCAGACCGAGAAGAACTCTTCAACACCATTATGGAAGGCACAAAAGAACGTGCGAAGCCTAAGTTCCAAGTCGAGTCCTCTGCAGACATTGACGCTGTGCTCCAGTGGAACCCATCCGAAGACCCATTTGCGCCGACAGGTATATCAGAGTTCCCGATGCGGGCGCCTACAGGAGACCTGTTTGCGCCACTCGAACTACTCGGACAAAACTCGGCCATGCTTTCTGCAGGGTCTATCAGTAACAGTGGCCGCGGGGGAGAGTCCCGCAACCAGACTTTAGAACGTCAACAGAACACTGGAGCTATCGTGAACAACCGCATCGCAGACGTTTACAAAAGTCTCGATATGTTGCTTGCTGAAATTGTCTGCAGATTCCTAGTTTCTCCAACGAAAAAAGGCTCAGAAGGGTGGCAAGACATTTATTGGGTTCGCCAGCAGCTCGACATACAGATCGGGCAGAAGATCGGTCTCGAATGGAAGCACCTAGCCAAAAAAGAGTTTGGACGATTCAACTTTCTGAAGATCCGCGCAGTCCGCACCATTGGTGAAGGAGACCGCAGCGAACAACTGGAAATATCCAACTGGCTCATGGGGAACATAACCTCCTTCCAACCACAAGTTCGACCACACATTATTCATAAGGCTACGCAGGCAGTAACTAAAGACCCAGATCTTGCAGACTTCCTAATTCGCCAACCAGACATCGTTCTATCCTCACAGAGAGTCGTAGCTGAGAACGAATACGACACGATCCTCCGCCGCGCAGTCCTTGGAGAGCTTATATCCCCAGCGGTCGACGACATCCACCAAGACCACATGGGTGTCCACCTCAAAGACCTCCAAGCGCACCTTTCCCGCCACAGTGTCCAACCTTGGACGCAGGCAGACATGCTTGGGTTTGCAGGAATGGTGGAGCACATCGGTGAGCACCTCCAGATCCTACTCGGTAACACTGACACCATCGAGGAGGGCAAGGTCTATACCAAGCAACTCCAAGAAGTTGTTCAGTCCGCTGAAGCAGTAGTGAAGGAAGTCCAAGAGAAGGAAGGCAACGAACAATCCCAGCTTACAGAGAAGGAGCAGACCGAACTCGAACTCAAGATGGGCGATCAACAACTCAAAGCCCGCAAACTCGGACTCGACACCGCAGTGCAGGAAGACTTAATCAAGACACGCGGCGCACGCCAAGCGATGATCGAGCGTAACCAGTACACACGCGAAATCGAGAGTGCTCGCAGGCTAACCCTAGAGGAGCAGCGCATCTCAGAAATATCTAAACAAACGACATCTAATAATGCAAAAGATACCAAGTAATGAAGAGATTAGCAAACAGCTCCCCCCAGAAATGCGGGAGCTGTTTAAAGACGACGCAATGGTTGTGACTATCGCAAGGGCATTCCCTTTTTATCAAAAACTGATAGAAGCGCTGCTGCGCAACATGGTTAAAGAGTCGAACCTCAACACCATTGCCCCCACACAACTAGCAGGACACACAATTTTGCGAGGGTGCTCCCTTTTCGCAGAAAAGGGGCAAGCTCGCCTTAAAGAACTACAAAATCAGCCAACCAGTAAATAATGAACCCAAAAGACCAAATTGCCGATATGCGCAAAGTAGACGAAGATACTTTCCGCGAAGAACAAAGAAGCGCAGTAGATAGCATCTTCGGCAGCAACCCACCTGCGGAGGAACCACCTGCGGAGGAACCACCTGCGGAGGAACCACCAGCGGAGGAACCACCAGCGGAGGAACCACCTGCGGAGGAACCACCTGCGGAGGAGCCCCCAGCGGAAGGCAACTTCGATTTTGACGCATCGCTAGAAAACCCACCTGCGGAAGAACCTCCATCCGAGGAAGAACCTCCAGCAGCAGCAGCGGAGGAGGAACCGCCTTCGGACGGGAACCCACTTCGTTCGCAACTTCAGACAGTCGGCAAAGAGTTGAAAGTTCTGAAGGCTGAACACTCTGAGATCGTTTTGGAAACTGAACGTCTCCGTGAAGAGAACGCAACACTCAAAGGGCAGGTAGAGACCGCCTCAGTGGTGAATGTCGACCCAAGCACTCACCCAGAAGTGCAGCAGTACATTGGGCAGATCCGCAACAACTTGAATGACTTTGAGTTAGACCTTTCCAACACCCACGCGGACACGATGACCTCCAACGCAGGAGCCCTCATTGACGCATACCAAGACGCACGCGATGCGCCGCAAGTCGAGAGACGTGCAGCGATGCAGAAGTTCAAGAACGATCTCTACAAGAAGTTCGGTGAGAGCCCAGACTACTTGGAAGAAGGAGAAGAAGCTCCACACGACTTTACAGTCGATAAGGTGTTCGGGTTCATCAAGGACAACGCGGCGATCATGCAGCAGGCTTCGACCAAGGCTGACGAGATCACGGAGTTGGCTAAGAACAAGACTCTGGCGACAGGTGCAGGCGAGTACGAGAAGACAGCGAACAAGTTTTCTGCAATCCTCGAACCACTTGGTAAGCTCTCTGACGAAGTAATCGACGCTAACCCCCATGCCCCAGAAGCAGCGGTGGCTAAGTTGATTCGGGACAGCCCAGTGGCGGCCAAACGTGCAGAGGCGGCGAAAGTCGCTATCGTTGAGATGCTCGCAGGTAAGCGCCCACTGAGTCAGAAAGAGATGAACTCAATCGTGGCAAACTTCGATGGTGAAGGTGACGCGATCAAGGACTTCAACAAGCAACGCTCTACAGCAGAGATGACCCTCCGTGGCAACATGGCGAAGAAACTCTTCCAAGGGCTCATGCTCCTCTCCGACTACGAAGAGAAGTCAAGAGGCTACGAGAAGTTCAAATCTAAGAGTGATTCGTTTGAGGGAGAAGTGGATGCGTTAGACGCCACTACACGACGTGTCAGACACGCCGAAACTAAAAAGGTGGACACAAGGCCAAAAGACAAGCCCTCGGCTCGTCACGCGCTAACTGACGCCATATTTGGGGGAAGGTAGTAATTTTCTCTTGACGTAATCTGGGAGGCGTGGTTTTCTGGTGTAGCTGTAAGTGGCTACCCAAGCCACAGCTCCCAGATTTTTTATGGCCTTAATTGCGTAAGCAGGGTTCGACACCTGCAAAAGTCAGTTTTAGAAATACGCGGAGTGAACTACTAGGTCGCTCGGTAGTTAGAGGGAAACAGGACAATTTCGGCAAAGGTTTAAACAACTTTTTGTGCCTTTTGCCATTTCTAAATCTAACTAACTACCAAATAAATTTATGGCCAACAACAACCTAGTGTCAGATGCAGCTTGTAATAAGTTCATCTCCGCACTCAAAGAAGACAAGGATCGTACAACAGATCTCGTGTTTGACGACATGCAAAAATCAAAAGCATTCGTCATGTCGCAAATCCCCGATGGAGGAGTTGTAGACTACAACGACAACAATGATACGATCGAGTACACTGCAGCAATGCAGGCACACCGCCAGTATCGTGACATTGATGCAGACCCACGAGACCTCGTAGCAGGCAAGATGGAAGGCCGCGATGAGAATGGCCAAACAGGACTCTTTGAGACCCAAGTAAACGAAATCGACGAAAACGCCTGTTCTGGCACTTGTCGTTTCCGCTTCGGCCAAGGTTTCAAGACGTACACCACTCGCGACTACGAACTCCCAATGTCTACAGACGTTGTGTGTGCTCGCGACTACATCCGTAAAGGGCGCGCGCACGTCGACGGCTACTTTAAAGGTCTCACTAAATCTTTCCGTGAGTACGGCAAGGATAACTTCGAGGCTAACCTAATGAACCTTGTAATCGCGAACGGCGGAGCAAACGCTTCTGTTCTCGGCGCAAACGAGTTCCGCGTTACTTCTGGAGGTTTCGTTGCCCCGCCGCAGAACCGCATGTCTATCCACTTCCTCCGTCAGTACCGCCAGTACATGATCCGTGAGAACGCTCTGGACGAAACTAACCATCTCGAAATCGAGATGCCCCGCGAAGATTGGTTCGACGCAGTGGCCGAAGACCAAGTTCGTCGTAACCTCATGGGCGGCCAAGCATCTTTCAACACTGACACGTTTGATGACAAACGTGGAAACCTCTTAGGTAAAGAGTTTGGCACATATGACGGAATCCGTTGTGTGTTCAATGAACTACCAGTACGTGGTTACTACAGACCAACTGGTACTTCTGCAGGTGGGGAAGTTTACCACGACTTCGTTCGTGTGTACCACTGGAAGAATGAAGTCAATGAAGACGGCGGAATTTCTGCCGAACCTAACCACTCTTACGATGCCCCACACATTGTAGTAGACGGACTTCGCTACCCAATGGTGACATTGGCGTTCTGTATTCACAAGAAGTCCTTCACACGCTACGGCCTCGGTGCAGCTAAGAAGTACATGGGTGAAAAACCTGTGGGTCAAAACTTCGACATGGCTGTCCGTGATGGTGCAGACATCGACTGCAACGACTTCCGCGATAAGTTCAAGATCGTTACTCGCCACTCGTTCCGCTTTAAAGTGGAGAAGGCAGAACTATCTGGCGCCCTCGCATACTTGCACTCACGCCCAGCAGGTTACGTGATCGCAGCTACAGGAGTAGAGCAAGTCGCCCCAACAGCAGCATTTGCATCTCCAGAAGCTTACGAGAAGTGCGAAGCTGGTACTTGTGACAAGTCAAACTGCGGTTGTGCAGGACTGGAAGCTGACGACAATGGTGGGTGCGTAACAGCAGGCACTAAGAGCCAAGTAAACCTTGAGCCAGCAGCAGTAGCTACAGTGCTATTCCTCGGTGATTCTATCGACGTAGAAATCGAAGTAGTTCGCGCAGGAAACAGCAATGGAGCCGGCACAGTCGACTACACCATCACAGATGGTACAGCAGCAGAAGGTACTGACTTCAGCGCCG
>TARA_R110000824_G_scaffold3689_4_pt1 | contig 10020 bp, 12 predicted proteins | sample TARA_R110000824 | Tara Oceans TARA_R110000824 (sample SAMEA4397747) | marine metagenome | biome: Polar Biome; feature: [MES] marine water layer (ENVO:01000295) within the mesopelagic zone...; material: water (ENVO:00002006), including particulate matter (ENVO:01000060) such as...... | reverse complement strand
GATGCTTTGAGGATTCTGTCTGCCGAGGCGGTTGCTGCGTTTGGATCGTCAAAGGACGCTGTGAAATTTCCGGCACCATATTGCTGCAATTGGTTTTTCCCTTGTCCTCGTTGGTATTTGTTCCATGCGCCTCTCGCCATGCCGGATAGACCGCCTGTGAGAAGGTTTGATACGACGCCGGTTCCAAAACCACCGCTTGTTCCTGCCCTTTCTGAAGCGGCGGTGACTTGTGCGTTTCTCGCCGCTTGTTGCGCGGAATCCGCGCCACCGGCAGGTCCGGTTGCAGTGCCGGTGCCGCCCGAAGTGCCGCCCGAAGTGCCACCACCTTGAGTTCCGACATTGATATTGAATCTGTTTTGATTTTGATTTGCTGCGTTGGCTTGCGGGGCTTCGCCGCCACCGGAGGGGCCGGGGGTGGGAGTCGCTGAAGTGTCTGAAGTCGCTGAAGTGGGTGAAATTGCCGGTGGGCCGGTTGATGGCCGGGACGAAGGGCCACCTTGATACCTATTCCCTTGATCGATATTCATATCTCCTCCTCCCGTGTTATCAACAGGTGCGGCAGGAGGGGCGCCGGGAGCAGGAGGAGGAGCGGCAGGTCCGGCACCGGGAGCAGGTGCAGGTCCGGCACCGGGAGCAGCAGGAGGAGGTGCAGGTCCGGCACCGGGTGGTGCAGGTGTAGGTGCAGGTCCGGCACCGGGAGCAGCAGGAGGAGGTGCAGGTCCGGCACCGGGTGGTGCAGGTGTAGGAGGATTTTGCATATTCTCGACCCGTTCCAATAAGCCACCGGAAGAACCGCCGGGTGCGGCAGGTGCAGGTTCGGCAGGTGTTCCACCCGCTTGACCCAATACCTTCTGATCTCTTGCCGCTTGTCTTTCAGCGACTTTTTGGGCTGCGAATTGATCTGCACCGCCGGGTAATGCCAATCCCTCTTGGCCCCCCTGACTCAAACGGTTGAATTGGCCTTTCGCCTTCCATTCGGCCATCTTATCGCCAGCAGCGGCTACTCCTCTTTTCGCTGCTTGAACGGGGGCAAATTTCGTAATGTACCCTTTTTCAACGGCTTCTCGATGATTCCGAAGGCGGATCATAGCCATGCGGTCAGCACCGAATTGTTGAAATTTTCTATTCATTTCTAAATGCCACCTTCAGTAATTGAACATAATCGTGGGACATACCCATTGATTTGGCTATTTCTCGCCAGTCACCCCTGCTATTTAACACAGTCACCACGTCAGATACAGGGTGTTGGATTTGACCCGCCATCATAGAGATATGTGCCGTGTTAGAAATTGACATTGGAGTGGCCGGTAATGCCTTGACAATGTTTTCATCCTGCAAAGCAATTTCCTTCTGAATGCCTTCTAACGCTTTTTCGATGTCCTCTTTTCCGAACAAACGACCAAGACCGGCTGCACCCGCACCTAACCCCATACCAGTCCCATAAGCGAGTCGATCTGCCAAGCCTCTCCATCCCTGTCTGAATTGCGGTGGACCGTCAATACGTTGGGTCGGATGGGCAGGAACCTCTTGAGTGTTGCGTAAATGAGAGGGTGTTGGAGGCAGAATGTTGGGGGGTACTTGACCCACCGGAACGGGTTGTGGAGGGGGTCTTTGGGGCACAGGAGGGGGTCTTGGTGCTTGAGGAACGGGAATGGGTGCAGGTGCGAGAGCAGGTGCAGGTGGTGGTGCTATTTGTGACCCACCGGGGATATTCGGTTGTGATGGTGGAGGCGGTCTTGGGGTTGGTGCGGGTGCAGGTGCCAATGATGGTTCAGGTGTAGGGGGTGGGGCGGCAGGTGCCGGTGCCGGTACAGCCGGTCTTGGGATTGGTCCGGTTCCCATACCCGGAGGCAGTGCCTCTTGTCCTCCACCGTGTCGAGATTGAATGCCCGGATGCTCCGATTGAAGCCAACGCACGAATCCATTCTTCAAGCGTTCTCCTTGTGTTTTTCCATACCCTGCGCCATAGCCACCTTTTCCGTTTTCACCAATGATTATTTCGGCTGGTGGTGCTTCAACACCATAGTGGTCAGCCATCGTCTGAAGAACAGAATTTTTGTAATGGCTGAAAGAACCTTTCAAATGCTTATTTTGGGCATTGGTGAAATCGTCTGTCGTGAACCATTGTGAAGCAAGACTTGGGGGTGCTACTTGTTGTGCATCCACCGCCCCTTCTGCTGCATCTGGATCGGCGGCGACACCCGCACCCGGATTGAGATTTCGCACATTGTGAATGGATTGGATGGGCTTTGCACCTTGAGGGGTGTGATTGCGGAGAACGCTATGATTTAGCCACGCTTGCTTGATTGCTTGTGGAGTCAGGGTTCCATTCTCTTTGGAATAGCCTTGTACCCTCACCATATTATCGATCAGATCATAAAGTGCGTTCTTTGCTTCAAAATTGATATAGACGGAACCGGGTCGAACCATGCTTGCATCAATGCTTTCGCTTGTGTCGCCAGTATGTCCTTGACGCTCTCGTTCTTCCTTCAATCCTTCTTTGTATGGACGTGCCCAAGATTCGTTAAATTTGTTTTCCTGACCTCGATTACCGACTCGGATTTTCGCTTGTCCTGACAATCGATCTATCTGCCACGGTTCCTTGTCATTCATCGGACCCCAAGCCCCATCTTCCCATTGAGGGTCAAGAACCATGTGGCCCATATCTTCTTTGAATGGTTCAGGAAATGCTTGTGGTGCTTTTGACTCCTTACCGTGGAACGTATCATCATTTCGTTTTTCCTCAAAAATCCTATTCTGATTTCGCACGGCATTATTGATGGTTGGGGCACCCGCATTGATAGCACGGCGTAATGCCTGTTTGTAATTCTCCTCCAAACCGGGCTGTGGCCCTGCATGGATAACCACTGCATCCTGTTCACTGACCAATCCTTGATAGATTGCCTCATAGACAGCATCGGCTTCAACACCGACCATGTAATCCCCTGTAATGTCCTCCATCGGACGGGGGAAGCCCATGAGTCCCGGTTGTCCGTCTGAATCTATTCCGGTCATATCCACTAATTGTTGTAACAGCCTTTCCCAGTCAAAGACGCCCATTCCCTTGTTAATGAGCGTGCAATCGTCAATGATTGACCACGGGCTTTGTTGCGAATAACCAATGATCATGATTCTTCACCGCCGGGTTTTGGGGGTATTTTCCATCCACCTTCGGGGGGTTCGACGGGTTCACCTTGAAATTCGCTTAGGTCGATATTGTGCCGGTCTGCAAACATCTCTAACAACGCATTCATGGATGCCTCTTCCGGCACGTCGCCCCAATCTCCGGCCAAATCTTTTTTGGCGACAATTCGTATGGCTTCGATAACATCCATTCCTCGATCCACCAATTGTTCCACTTTCGTGACCGCATCTGCCAAAAGCGATTTGACCCCACCTTTCACAACGAGCCAACCCGACTGGAATGCTTCGCTCATCGCTTTCCTGCCCCCGCTGCGCCCGCTGCGGGCATAACCGTAGTGTCACAGACCATATTCCACGGCTCTCTATCCTCGGGAATTGATGTGGGGCCGCGTGGTGCAGTATTCTTGTCCTTGTCGCCTTTCGCACCGCGTTTTGCCTCTTCACCCAATTCCGGCCCGCTCTTTGACAAGCGTTCAACAGCCGCAATCAACTTCTTCAATTGGCCCTTGATTTTATGCAATTCAGCCTGACTAATCTTGCTGCTGCGTGCCCGTGATTCCATCGTTGCCGCTTTCGCAAGCAACATCTTCAATGGGTCGCCACCAAGTGGATCGTGAATAAGTGAGCCTTCCCTGTCTGCACTTTTCGGCTTCTTGAATTTTGTTCCTTTACTGGACGATGGTTGAGAAGGTAATTTGGTTCCCATACCGATGGTTTGTATCTTTCCATGAATACCTCGGGTGTCCCTATGGCGGGTCATATCGCGGGGTAATGCCCCCTGCGAACGTGCCATTCGCTCATTCGCCAATTTGCGTTGATAGGCCACAGGATCGCGAATTCGTAGTGGGATGTCCTTTCCACGGGGGTTTCCACCGTACATTCGACGTGGTGAGAATGCCTGACGTTTGGTGTGACGATTTAGATTCTGTTCGGCAGATGCAGCACGACGAGCAGTCTTTCCTTTGATGTCACGACTGCCTCGCGTTTTTTTGCCCTTCATCTTACGCCTCTGCTCACGCTTGCGCTTCTTTTTGGAAGTGCGTTCTTCTTCTTCGGACTCTTCGTCCTCTTCGTATTTACGCCCACGCTTCTTTCGCTTCTTGGCTTTGAGAACATCAGAAATGAATGTTGGGCCTTCTTCGGAGGCGTGGAATTCTTGCCAATCTTCACTGATTTTAGGCGTCATTCCAAATGCGCCCAATCCTGCCGGTGGAGTGTATTCTTGAAAAGTAGGTGCGTTTAATTTTGAATGCGGGAGTAAATTCTCATTTGCCCCCGGTCCCTCATGTTCTTGTAATTTGCTTCTAAATTTTGAATGCTTTTCAGGATTCGGCACAAACCATGAAGCCGTGTCAATCATCTCCTGACCCATTGATGGAGGAAGATTGTCACCAATTTGATCTTTCAATTCCTGTTGTATGAAAGGGACCAAAGATGGAGGGATTGGGGGCATATCCCCTTCTTCGGGATAGCCACTTTGTTCATCCAGATCCCGCAAGGTATCAATGGTCGATTCAATCTGTCCCCGTGGCATATTGACTTCCCCAAATCCCATGTCGGTGTGGAGAAGAGCCCCAACGCCGAATTCTTCCGGTTCATCATCAAAGCGTTCCTGTTGCCTTCGGGCCATTTCCGCGATTTGCTCATCATCTGATGGCTGATCATCAGGTGCCATACGATTCTTCACCAAAGACCAAGCGTCCTCAAACGCTTCCTCCTTGCTTCGACCAAACAACAAGCCCGGACCTTCTCGGCGCACAGGGCCAGTATGTGCCCCTGCTGAAATGCCTATGCCATTTGACGCATGGCCCATATCAACGCCCATAGCAGATTCGTAAAGTTCACCTTCAACGTCAGTGCTTGGTGAACGTGATAGCGTTTCCTCGATTTCCTCGGGTTTAATGGAAATATGGGGGATTTCACCCTCCATATCTTTGAGGGCTTTTTCCCGACGCTTCTTTGGGTCGATCTGCGTTCGGAAATCTTCAGTCGATGTTCCTTGCTGACTGTGATGCGCCAAACCATCTGAATTCTCATTTGGGTTCACGTCATAGTCGCCAACCATCTCACGGGGATGATGCCCGCCAGTGAATTCTTGAACGCGACCCGACCATTGGTCTAATCCACGGGGATTTACAGATGACATTCATATCACCCAATCAATATCCGCTTGGCCGCTGACTGTGGAAATCCCTAACGGGAACCATTATTCCTTCACAGCCTACATCAGCATTGGGGCAAATCAAATCTTCGGTGGTTAATTCATCGTGCGACACTAACGCTTCTGCTTCTGCGCCGCATTCATTACATTCATGTGTGTAATCTTCTTTCACCACAGCCCAACCTGTGCGGAATGCTCGGTTCACCATTTATGCACCACTTCCTGATTTTCATTCAGAACATAGGTTGTATCTCCTATACTCTCCACCGTCATATTGTGTCTTTCAATACAAGGAACACACTTTTTCCACAACGCTTCTTCAAAAGAATCTAATTCACAAGGGCATTCATCCTCTTTCACCACAGCCCAACCTGTGCGTAATGCTCGGTCATTGGATGCTTTCTTTTCATCTTCATCCCAATTGATACATTGGTGATCATCTGCTGTGCCTCTCTCACAACCCCTGCATACTTTCTTTTCACCCATCTTCAAGCACCCCCGCTTCGGCCAAAGCCGCCCTCAAGATTCGCCATTCATCGGGTGCTTTCTCCGAGAAGTGGGCTTGAATGACAGTCAAGACGTTCACCTTTTCATTCGATCCGATTGCTTCGGCTCTCTCAAGATATACGCCAACGTCAGCCAATGTGTCACGGATTTCACGGTGCAATTTCACAGCCGTGTCGAGTCCTTTGTAATCGAGCATTCCTGCTTCGGCCTGTTCTTCTCGCAGCAAATCCACATGGTCGTTGAATAGATTGTTCAATCGCTGAAGGTTGTTTTCTGTTTGGGCCATTGTTGCATGAACGCTATCAAGGGCCACTGGGAGGACTTCAAGGGCCACCTGACGCTGAATAACAGGAATGGTGTGTTCTTCCATGTGTAATGAGAGGACTTCTGCTGTTGTATCCAAATCATCAACCATCGCATCAATAGGCACAAGATGATTCAAAATGGCCTCTTCGATGTTTGCGCGTTCGGGGTGAGTGCATAATGGGCATTCAGAATTACTGTTATTGTGATACTCGCCCGAATGCCTTCTCATGTGCCGATGACTGGTGCCTTCCGCCCATGATTGTGTGCCGTCCAAATCCTCAACATCGAGAAGGCTGACGCGCACCTGTTGTTCATACTGATCCCGCTTGGGATGTTGGCAGAACGGACAGTTCTGTCGAGTCTTACGACCAACCATTGTCGAGTCGGTATGGGTTATGCCTTATGGCCCTTATCGTCCTTACGCCGATAACAACGATTTTTCAGTCGTCAATAGCGAAAGGCGGCATACTGCCGAATAGCCAATGTAGCGGTCAAAATTAACCCAAAGAACATCGCCATCATTTCGCCCGTTCCCATTTCCTTTCCTTTCCAAATCAGAAGTGTCATAGCAAATAACATGAATGATATGATGAAGATCATAGTCGCGCTTTCCACCAACATTTTTCGGGGACTGAAAAGACCCAAAGTCGTGGATGCCATCGACACTTCGCCTGAAATTGCTTGCTCTTGCTGCCCGTTTTGTTCCATATTTTTCACCTCACAACATAGCCGCACCAGTAGCAGCCATGCCCACGCCTCTTCCCATTGAAGCACCCACGCCACCTTGTTGTTGCATGGCATTACCCATCAATCCACCAAGCATACTTCCGAAGAACCCCGGTTGGTTGGTGTTCATTTGGTTCATCATTGAACCTTGTTGGTGGGCTTGAAGGAACATTTGAATTTGCTGTTGATTGTGATTGAGGACATTTTGTGCTGCACCTTGCACTTTCTGTAAGGTGAGGGCCAAATTCTCGGGGGACATTGTGCCCAAATCACTGGGCATAGAAGAAGCATCCAACGTCATTTTTTCCCCTTCAATCTTGAAGGACACGTTGGCAAAGAATTCTTTGATTGACAACATCATAATTTCGCCCACCAAATCCATGACAAGAGCCATGTTTTGTGTAATCACGAATTGTGACACCGGGTCATATAGTGAAAGTAATTGTGATGTTGCGATAATTGGATCGTTGGCTGCTTGTTGCATCATTGGATTCTGCGCTTGTTGCATCATACCGAGGCCACCCATGCCACCCATGCCACCCATCATGCCATTTTGCATTCCATTCATTTGTCCGTATTGTTGTTGTTGCGCCGCTAACGATGGCGCACCAAATTGCTGTGCGGGCTGTTGTTTATTTCCTCCAAATCCAAAAAATCCCATTATTTCACCTTCTATTGTATCATTCCTTCTTGCGGTATTATTTGCTGCGGTTGCTGCGCGGCCATCTCAACCATCGCTTGTTGTTGATTAGTCATTTGTTCCAATTGCATGGCTCGCATATCAAATGTCACAGTCACCAAATCTGCAACCCCTGTGACGGGGTTCGGATGCTGCGTGAGAGTTACGCCCTTTGAGTATTGTGCATCTTTCTGAATCATTTGGAAAAATGGTGCATATTTCGCCAAAGATTCAGGCGTCGATCTATTCTTCGCTTTACTGGCTGAAAAACCGGGCACTCTCAAGAACCGTGTGCCTTTTGACACGAATTTTCCAAATCCTTCTCGTTCCAAATCATGTTCGTCCAAAATACACTTGAGAGTATGATAGATATGCAAATGGGCAGGACAAAGAGTGCTACTCATCTCATCACCATGATCTCCGTGCGTGCGGGCATGGGGCTTACGCGCCTGTCCTGTATCCTCATCAAACCAATAGGTATCGGCCAATGAAAGACCAGTGCGTTCATCCACGATATGAGAATAAGCATTGTCGCCTTCAAGGAATCTGCGAACATCCACACCACAGCACGCGCATTCATGTGCGGCGTTATATCGGTAAATCTTGAATAAGCCGAGATTGTAATTTGGCGGTCGCAGTGCCTTCCGCAACATTTTGATATTCTTTCTGCGGGCTTTGACGGGATTATTTGCGTTTTGAACCAATTTCAATTCCACGGTGGGAATCAATGTTTCACCATCGACGCCACCGGAAGAACCCGCACTTGCCATTTCTGCTCGCTGCTGTGCTTTCAGTAACTCAACAGGAACCCCTGTGTGTGCCGAAAGCAGCATCAATTCTTGGTCTGAAAGGCCGTTTAAGGCCATCCCACCACCACCAAAAGGATTCAGGCGCATAAATCCTGTGAGGACTGACAGGATGAAAAGGGTTCCGGCTCAAATCATACGGATAGTGTGGATTGCCATACGTTCCACATTCAAGCCATATTGGGCGGCAATAGCCTCAACATTTGTGGCTACTGCGGCCCTTCGTAAGCGGCGCATATCTTCTTGAAAGGGGCGAACCATGATATGTTGCCGCTTCAATCCCATATCCCAAATGGTCTGACAATCAGCAGTCCACCATATATCCATCTTGTTTAGCACCAAACACACCACCTTTGGTTTGTAATTGCGGGCTTTTTTCCGCATGGATCGGGAAAAGGTGGACGGGAATTTGTGATTGACGATAATGTCAGTCAGATAACGAAAACCGGCCACTGCGTCTTGAAGGGCGTGTGGACTCTCCATAATTCGATGATCAACCACATAGAACAGAACAGACACTTTACGCTTCACCATATCTTCGGCCCACATATTCCAGTATTGCTGTTGGCCTCCTATGTCCGTACTTTGAATGGGGACACGTTCTCCTTCCCACCGGACCTGTTTTTTGGTGGAGTGTGGCATTTGAAAGGTGCCATTCTTGACCGGATGGGTGGTTCGCAATTCCAACGGTATGGGGTCCAAATCACCGGGGACCGTTAAGTATTGGTCAAGTGTGGTCTTACCTGATAGACTGGGACCATATATGCCGATTTTGTGAGGGCGTATGACCCTGTAAATGTAATTGGCTATTTGGGCCGAACCCAATAATATGTGACCTGCAAACACCCATGACATCGCATATCATCTGCCCCGAAGCCAATTCCATACGCTTTCAGGGTTGATGTCAGCCCATTGGTCTAAAACCAATAATATGCTGAAGGTCAAAATAACGCCCGTAACAAACGACAATATGGCCTTCAGGGTCCAAGTGGCCCGTTCCAATTTACGGTCATAGGCATTTTCAGCAAGGATATTTGCCATCGCCTCGGATTGCCGATCTTGCGCGGTACTGAAAGGCCACATGGAATCCCCTCAACATCACCCGTTCTGTTCACCGTTATTGCTGTTATCCTCACCGGGTATTTCTTCAGGGGCATTAGGGAGGCCAAATGTGCTTGCGTCTTGGCGTTGCACTGGGCCGGTGGCTAATTGGTGTCCGTAATCTCGGTAATTTTGAACCATCTGATCCTTACGCAGACGGCGTTCTTGTAGGCGTTGTTGATTGCGATGCCACTTGTCGTAGCGTGCTTCTTGTGAGAATTCGGCCCGCATAGACAGACTGTCACGGATTCCACCCACATGGAAAAGCACCATTGAAAGGCATAGGAAGCCAAATGCAACCAAACCGTATTGGGCACCCATTTCACCGGGGCCGGAATCCGGCAGATACCAATTCATGTGCGATACTGCTACGGCAACACCAGTCAAAAGTGACTGCCATAAGAGCATAGCAATCAAATTTATGTCAATACGGTTATTATCATCTTGTGGCAATTGACCGGCCATAGGTCTTTGGGGTTGTTGCATTCTATTCACCTTTTTTTCCATTAAAATACTGTTCCAAGACGAAATTCACGAATGACGACTTGGACTCACGGCCTCTCGCCGCTTCCATTTTGGCGAAAAGGTCG
>TARA_R110000824_G_scaffold25485_1_pt1 | contig 10021 bp, 15 predicted proteins | sample TARA_R110000824 | Tara Oceans TARA_R110000824 (sample SAMEA4397747) | marine metagenome | biome: Polar Biome; feature: [MES] marine water layer (ENVO:01000295) within the mesopelagic zone...; material: water (ENVO:00002006), including particulate matter (ENVO:01000060) such as...... | reverse complement strand
ACTAATAATGGTCACTCATCTGGTTTTACAGATTCTCAACATTTCATAGGAGAAGCCATCAACAATGGAGATCTAAATGTCGTCTTTGATGGTGTCCCATCTGTAAACGGGGTTAAAATATTTAACTTACACATTCACAGTAAGAATTTACAGGAGTTTGCAAATGTCTAACGAATATAACCATCCCGCCTTGGAAGATCTGAGCGGCCAAATGCACCACTTTGAAAGAGCAAAGCTGCGCGAATGGGTCTATCAAAAAAAACCATCCGTTGTCTTTGAGGTAGGGGGCGGCGAGGGTGGCGGCTCAACCATACAAATAGCACACACCATTAAAACATTAAAAGATGCGGGCGCTTGCCTAAATACAAAATTTTATACTTGTGACGCAGACCCCATAGAGACAGCAAAATCAATACCATACTTCTCCACACATCCAGACTACAAAGATTTTACCGAGGTTTCGCTTGATTATTCAACAAGTTTTTTAGCTAGATTAATTTCTTATAATGTAATTCCCGACTTTGTATTCTTTGATGGGCCAGAAGATCCAGAATTAAATTTAGCCGATTTTAAAATGCTTGAAGAAGTTGTCCCCGTTGGAACCATGTTCGCATCCCATGACTGGGAGACAGAGGAGAGGATTGACACGGGGTTCTCCATAAAAAACGCCGCCCTGCGACCATATCTTGAGAATAACGAAAACTGGAAAGAGATAGAGTGTCTGTCTGGTGTAATGGGAGAATGGCCAAATGAAGAGTCAGAAAATTCTGTGGGTCTGGCCCTATACGAGAAAATAAAATAGGAATTAATAATGAGAGTTAAATTTGAAAACTTTTGGGGAGGATTCCCTGTCCACGATAATATCGTAACGGTTGCTCTTAGCCTAAGACGCGATGTGGAGATTGTTAACTCAAATCCTGACCTAATAGTGAATCAGGGGCCAAGATCACACAAAGACAATAACGCAATGACCATATCTTGGTTCATAGAATCCATGAACAGGATCGGAGAGCCCAACTATGATAACTGTGACTACTCTTTTAATAGCTGCAACCTAGATGACGAGAGAAACTACAGGATTCCCTTTTGGGCAACTCAAATCAACTGGAACGGCGCCCCTGCGCACGACATAAATCGTGGTCCAACATACTACATTTCCCCAGAAGAACTCTATCATAGGGATATCCGCGACAGACAAAGGCTTTGTTGCTCTGTAGCCTCTGGAACTCTTGGCAAGAGGGCTGACTTCTATCCTAAAATATCAGAAAGATTTAACGTTGTGCATGGGGGCGACTTCCTGAGAAACACAGGCGAGATGGTAAAGAAGCCGGGCAATAGCGACTATCTAGAAAAAATAGAATTTATATCAAAGTTTAAGTCTAATCTATGTTTTGAAAACGATCCGAGAGATGGATATGTGTGCGAAAAAATACTTCATGCTTTCTATGCTGGCTGCCTGCCAATATACTGGGGACCAAAAGATGTTGGAGATGACTTTAACAAAGGTGCATTTATTGACATTAGCGACTTTAGCTCAGACGAAGAAGCTATCAACCACATACAGGAAGTCTTGATCGACGACTCAAAACTTTTATCATACTTGCAGGAGCCAGTCTTTCCAGATGGCGCAATTCCCTATCACGCAACGCCAGAATCATTATCAGACTTTTTTGAAAAAGCGGGAATATAATGAGAACATTACGTAGAATAAAGGCGGGAGACGTTTGCGCTGAGGTGGGCGTGTGGAAGGGCGCGTTTTCAGAACACATATTGTGGAGACAGCCTTCGAAGCTACACCTTATAGATCCTTGGGCGCATCAAGATTTTCCAGTAGACGATCCCAACGAGTTAAGAATTTACTGTTGTGGGCAAGAAGAAATGGATAAAATATATAATGGTGTTGTAAATAAATTTTCCGAAGTTGAAAGCGTGGAGATACATAGAAAATTTTCCACTGATATTTCTTTCCCAAAAGAATATTTCGATTGGGTTTATATAGACGCCAATCATAGCTATGAGAATGTTTTAGAAGACCTTCGACACTACAGACCGTTTATAAAGCCCGGAGGATTTCTATGTGGGGACGACTACGGAAGCAACGACAGCGATCCATATTCTAACGGTGGGCCAGAGAGGGCAGTACAGGAGTTCATAAAGGAAAACGGACTAGAGACGAAAATAAATTTACAAGGCTTTCAATTTTGCATAGAGGTACAATAAATGGCCGGACACTTTTCCCACAATGGAAATGATTATTTTTTCCTGCATATACCAAAAACAGGAGGTAAAATGTGGGAGCATCTCTTTAGTGAGGTTGGGCTAACTTCTGGACACGGGTTTACAGAATCAAAACCACAGGGGTATTCCTTTACGGTGATAAGAAACCCCTTTGATAGACTGATAAGTTGCTTTTGCTACCTTAAAAGCGGGGGCTGCTGGTCTGGAGACGCCAACGATGCCATGAAATATGACATCACACAGAATAGTTTTTCAGACTGGGTAAAGCTGGCCCGCAAAGATCCAGACCGCTATCTTGAACAGCAACATGTTATGCCTATGATGCGCAGAATTGGCAAGAAAGAAAACTTTGATCACATTGGGCTTTTTGAGAATCTTGAGCAAGAGACCAGAAAATTATATTCCGTTATACACGGCCAAGAGATTGATCAAGTTCCCGTGATTAATAATAGCGATCATAAACATTTCGAAGAATATTACACAGAAGAAACCAAAAATATAGTGGCAAATCTGTATGAAGATGATATAACATTGTATAAGGAGGTGGTAAATGCACAAGATACATAAGGGCGACAAGCTCTATCATTGTTACTTCAACGTAGACGAATATCCAGAAGGAAGATTCGACGCAACAGATGCTGGAGAGTACCTACAGTGCGCAATTATCAATATGGATGATGGGAAGAAATTTGATCCTCACGTTCATATCCCCTGCGAAAGAACAACAGATACAACGCAAGAATCTTGGGTTGTCCTGAAAGGCAAAATCAAGATAACATATTATGATGAAGACAGGAACCAAATGGATGAACCAGCAATAGTTTCTGCTGGTGGGTGCACGATAAGTTTTTGGGGCGGCCACAAGTACGAATGCCTAGAAGACGGCACTGTGGTGTATGAGTTCAAAACTGGCCCATATTTTGGAAAAGACGCTGACAAAGTGGTTTTTAGTGAATAGAAATATCACACAATATAGTATGCCTAGAACGGGATCAACTTTGATTAGGAGAATTTTAGATGAATTATTTACTAACGTGACATCACGACATCCTCCCCTTCGGAAGCCACCAATTCATAATGATGACATATTAGTAATATCTTGCAGATATCCTCTTGACGTATTTGTTTCCGTGGTTAGAATTAGCGGGGTCTTAGAACTAGATGACAGCACATTAAACCATTACTTACGCTTGCTAGAAGCTCAATACAGACTATATTTTCATGACTTATCATTATTTAAAAACGACAAAGTTAAGCTAAAGTATGAAAAATTCTGGAACAATTACGATTATATTTTTGACAGATTAGAAAACTTTTTTGATTTACAGATCAGTCAAAAAAAGAGAAAACACATAAACCACGTATGTGGAATCAAAAATACCAAAAAAATACAAAGCGCCCTAGAGGGTTTTAATAACACTGACGAAAAAACAAAGATACACGGAGACCACATAGCAACGCCGGAGCCATTTGGCTATAAAAAAATACTAACAGAGAGACAAATATCTTTTCTTGAGGAACGGCTTCACGAACCTCTTGAGGAATGGAGAAAATTATGAAACTTCACTTAGGGTGTGGATGGAGAAATTTTGGTGATGATTGGGTTCATATTGATGGAGGGGACTATGATCATCTAGACCATAGCGACATTACAAAACTTCCCTATGAAGACGAATCGGTAGATGTTATATACGCATCTCACGTATTGGAATACTTTGATAGAGATGAAGTTGTGCCAGTTTTACGGGAGTGGATAAGAGTTCTAAAAAAGGGCGGAATACTCAGGATAGCTGTGCCAGATTTTGAGGCTATAGCTACTATGTATATAATGACTAGAAACACGCCTACGCACTATAGACTTGGCAATTTTATAGGTCCACTTTATGGCAAAATGCAAATGGGCGATAAAACTATTTATCATAAAACGGCGTATGACTGTAGCGATCTTTCTTTGATACTTAAAGCATTAGGTATTAAAAGCGTCAAGCGATACGACTGGACGAACACCGATCACTCACAATTTGATGATCACTCTCAAGCGTATATCCCACATATGGATAAAGAAAAAGGGACATTAATCAGTCTTAATGTTGAAGGAATAAAGTGACAATTCCTAGTGTAAAATTATTTGAAGAGAAGATAGCTGAGTTTTTTGGGGCTCCCCACGGAGTTGCTGTTGATTGCTGCACTCATGGAGTTGAATTGTGCCTAAAATACGTCAAAGCTAACGCTGTAGAATGTCCCGCTAGAACATATCCATCTATCCCCTTTTTAGCTGAAAAATTATCTATCCCCCTTGTATGGCGCGAAGAAGACTGGAAAGATTATTATGAAGTTGGCTCTGGAACCAATGTGTACGACGCTGCTGTGCTATGGAAAGAGAACAGCTATATACCGGGAAGCTTTATGTGCTTAAGTTTTCAGTTTCAAAAACATTTGAACTTAGGGCGTGGCGGCATGATACTGACAGATAACGAAGAAGCAGCAAAAGAGTTACGAATGATGGTTCACGATGGGAGAGAGCCTTTTACGCCTTGGAGAGAACAAAATATAAAACACATTGGATATCATTACTACATGACTCCCGAAACTGCTGAATTGGGACTAGAAAAATTACCAGACGCCATAGCCACAGAACCAAGACAATGGGTTATTGAAGATTGGCCCGATTTAAGAAACATGGAGATTTTTAAATGAAAAAAGTAGCATTAATTACTGGAATTTCTGGACAAGATGGCAGCTATCTTGCTGAACATTTGTTAGATCAGGGATATGAGGTACATGGAATTATTAGGCGGCAGTCCGTCGCAGAGAGCCAAGAATCTAGAATAGATCACTTAATGGATCGAGTCGAAACTCGTTATGGAGATCTGATGGACTGGTGCTCTCTGGAGCGCATCGTAAAAGAATGTCAGCCAACTCATATATTTAATTTAGCGGCAATGAGCCATGTTCGCGTTAGCTCAGACATCCCTTCTTTCACTATTAAGACCAATGCCGAAGGTGTGCTAAACTTGCTTGAGGTTTACAGAAACCACTGTCCTGATGCTAGATTTTATCAAGCTAGTTCTTCTGAGATGTTTGGCAATAGCGTAGATGAAGATGAATACCAACGAGAAACAACCCCAATGACTCCTGTAAGCCCTTATGGCTGCTCAAAGCTAATGGGCTACTCTCTGGTGAGGCACTATAGACACGCCTACGGGCTCCACGCCTGCAACGGAATATTGTTTAATCACGAATCTCCCAGACGAGGATCTAACTTCGTAACAAACAAAGTTGTCAAAACTGCCGTAGAAATATCTTTGGGAATGAAGGACAAGTTATTCTTAGGCAACATGGACTCATATAGAGATTGGGGGCACGCCAAAGACTACACTAGGGCCATGATTGATATCATCAGCCACGACACCCCAGACGACTTTGTGGTCGCCACGGGAAGAACACACTCAGTAAGAGAATTGTGTGAAGTTGTTTTTAACTATCTAGATATGGACTACGAAGATTACGTAGAACAAGATGCTAGATTTTTACGACCCCAAGAATTAAAATATTTAAGGGGCGACCCAACTAGAATGAGCGAGACTTTTGGCTGGGAACCAGAATATACTTTTGAGTCTATGATGGGTGAAATGGTTAGGCACTGGCAAGATTTTTATAGGAACAAAAATGTCTGAGATATTAAACTTAATAAAAGAAAACCCAGATGTCCACGTATATGACGAAGCAGCAAGAATCCTTTCTAAGAAAATAAAAGGAGACTACTCTTTTGTTATTCAGACTTGGGATGGCGAAATTCCCAAAACTAAACATAAAAAGATAATTATGTCCACGTCTGATGAAACCCATCAGGTTCCCAGACAAGCAGACGACGACGATGTTGCGTATATATTCAAACAGTATATACCGATGATCGATCCAGAGCAGCCTAAATCAATTAAAAAAGTAAACAAGGTTAGCGCACTGCCGCTATGTCATTTGAAAAATGTTCAAAACTTGAGCGTACCGATTCTAGAGCGAGAATATGATTGGTCGTGGATGGGGCAATACGACCCATATAAAAGAACAAAATTTAAAACATACGTAGACGCCATTTGTGAAGACCCAAATCTAAAAAAGAAAGTTTTATGGTACGAGGGATGGAATAATGGAGCAACCACACAAGAATATTCTGAGACAATCAGCAACACAAAAATAATGTTAGTACCTAGAGGATCGGCGAGCTTGGAGTCTTTCAGGTTTTTTGAGTCCATGATGGTGGGCGCGATATCTTTGGTTGTTGATCAGCCGGAAGTGGATTTCTATAATGTTGCGCCCTGCATAAAAATTGGATCATGGCATAATATATCCGAGGTAATTCACAATATCTTAGAGCGACCAGAGGAAATGCAGTTTTTGTCTGGGCAGTCTAAGAATTGGTACAATTATTATTGCTCTCCACGAGGACTGGCAGCATATATGCATAGGTCACTAAGAAGGGCAGGCTTAGATGTATAAGACATACGTGATGCACTACGCGCCTCTTGAAGAGAGGCACGAATTTATTAGTAGCCAACTCGCAAAAGCGGGCATCACGAATGTTGAATTTATAACGCAATTTGATAAAGAAGAACTCACAGAAGAAATATTAGACAAGCATTACAATCAGGACATGGAAACCCACCGAAACGCTTGTGCGATTTCGATGCGCGGAGAACGATATAAGTATGAAGAGATGTCGCTACCGTCTATATCTCTAAATATGAAACATTTGACAGCCTTCAAGAAGCTCGCAAATCAAAAAGAAAAATTTGGGTTATTTATAGAGGACGATTGTCGTTTTTATGATAGTGAAAAAACAATAGATAGCATTATAGATAGTTCGCCGCCAAGCTGGGACGTAATAGTTGTTGGTGGCGCATTTGACCACAAAATTTGTGACTATAGAAATAGTTTCACAAGAAACAAAAACACATACCTTTATGCCAATCACCCAGCAACGAATACCACGTCATCCATACTATATAAAAAAGAAAGCGCGGCCAAAATACTTCCATATATGGAAACCTTCTGTCTTCCTATTGACTGGCAGCTAAACCACGTCTTTCATGAGGCCGAGTTAAACGTGTACCACACATATCCTTATCTATGCACACAAGGCGATTTCAGGAGTACAGCCAAAGATGAATAAAATAGCAGCAGTTATAGAAGACATGGGGCCATCTCAAAAATCTTTTTATATGATAAAAGAGTTTAATAAGGCGGCGTCTCTTAGGGATATGTCTATTTGCGCTTTTTATCATAAGCCGTCAATGCCCGTAACAAAACCATTTTTTTCTTGCAGGAATATATCGTTTCTATCTGGGTATAATGGTGTCGCAATCGCATCGGGCATACAAGAAGCACAAACGCTTTTAAAGTCACATAACAACTCAGACAAATATCTATACCTATGGGACATTGAATGGCTAACAAACCCCATGAACTTTTCGGGAGTGTGCAATATACTTCTAGATAAAAGACTAAAAATCATAGCAAGAAGTGATGCCCATGCTAAAGTCGTTGATAATTTCTGCAACAAAAAGCCAATCGGGATTGTGGACAACTGGAATTTAGTCGAACTTTTAAATATCGTAAGGAATGATAATGGTAACGGTTAAGTATCTAGGAAGACTAGGAAATAACTTATTCCAATACGCTTTGGGTCGTATAATTGCCGAAAGCTTAGACTACCCTCTTCAAGCTTCGGCTATAGATGGATTTGACGGAACTTTTGATATAGTGAAAACATCAGAAGAAACATATGCTGGCGGCCTGATGCCACATAACTATATAAAATTTTCAAATCAGATATTAAAAATTAATAATGAGCCGGTGAGCATCAAAGATATCAACGCGGGCAATCCCGTTTTTAGAAAGCAGGGCGTCACACTAGACGGATGGTTTCAAAGATATGAATACTATAGAGACCACAAAGGAAAAATTAGACAGTGGTTTAAAATAGACGATTTGGATGTTGGGCAAACTGTCAATGATGCCATTGTTCATTTAAGGATGGGTGATTGTATCTTAGGTGACCTAGCGGCAGATCCTTATGTAATGCCATTTGAATACTATGAAGCGGCATTAAATACTACTGAATTCGACAGGCTATATATCTGCTCTGATCCAGAGACTTTAAATCATCCCATGTTTGAAAGCTATATGGAGAAATTTAGCAAATACAATCCAACCTTGCTAAAGGGTAGCGCGATTGAAGATTTTAGGGCTATAAAATCATTTAATAAAATTATAATGTCACAAAGTAGTTTTTCTTGGTGGGCGGCCTTTCTGTCAAATGCATCTGAAATATTTTCCCCAGTGCCAATGCCGGGGCCACATGGGCACGAATGGAGTATAGATAGCCCCGGCGTGACGATCTTTGTAGACGATGAGGATAGATATAAATACATTAAACAATATGAAGACGGATGGAAATTAGTCAATTTGCAAGACATACCGGAGACTTAATGTGATAGAAGCAGATTATTATAACAAAGAATATTGGTACGATAATCCAGAAGAACACTCAGATGTGGACAACTACGGCGAAAATTATTACGCCTACCAAATATATGAAAAAATGATCCTTAATTTGGACATACCCGAAGAAGGCTATATAGTCCTCATGGGCACCAATAGGTGTGTGTCATTTGATCTTTTATGTAATTATTTTGGAAACGATAGATGTATTGGGTTTGATATTCACAATCCAGAAAATCATCCGCGTGTCGTGGTTAAGGATTGCATGACGCTATCAGAAGTTGATGATCTGCCAATCGCCTTCTGCCATAATGACCTTGGCAGTTTCCCTACAACGCCAGAACTTAAAATTTATGGGCAAAAATGGGCGGCTAGGAATATTATTAAGGGGGGATATTTTCTGGGTCGCAATAACCTGAATGTAGCCAAATTTAAATCAGAAGAATTGATGGAAGGTCTTGGATTTGAAAATACTCACTTCAAGGATCTGGAACATAAATATGATATGAGTACCTTCGAGCCATCTTGGATAGAAGGGCACATGCTGTCAAGGAGAGTTAAATGAGCGTGATTAAACAGTATAATCAAAATGAGTATGACTTTTGTTCAGAGGTGGAGAAGATATTCAATATTCCAAATGGCGAGCTAAGGAATCTGCACAAGCTAAGAGAGTCTCTGATGCCAAAAGACAAGCTGAATTTTGACAACGAGACGCGCACAGATTTTCACTCAACATTTTACGGGGCCTTAAATTCTGAGCAGGGGGCAGCGGTAAAGGACGTATACAAAAGATTTATTGATGATATTGTAGCTCCAATGTTTGATGGTTCGTTTGTGTATCAGACGTTTCCAAGTTTTAGGATTCACATACCAAATGATCAGGCAATCCATAAGTGGCATCATGACTCGGATGAAGATCATAATCACCCAGATTGGGAAATTAATTTTCAGGTCGCGCTAACAAGAATGTGGGACTCAAATGCTATGTGGCTAGAATCAGTTCCGGGCTTGAGGGATTTTAAACCCGTAGAAATGAAAGTTGGAGATTTCTGTATTTTCTACGGCAATAAATGCGCCCACGGGAACAAAGAAAATAAAACCGGGAAGACAAGGGTGAGTATGGATTTTAGGGTTTTACCTTATGACAAATATGATGAGTCTAAGGCTAAGAATTCTGCCACGGCTAATACTAAGTTTGTAGTTGGGCACTACTACAGCGTATATGAACAATAGGAACAGGGTTATGTATACGAACATTGATGACATTATACCACCATTAAAT
>TARA_R110000824_G_scaffold31342_5_pt1 | contig 10026 bp, 13 predicted proteins | sample TARA_R110000824 | Tara Oceans TARA_R110000824 (sample SAMEA4397747) | marine metagenome | biome: Polar Biome; feature: [MES] marine water layer (ENVO:01000295) within the mesopelagic zone...; material: water (ENVO:00002006), including particulate matter (ENVO:01000060) such as...... | reverse complement strand
TTCCCCCCTTCCCTTCCCGACTCTGGTAACTCCCCACTGGGCACGCGCACAGTTCGAGAAGTATGGCGACGATTCCCCTATCTGGCAGGCCCGTGTGCTTGGTCAGTTCCCCGATAACCAGGACAATGCGTTGATACCAATGTCTTGGGTAGACGAAGCGAAAAATAGAACGCTACATGAGGACGGTATCTGTACGTTTGGTGTGGATATCGCACGGTTTGGGAGCAATGAAACGATAGTTGTTATGCGTAACGGATCTAAAGCGCGTGTTATCGGTGCATGGAATGACAGTAATACCATGAGTTCTGTGGGTAAAATCATAGAATTGGCCAGGCGTAACGGGCCTGAATCCATCTTCGTTGATGGGTGTGGTGTAGGTGGTGGGGTCATTGACCGCTTGAAGGAGTCTGAGTTCAAGCGAGCTATCGTAGATGTGAACGTATCTCGTAGTGCGACAGACAAGAATAGGTTCCTCAATGAGAGGGCTGAGTTGTATTGGAACTTACGTGAGCGTTTTGAGAAGGGTGATATAGACCTAGACCCTCGTGATGAGGACATGGCTATTCAGATTTCAGAGTTGCAGTACACGATAGACTCACGCGGTAAGATTAAGATTGAGTCTAAGGATGATATGCGCAGGCGCGGCATACTATCACCGGATAGAGCAGACGCATTAGCCCTGGCCTTCAAGAGTCACAGAGAATTTATTACAGATTTGGTAGTATCCAGCGCGGGTTTGAGAACCAGCCCTTGGGGAGTTTGAGTAGATGCCTAGGAAAAAGAAAGCCGACTTGAGGATCCATGGAACCACAGGTCTCAAGCATTACGATGGTTATATAGATGAAGAGTGGCACGCTAAACTCTCGACGTGGGAGCGAGAGTTCAAAGTCTACACTGAGATGCGGGACAACGACCCCATCGTTGGGGCAATGCTACACGGCATTGAGTCCCTGGTTCGTGGACTCGACTGGCATGTGAAGCCTGCCGATGAGAGTGACGAAGCTCAGGAAGCCGCGAAGTTTTTGGAAGAGTGTTTGGATGATATGTCTAACACCTGGGGTGATTTCATCTCAGAGATAATGACGATGCTTCCATACGGGTTCAGTTACTTCGAAGTGTTGTACAAGATTCGACGTGGCAAGAATAACAACTCCAACTTAAAGAGTCGGTATAAAGACAACCGGGTGGGTTGGCGTAAGTTCGCACCCCGTGGACAGGAAACGCTAGACCGTTGGGAGATAGATAGTGATGGGGGTATCTTAGGGATGCACCAGTCTGGGAGACCGGACTACAAACAACACTTCGTCCCTATGGAAAAGTCTCTTCTATTCCGCACACGCACCACGCGGAATAACCCACAGGGTAGAAGCATCTTACGTAATGCCTACCGTAGCTGGTTCTTCCTGCGCCGCATCCAAGAGATTGAAGCAATTGGGATTGAGCGAGACCTAGCTGGTTTGCCTGTGATGCAGGTGCCACCACGCATTCTATCTACGGATGCAGACGCTGGTGATGTAACTCTTCGCGCTGACTTAGAGAACCTGGTTCAGCAGATTCGGCGGGACGAGCGCTCTGGTATATTGATGCCGTCCGAGACAGACCCTGAAGGAAGGCCAACTGGTTACAAGCTCACGTTGTTGACGACGGGCGGTAGCCGTCAGATTCCTACAGATGAAATAGTGAAGCGTTACGAATCACGTATCGCAATGTCTACGTTTACAGAGTTCGTAACTCTGGGTGCCGATGGTGGGGGTAGTAGTTCCCTGGTTGGTAATAAGATGAAGATGTTCCAGATGTCCCTGGGAAGTCTTGTCGATAATATTAAGAGTGTCTTCAACCGCTTCGCGGTGAACAAGCTCTTCTCCCTCAACCCTGAGTTCGATCAAGAGATCTGGCCTAAGATAGATACATCCCCGGTTGATACACCTCAGCTTGAAGAGATGTCTAACTTCCTGAACCGTATGGTGATGGCAGGTCTGATTACCCCAGACAAGGGAATTGAAGATCACCTCAGAGCGATGAGCCGTATGCCTAAAGCAGACCCGGATGTTCGCGCCGCTGGTTTAATGGGAGACCTAGAGCAGATGGAAGAGCCGGAAGAAAATATAGGGGAAGAGACTGATGTCTAAGACTATCAAGGTTCCTGCACCCGATGGTTACCATTGGATGGTTTACGACAAGGAAGGTATCAAGCTCATGCCTAATGGCCCCACTGGTTTTGTAGAGCATGGTAACGCTACCAAGGTTTTGGAAGTACAGGTGGTGGAAGCCTCTGTTGATAAGGCTGATGGTAGTAAGCGGGGTGGCCCGCAAGTTCGTCTCTATGACATCACTACTAACGTGGTTAGAAATATGAAGGACCACGATTTGAGGATGATGTGGAAACGCCTCAAGCAGTGGTACGGGATGGGCAACACCAAAGGTGAGAAGCGCTTGGGCATGTTAAAAGCTGCGCGTTTAATATTGCGCGAAATGGTACGTAGAAAATTTCCAATAAGTGGGGGAGATCAAATGGCGAGACTTGTGGGAAAGTCTGACATCTTATTTGTAGTTGCAGAACCAACACCGTTGGAAAAAGCAAGACGTGATTTACTGGTGGGTCCAGATGGGGTTGTGTTTAAAAACAGCTACTTAGAACCTATGGGCTTAGTTAAATCAGATGTAACTGTTATAGACATAGAACAGTATGCAGATAAGTACCCTAACAAATCAAATGGACATACCCTTACTGTAGCGTTGGGTAGAGTGGCCAAGGAGTACTTGGCAGAGAAGGCTGACTTCACCCTTCCACATCCTGCCGCACTGCGTCGTCATGGGGATTCTGGTGAGGTTGGGCGCAAGATTAAATCGATGTTTAAATATGTGGAGGATAAGCAGCGTGAAGACTTTGAAGTTTCGATCACCAAGAGTGATGACTCCAAGAAGATTGTCTATTCTGCTGTATTATCTCCAGATGAAGAGGATGCTCATGGGGATATGGTCCCGGTGGGTGAGATAGAAGACACGGCTCATAAGTATTTGGAGAAGAGTAGAACGGTAGGGAGACAGCATACATCGCTAGCAAATGCTAATGTGGTAGAGTCGTATGTAGTCCATTACCCTTCTGATGAGGATTATCGGAAGGCTCTATCCGGGGAAGACCATAATTCATACAGGTTTCCTTTTGGTGGTGACTACATCACTTCAGGTACCTGGGTGATGGGAGTCCGACTTGGCGAAGAGGAATACAAAGCTGTTATGGACGGCACTGTTACTGGGTTCAGTATTGGTGGCTATGGCCATCGTGTCGAACGAAAGAAATCAGAGCTACCACATATCACATACCACACAATGCAAGCACCCTCCCAAGGACCTGTTCCTGAGAGACTAGAAGGGGAGCCTGTGGCTACGCCAAGTTAAGTTCAAATAAAGTAACTTGACGTTAACACAAGATTTCTTTACAATTCTATTTGAGTAGATTTAGTACTCACCCATAGACTGATTTAAAGTCCCACCTTAGCTGATTCAAAGCACCAGTATATTTATGTTCATTCGCAAAGGACTGCGGGTTTATGGAAGAGACCGTCAATACGCTGATAGACCTGGATACGGTAGAAGTGTCCCTCGTAGATAGGGGTGCTAATCAGCGTGTATTTGCTATCAGGAAAGCAGAACAAATGAACGACATTATTAAAGACATCATTGATGTCCCGCTGGAGCAAGAGACTGAGGTGGTTGAAGCTCTGGTGAGTAAAGAACTGACCGACGACGCAAGACATGGACTCATCGGTGCGATGAGAATTGTCCAAGCGTATAAGGATGAAACAGGGATGAGAGATGCGTTGGTCGCTTTGGCCTCGCTTCTTGATTTCGAAAAACCCGAAGAAGAGGAGGAAATTCCAATGGCACAAGAAGATGCTGCGATGGAAAAGTCTTCTGAAGATTCAATCAATATGAATGACATCCCTGATGAGGTACGCGCTCAAGTTGAGAATCTTTGGAAGGCAAACGAGGAAGCTGTGAAGAAAGCAGCAGAACTCGAAGAAGTTCTCAAGGCGGAGCGCGATGAGCGTCTCACCAAAGAGTTTATTGCAAAGGCTGTTGAGAACTATGGGAATATCCCAGGTCATACAGCAGACGAACTTGGTCTCATGGTCAAGTCACTCCACACTCATGACGAGGAAGCAGCTAAGAAGATCGAAGGTCTTCTCAAGACTGTGAGCCAAGTCATTTCGAAGAGCGAACTCTTCGTTGAGGTAGGCGTGACCGGCCAAGATGAGGGCGTAAAAGACCCACTGAATCAGCTCGACTCTCTGACGCAGAAGCACTGCTCAGAGAATCCTGGCGTTTCATATGCGAAAGCATACGACGTTGTGATGAAGTCTGATGAAGGCCGAAAACTCTACACTGAATACGTTCAGCGTAACTAACGAGGAGATTTAAAAATGGCTTACGATAATACAGGTGGTTCAACCATCGTATCTTTTGAGGCAGCTGGAGATTTGTCTAGCTCTCAGTACAAGTTGGTAAAGCTCGACGCTAACGGCAAAGTCGTAATTGTTGCAGCTACAACTGATATCCCCGTAGGGGTTCTTCAGAATGCACCTGCATCTGGCAGCACAGCAAGTGTTCTTGTTTGTGGTGTTAGTAAAGTAAGTGCTGATGCCGCGATTAATGAAGGTGTTATGTTGAAAACTTCAGCTGATGGTCAGGTAACTACCATTAGCATGGATGCCGCGCTTGCTGCTTCTGAGGCACTGACCCCTACTCTGTGTATTGGCGTAGCCTATACAGCAGCGGGTGGTGCAGCTGAATTGATCACAGCAGGTATCAACTGTTTGAACCCATCAATGACTTACGAGTGATAAGGAGGACTGAGCAATGCCCCAGCCAACTAGTACAGATGTCCATGTAGACGCCCCCTTGACCAATCTTAGTATTGGGTTCAAGAATGACCTTAAACACTTTGTTGCAGATAGAGTTTTTCCATCAGTTCCTGTTGCAAAACAAACTGATAAATATTTCACCTACACCCAGGATGATTTTTTCCGCACTGATGCACAACTTCGTGCGCCGGGAACTGAGTCTGCGGGTTCAGGTTACAACCTCAGCACCGCAACGTATAGCTGCGATGTTCTTGCACTTCACAAGGATATCGATGATGCGACACGTGCGAACGCTGACACTCCCTTGGATATGAACCGTGATGCGGTTGAGTTCCTTACTCAGCACATGCTTCTCAAGCGTGAGGTTGATTGGGCCTCAACGTACTTTACAGAAGCTGCTTACACAAATAATGTGAATGACGATACATCAGCAGCTGTAAAGTTTGACGCTACTAGCGCTATTGAAAACATCCAAGTAAAAATGGATGCAGTAGAAGCGTTGACAGGCTACCGTCCAAACAAACTTGTTTGCGGTGTTCAAGCTTTTACAGAGCTGAAGAACAACTCTGATGTTCTTGATCGTATCAAGTACACTCAGCAAGGCACTGCAACTGAGCAACTTCTTGCCTCTTTACTTGGTCTTGAAGAAGTTATGGTAGCGCGAGCTATTAGAAATACAGCGAATGAAGGTGCAACTGCATCTTACTCGCGTATTTATGGAGCAAGTAATGCTCTTCTAGCTTATGCTCCACCAACTCCATCACTCATGCATCCAAGCCTTGGGTACACGTTTACGTGGTCTGGGTATCAGGGTTCTAATCAGGGTCAGCGAGTAAGCCGATTCCGTATGGATCACTTGCGCTCAGATCGTATTGAGATGGAAATGGCTTATGATCAGAAACTTGTTTCTTCATCACTGGGCTTTTTCTTCACCAATACTAGCACTTAATAGGTAACGGCCATGGCTTTTACTTACGGTGGAGACCCAGCTAACTCTAATCGGGAGGCAGTCCGTTTCTGGAGTGGAGACACAAACAGTAGCGATCAACTGCTTGCCGATGCAGAGATAGACTATCTCCTGACTCTTGAGACTAAGGTCATCCAGTGCGCGGCTACCGCATGCGAGATGATTGCGTCCAAGTTTGCACGTCAGGCAGATACGACAAATGGGGAACTCAGTGTAAAGGCCAGTCAACGAGCCAAGGCGTACGAGGCTCGTGCATCCATGCTGAGAAGTAGGGTCAACCGGAATACAGAAGTGTTTGCCGGTGGCCTTACTATCTCGGGCAAGGATTCTCTCAATGAGAGTACAACAGCAATCCAGCCCGGTTTCAAAGTCGGGCAGGATGACAGAATCGTTCTCGATGAGAAGAACGAATACAACCGCTCGTAATGGACGCGCAGTTAAAAAGTCAGCTGACTTTAACAGTGAGTATAAAGTCCGAGTCAGATCGTAACAATTACGGTGACCCGACATTCGGTGGCGCTTCTACTTTGAGCGCTAGGGTAGAGAAGAAGTCTCGCATAGTTGAGACGGCTAACGGGAAAGAGGAGAAGTCTGAGGTAGTTATTATCTCTGAGACTGCGATCTCTAAGACCTCGTTAGTGTTCTTACCTGGTGCATCAACGAGCGACGTGAACAACGGGTACAAACCCAAGCGGGTTGATGTGTTGTACGATGAGCTAGGTAACGTAGACTTCTACAGAACGATATTGTGAGGTTGTTATGAAAATCAAAATGCTTGAGACGAGTCGTCAGTTATCAACACGTTGTAGAACCTTACAGTGGCATAGAGATGGGTATGTATATGAAACATCTGATGCTGATGGTCAGTTAATTGTAGCTTCAGGTGCGGCAGAAGTTGTAGACGATAGCACACCTACAGGTCGGCAGACTCCCAAGCCCCCTGCAAAGAAGAAGACTAAGAAGTCTAAAGGCAAGGTAGAGCCAGTTATCCCTGATGATCCCCTAGAGGACTCTTCAGCTGATGAGGTGGTCGATGGCGAAGTTTAAGATATATGGCTTTAAAGACAAGTATACCTTAGATGAAACAAGCCCCGTAGGGAAAACTAAGAGTGGTTTAAAGGGGTCTTTGTTTGGTGCGAGTGTTGATGGTTTAAAGAAACTCCACAAGGATTTCGACAAAGTTACTGAAGCTTTATTGCACGCTTATGCGGCAGCTTTGTTTGATGAGTCCGTTCGAGTTATGAATGCCAGTCAGAAGCTTGTCCCTGTAGACTCTAGAGACCTGAAGAGGTCGGCCATCGTAAAACCACCAAGAACTCTAAAGAGGCCTGAAACTAGTTTAAGCTACAACACACCCTACGCCTTGTACCAACACGAGCACCACGAAGGCAGTGTAAAAAACCCTGGACCCCGCGCTAAATACCTGGAGGGGCCTATGCAAGAATCCTCTAAAGGGTTGGAAAACCGTTTGGTTCGAGGGGTTAAAAAACATGCACGTAAAGGTACGAAGGTTTCTAGTTTGAAACCGAAGACTTATCCGAGGGCTAGATAATGCCTACACCCCTCGACATAGCTACGAAGGTAGCTTCCAGCGTAGGGTCTCTAACACTAGGGACCAATTGCTTTGCTGGGCCTATTAGGGATGTGGGTGAGGGTATACCTAATACGGCAGTGTTCGTGGTGGGTACAGGAGGTTTCCCTGTAGAGGCTTATCTGGATGGTGGGGATAAAGGTGGTTTGGAGAAACCAACGGTCCAGATATTGGTTAGGTCTGATAGGAACGATTTTTCTGGGGGAGTAACGTTGGCTGATAGCGTGCTAGCGGCAATCGATATGACCCCACCAACGGGTTATATAGAAGCTAGAACAACAACGTCAGATCCAATTTATATTGGCACTGATGACACAGGTCACCACGAGTGGTCGATCAATGTAACACTTACGAAATAGGAGATGAGAAATGGCAAACGAGATTTTAGGAAGATCGGCAGAATTAAAAGTAGTTGCTGACCCAGCTAAGGCAGGGACAACCACTGTAAAATTAGCTAAACTTACAGATTTATCTATCAGTGCAAATGCTGATGAGATTGATGTAACAAGTTACGATGATGCTGGCCTTAGAAATTACATTAAAGGTAGTCGTGACATTACGATAGACTTTTCTTTTATTTTTGAAGATGACACAAGTATTTCTCAAAAGCACGTTATAGCTAGTTGGAATAATACCAATGCCGGGGATAACCCTAACGCTACAGGCATACTAGGTTTTTCAATTGTATTAGCCACCGATATGCAAATTGCTGGCTATATGTTTATTACAAGCTTATCTATATCAACGGGTTCTGACGAAGTTCAAAGAGTAGATTGTTCAGCTAGATGTGTTGACGTAAATACAGTAGGTGAGTGGGATTTCACTGGGGCTTAACTTAACTTAACCGGGGTAAAAAAATTATGAGTGCAAATTCTTCACGTGGTGAGACTACAGTAACTATTGGTGGGCGCGAGAGGGTCGTTCGTTTTCGCACCAACCAGATTGCTCAGTTGGAGGACCTAGCAGGCAAAGGGATCATGAAGCTAATGTCTGAAGATGCCATAGGTATCGGGCTTCTAAGAGATGCTTTGTTTGTAGGTCTTCTTCACGATGAGAGAAAGTTGACACCTACCAAAGTAGGTAATTGGCTTGATGACTTCGATGGGGACCTGGCTGAGTTGATAACTTCTGTATTTGAAGCACTGGCTGGATCAATGCCGGGTGCTGCCAACCTTCTGGTGGATGAGGATGAGGCGGGGGATGGTGATGAGGGAAAATAGATTGGGCTAGGCTTATTAAGCTATCAGCCCAGTCAGGTTTAAAGCCTCATGAGTTCTGGGACTTAACTTTGGGTGAAGTCCAATTATACATCCAAGGTTACTCAGACTCTGTGGACCAGCAAATGGATATGCTGGCTTGGCACGCTAGCATAGCTATAGCTCCCCATACCAAGAAGGGGAAAAGTGTTACCCCTGATAAGCTAAGGGGTAAGAAGCCAAAAAATATCCCAAGTAGTGGGGAAGAGGTCTTAGAGGCTTTGCGTAGCAATGCCGATAAAGCAGACCAAGATGCTTTTTGGAAGAAGGGTAAGGGGCGGGAATGGTAGCAAATATTGGAGGAATAAAAGTAACCGCCCTCGTCGATCCTAGGCCTTTCGAAAAGGGAATGGCCAAGTTAAAGAAGAAGACGGATAGTACCCTAAAAGGTGTACAAAAGGCTTTTAAAAATTCAACCCAAGATGCCAAGCTGCTAGGCGACAGGGTTGAAATTCTGGGTAAGAGCTTTAGTTACGCCGGAAAGAATATGAAGGAAGCCACCGTTGTTTCGGTGAATGGGATAAAGCAGCAAGCTAAAGCCACTGAACAGGCCACTAAAAGAGTAAAGGTTTTTATAAAGTGGACTATGAGGCAGATAGGTGCTGTTAGGTCTTTAGCACGAGAACAGCGAAAAGGTGGTCAAGGGGTCCCCCGAGGCCAAAAACGTTTATCGGGACATGTTCGCCAGGGGCCAATGGGTTTAGCCCGAAGAGGGCCTACTGCAATTGGTGCCCTTGGTGGGGGTGGTGGTATACCACCAATTGCCACTTCTCCCAATTTGGGGGGTTTAAAAGCACTCCCTGAAGTATTCAGGGCTCTTGGTGGAATTATACCAACTACCACACAAGCCCTAGGGAACTTTTTCCTTGCTCTAAAAGTATCTGTAGCCAGAGCAGCTGATTTTGAAGAAGAGTTTGCAGTAGTAAGAGCAATCACTACGGGGTCTGCGGAAGACTTTAAGACCCTTAGATTTGCTGTACAAGACGTAGCTAATTCAACTGAACACGCATCTAACAAAGTATTAAAAGCAGCAACAGTCTTAGGTCGAGCGGGTTTCCAAGCTAAAGAGATTGGGGAAGCTTTAAAGACTGTTGGTGATCTAGCCACTGCTGGTAGTTTAGATATTTCGGCTGCTGCTGAACTAAGTGTTCGAATGCTTCGATCTTTTGGTATGGAGCTAAAAGATTTACGACGCATATCCAACATGCTGGCTACAGCATCTGCGTCTGCAAACGTAACTATCCGAAGCTTGGCAGAGGGTTTTAAATTTACGGGTGCGATTGCTGAGACGGTTGGCTTAGAGTTCTCCGACGTAACCACTGCTCTATCCCTCCTGGGTGAGACTGG
>TARA_R110000824_G_scaffold122222_4_pt1 | contig 10029 bp, 8 predicted proteins | sample TARA_R110000824 | Tara Oceans TARA_R110000824 (sample SAMEA4397747) | marine metagenome | biome: Polar Biome; feature: [MES] marine water layer (ENVO:01000295) within the mesopelagic zone...; material: water (ENVO:00002006), including particulate matter (ENVO:01000060) such as...... | reverse complement strand
ATGATTATAAAAGGAGGGTTTTTAACTATGGGAAGCAAAAGAATAGGTCTCGCGAGAATCGAGGCATTAATGGAGAATTTAAAGAGAGATATAAATCTCACCCAGACTAGTCTTCTTGGCGGTTTGCTGAGAAAGAAAGCCGGCTCTGCCGGCGATCAGGAAGACACCACGCTTGTTATCGGAAGAAACGCCAAGGGTGCTGATGGTACTGCGGTGAATCCGTTTGCAGCAACTTCGACACAACAGTTTCCACTGGGAGCGAAGCTGCTTTACAATGATAGAACATTCCGTTATTGTCTAGCCGGCGGAACCAACCTTGCTGCTGGAAAAGCTGTCTGCACACGTAACAAAGCGCACGCAAGCAACCACCTTAACCTGAATTGTCTTGCAGCTGATATCGGCGACAACGCAGTTACTATCATTACAGCCGGTACAAACATTGTAGCGAACGAATATAAGGGTGGATATCTCTACGTTAACGATGGAACAGGTGAAGGGCACTGTTATAAAATCAAGTCTCATCCGGCACACGTGCACGGCACATCCCCAAACTGTCTCATGACGCTTTATGATCCGATTATAATTGCTCTTGTCGCCAGTGGAACGTCACAGGTTTCTTTGGCACACAATAAGTATACAAAACTCATTGTTCAGCCAGCAACAACGCCTTTGACTGGGCAAACTATTGGTGTCCCCCAGGTTTTGATTACAGCAGCATATTATGGCTGGGTTCAAACCGGTGGCCCCGCTGCTGCTCTGGTTGCAGGCACTGTCGTTATTGGAGATTCTGTATGTGTGGGAATTAGTGGTGGTACCGCAGGTACTTTGGTTCCGCGAGTTGCTGATAGCGCCGCACAGCGTGTCTCCCGTACTGTTGGTCAGGTCGCGCAGGTGAACGCTACTGCTGAGTATGCCTTAATTGATCTTATGTTTGAATAGATAAAAATTAGAACCGATTTGAAACCCCCTTCCGTTTGGTTGGGGGTTTTTTTTGAAAATGGCACACCCCCCAAAATACCGCCAGTAAATTTTTGAGATTTTCGCTTTTTTATACTATTTACTATACAAAACAGGAGTTTTTATGGGTAAGAAAAGAAGGCTCAAATCAGCCAAAACAAAATTTAAGGCAAAGCACAGCCACCACCCTAGAACAAGGCTTTTGGCCCAAAGAGCGCAAGAACCATCAGAGCCAGAAGTCGTTGAAGAGATCAAAGTAGCGGCGCCGCCTCCGGAGGTTGAAAAATTGACTCCAGAGATCGCCTTAAAGCAAGAAAAACCAAAGCCGCCAGTTAAGGCCAGTCATTCTCCCTCAAAAGTCAAAAAAACAACGATTCCTGCGAAAAGAAAAGCTGCAGCACCAAGAAAAAGAACAACAAAAAAGAAAACAACTAGTGTGGTAGCTTAAAATAACGCAATCTTTATAAAAGGACCCCCAGCTTGTCTGGGGGTTTTGTTTTATCAGAACTAATTATAGCAGGAGAATCGTATACATGCCTACAAACTTGAATCCACGATCAGAAACTAGTGCAGTAATACTACCATCAAGCGGCGCCGCCGGCAGTCCATCAGCACAACAGCAAGCAGCTGCGGGCCAAGTATTGATTCAGGCGTGTCCATTTGGAATGTACACGGGCTCACTAGATTTCCTTACTGGCGCCTCAAATCAGGTTGCTTATGTTTATAAGAAGCTTGGAGGCGATGTGGTTGATATTGAATTAACTGTTTCTAATGTTTATGCAGCCTATGAAGAGGCCGTCCTAGAATACTCGTATATTATTAACTTGCATCAGGGCAAAAATTCGCTCTCCAGCATGCTGGGACAAACTACTGGAACATTTGACTATAATGGACAGATGAAAACAGCTGTATCCGGCGCCGGAACTACCCCAATAGCTCTCAGATATCCTAGATTTCAGCTAGCTTCTGCCAAAAAGATTGGCGACGGCCTTTCTGGAATGGGCGGCTTAGGCGGCACGATTCGAGAATATTCTGCCTCCTTTGGCCCATCCACAGATCAGCAGGATTATGATTTACAGCAGATTATTGAGGATGCGTCTACCTCTGGTCAAGATGACGCCGGCGAAACGGTTGATTTCTCTGGAAAAGTCGACCAGAACCAAAGAGCTATTATAACAAAAGTTTATTTTGTTTCTCCACGGGCTATGTGGCGATTTTACGGCTACTATGGTGGCGTGGGTGTTGTTGGAAATTATTCAACATACGGACAGTTTGCAGACGATTCTACATTCGAGATCATTCCTACATGGCAAAATAAGCTACAAGCAATCATGTACGAAGACTCTATCTATACCAGAACATCCCACTATTCTTATGAATTAATTAGTAATAGATTAAGGCTTTATCCCACTCCAAGTTATTGGTCAGCCCAGCTTGATCGGATATGGTTTAGGTTTTATGTTGAAGATGCTGCTTGGAAAGATGCGGATGGCTATCACGACGGCACTTTGGGGATAAATAACATGAATACACTGCCGTTTGAAAATCTTCCTTATGAAAACATTAATGCCATTGGAAAACAATGGATTCGAAAATACGCTTTAGCCCTGTGTAAAGAGATGTTAGGTCAAATACGCGGTAAGTTTACAACAATTCCAATTCCTGGTGAGAGTGTCACTTTAAATCATTCTGAATTGCTATCGCAAGCTAAAGAAGAGCAAAGTACCCTTAGAGATAAATTAATGGAAATGTTGAAGGAAATGGAATATACAGCATTAGCCAAAGATGATAGCGATCGCGCTGAGGCTGCTGCAACAACGTTCAAAAATGTTCCTTTGCCAATATTTTTAGGATGATAAATTATGTCAAATGATTGGAAAGCACCAAAAGTCCCTCCTCCTCCGCTTTTTCTTGGCAAGAAAGAACGCGATCTTGTCAAACAAGTAAATGATGAGTTAATTGAAAAAGTTATCGGTCAACAGATCCTTTATTACTCTATTGACATGAATACTACCAATTTTCATCCGCTCTATGGCGAGGCTATAGAGAAAACATTCTTTCCTCCTGTTAGGGTGTATGCGCTGGTAGAATGGCGCTCCGATGAAACAGACTATTTGGAAAATATGGGAATTGATAAATTATGGACAATTACGATTCACTTTCATAAGCGAAGATTAACCGAAGATCAAGCTTTATTTGTTCGTGAAGGAGATTTTGTTTTGTATAATAATCAGTATTATGAAATAACCGACTTGTCTGAACCAAAATTATTGTTTGGACAGGCTAATAGGGGTGAATTTGAAACAATTGCTGAATGTAAGAGAGCAAGAAGGGGACTTTTTAATGCTTCCTGATAATTTTGATTTTGCAATGCTACCCACAGGTTCGATTTCCTATTCGTTGAAAGAGGTAGGAATGCTGGGGTCAACAGTTGAAGATATTGATTTTGCCATGTCAGATTGGATTAATGGGCTTAGTTTAACTACTAAAACAAATGAAGGGTATATAGCAGCGCCTCTTATATGGAGTGCTCCCGAGCGTGCGTTTCAGGCAAAAAACCAGACGGATCTTAGAGATCAAAAGGGCGCCCTCAAACTGCCATTAATTAGCGTTGAGCGAACAGGGATTACAAAAGACCCATCTAGAAAAGGCGGCTTTCAAGCACAGATATATTCCGATAAGGGAGATGGTAGAACGGGCAGATGGGTGATAGCTAGGCAAATTGTTGAAGACAAAACTCGTAATTTTGCCGTTGCAACTGGAACCAGAAGGGTATCTGAGACTGGCGGAACAAGACAAAGGTATTACCCCAGGGTAAATAAAAAGCTCGTCATTCGCTCGCTGTCTATTCCAATTCCTATTTATGTAAATGTTGATTATAAAATTGTAATTAAGTCTGAATATCAACAGCAAATGAACGATCTCATCGCTCCATTTATTAGCAGAACGGGCCAAATTAACGCGTTTGTAATGCGTCGAAACGGCCACCTATATGAAGGATTTATTGATCAAGGGTTTACACATGCCAATAATATCAATAATCTTGGCTCTGACGCAAGACTTTTTTCAAGTGAGGTCACTATCAAAGTGTTAGGGTATTTAATAGGCGAAGGGGATAGCGATGATCGTCCAATTGTTAGGATAGACGAAAATATAGTAGAAATTTTGTTCCCGCAAGAACGAACGGAGCCAATGAATCTACCAAATTTGTTCGGCAAAGTTATAAAATAAATATATAATTTATCACTTCCTGAAGTTCCTTTTGCAGCCTTTTGAGATTAAAAATACTATTTAATTAATGATTGCGCTATGATTTGCGATGTTTTTAGAAGAGGAAAGCAATATGTCAGTAAAAAATTTCAAGTTTGTATCTCCTGGAGTGTTTATCAATGAAATAGACAACTCCTTTATTCCCAAGTCTGCCGACGCTATTGGGCCTGTTATTATTGGGCGCGCCCGTCGCGGCCTCGCGATGCAGCCTATTAAGGTTCAGTCTTATTCTGAATTTGTCACCATGTTTGGTGACACGGTGCCTGGACAGGGCGGCGGCGATGTTTATCGCAATGGAAACTACCAGTCTCCCATGTATGGTACCTATGCTGCAAAAGCCTTTCTAAATGCAAACGTTGCTCCTCTTACTTATATCCGCCTGTTAGGGCAGGAAAACTACACAACTGATGGCTCTGGCGGCGATGCCGGCTGGAAGACCAGTAAGTCTGTTAGCCACGATTTCTTTAGCAATGGTGGCGCTTACGGTATGTGGATTTTCCACTCTGGTGCCGGCAGTGATTGTAAGACAGGTAGCCTTGCGGCCGTCTGGTATTTAGATATTGGATCAGTTGCCTTAAGTGGTACAGTCCGTGGAGGTCTCAACCACGTAGCTACGGCGAATTTCACAACTGCATCTGCAGGCGTTGTTATTGGCCGCGGCTCTTCCGATAGTCTATGGACTGTTGTAGTGAGTGGCTCCGGAGTCGCCCAGGACAAGATTAAGTTTAACTTCGACGATACCTCCGAGAATTATATTCGTAATAAGTTTAATACCAACCCACAGCTTGGTAATCAGAGTGCTAATAGTTTTTATCCGGCCGCCTCCGAGAAGCATTACTGGCTTGGTGAGACATACGAACAATCTGCAAGAGACGCATTCTTGTTAACTGGTTCTCAAGCAGTTATTCTACCAATTCAGAACACTTCTGGAAATGGATTGCAAACAATGAAGATGCAATCCAGAGAAGCTGTTGCCGGCTGGTTCATCGGTCAGGATCTAGGCGCCGCAGCCTCTTATGTGCCTTTTAACGCACAAAAGCTGTTCCGACTTAAAGGAAGAGGCCATGGCGAGTGGTTGCATAGAAACTGTAAAGTTTCAATTGAAAAGATTAGAGCTTCAACGGCACAGAGTACCGCATATGGAACCTTCTCGATGGTTATCAGGGCCATGAATGATACTGATAACAATATTATTGTGATGGAAAGATTCGACAATCTTACTTTAGACCCAACTTCGCCAAATTTCATCGCTAGAAGGATTGGAGATAAATATGCCAAGTGGGACACCACACAAAAGCGCTTGAAGACCTACGGTGAGTATCCTAACGAGTCTAAATTTGTTTATATTGAGATGAATGCGGATGTCGAAGCTGGCGCCACCGACGCTACGCTGCTTCCATTCGGCTATTTCGGCGCTCCTAAGTTTACAGACATTCAGAATCTTGTTAGTGGCGCATATGAGTTTGCTGGAGCGTCTGGCACTGCGGTAACTACTGGATATATTACCGGTGGTGCAGGAATTCCAACATATGGTCCTGGCGGAACGCACTCATCTATTATACTAGGCGGCACAAACTGGCTTTCTGGTGGTACCCTCGTATCGAGTGTGTCTGGAATGCTAACCGGCTCATTGGCCTTCCCTAAGATTAGACTTCGGCTTTCTGCATCGGACGCAGGGCTTTCTGATCCTACAAAGGCTTACTTTGGAATGAATACGACCAAAGAGAGCGGTTCTACAACGCCACAATACGGAATGGGCGATTATGGCAGGCTATTGTATAAGGACTTCCCTGATGATCCTGTTACGACTGGATGGCGCGCCACCGCTGGCGTTGATGGATGGGCCCACGTTTTCAGCCTAGATGACGTTGTTAGTGGTTCTGATGGTATGTTTTATCTTTCAGGGTCTCGTGCACGCGCCGCTTCTCGCACAACTGGTTCATACACAGATCTTCTTGAGGACGGATACGATAGGTTTACCGCACAATTCTGGGGGGGTCACGATGGTTTCGATATTACAAAACCAGATCCACTGTACAATGCGGGAATGGGCACGACATCTACTGAAGTAAATAGCTCTGCCTATTATACTTGGAAGCGCGCCATTGACACAGTTGCAGATCCAGAGGCGGTTGATATGAATATTTTGATGGCTCCGGGCCTAACATTAGATTCACTTACAACTCATGCAGTTCGTGTTTGTGAGGATCGTGGAGATTCATTGGCGCTTATTGACCTTTCTGATGTATACATTCCTTCTCATGAAGCCACTAAATCTACCAAAGCAGATAGGCTTGCTACAACCCCAACACAAGCAGCAAAGGCGTTGAAGATTCGCGATATTGATTCAAGTTATGGTTGCACGTTCTATCCTTGGGTACAGACTAGAGATGATACCACAGGTCAGCTTGTTTGGCTTCCTCCCTCCGTGGCAGTTCTTGGTGTCTTAGCTAGCTCGGAAGCGCAGTCAGAAATTTGGTTCGCTCCTGCTGGATTTAATCGCGGCGGTCTTACTGATGGAGCCGCAGGAATCCCAATTACTGGGATCACAGAAAGATTAACCTCTAAAGAGCGTGATACTTTGTATGAATCCAATATTAACCCAATTGCTTCCTTCCCCTCTAGCGGAATTGTCCTCTTCGGACAAAAAACCCTCCAGGAGGGACAAAGCGCCCTCGATAGAATTAACGTGAGAAGGCTTGTCATCTATCTTAAGAAGCAGATCTCAATCTTGTCAACACAGATTCTATTCGAGCAAAATGTCCAAGCGACATGGAGCAAGTTTAGAGCACTCGTTCAGCCTCTTTTGGCCTCCACTAAGATTAGATTTGGTATCTCTGATTACAGACTTATCTTGGATGAAAGCACTACAACCCCAGATCTTATCGATCAAAATATCTTATATGCAAAAATTATGGTTAAGCCTGCAAGAGCAATCGAATTTATTGCAATTGACTTTGTGATTGCTTCTACGGGAGCATCATTCGATGATTAAATTTAATTATCACAACTATATAAAATATACCACTCGACTTAACAGGAGAAAATAAAATATGTCATTCTGGACCGCCACCTCGGATATTAAAGATCCAAAAAGAAAATTTAGGTTTCTTGTGCGCTTTTCAAATTTTGGAACCGACTCCACTCTTTGGTTTGCCAAGACAGCGACAAAGCCGTCCTTCCAAATAGCATCTGCGGAGCATAAGTACCTTAACCACACGTTCTATTATCCCGGATCGGTCACATGGCAGGATGTAGCAATTACTCTTGTTGATCCCACCGACCCTGATGTCGCGTCCACTTTATCAAATGTTGTTACAACATCTGGTTACAAGCCACCAGACCCGGGGGAGTATGCAACGATCTCTAAGGGCTCCTCGGTGACCGCCCTAGGCGTAGTGACGATAGTGCAGCTTGCTGCCGATGGGACGACCGAATTAGAGGCGTGGCAGCTCCATAATGCATGGATCACAGAAGTTAAATATGGTGATCTAGAGTATGGCGGTGATGATCTAACAGAGTTATCCATCACGCTTAAATACGACTGGGCATCTATGAAGCCCGGCGGGACCGATGGCTCAATCTTGGCCAGTGGAGAAACTATGGGCGCTGACGGATGGTTTAGCATTTAAAACCAATAAGACAAACAAAACGAGAGGTGTATATTGTCAAGAAATAAAGATCGTCTAGGCGGCGGAATGCAAGTCGAGCCAGACACAAGCCCACCCCCGGCTTTAACACAACAAAATAATAGTGGGGATTTTTCATTCGTTGTTCCAACTGAATTTGTGGAATTACCTTCAAAAGGGCTCTATTACCCCGAAGAACATCCGCTACACCATCAGGAATCCATTGAAATCAAGCAAATGACAGCAAAAGAGGAAGACTTGCTGACTTCCAAAACTCTTCTAAAGAAAGGTATTGCAATCGATCGTCTAATTCAGAATTTGATTGTTGATAGAAGGATCCGTCCTGATTCTCTTTTGGTTGGAGACAGAAACGCGCTCATCATTGCAATAAGAAAGTCTGGCTATGGTGCAGATTATAACACTCAGCTTACCTGCCCTTCATGTGCTACGGCTCAGGACAAGAGTTTTGATTTGAATGATTTCTCTGTGTACCATGGCGACAAGATTGACCAGCTAAAGATCCTAGATCAGCATGATGGAACATTTTTGACAGAGCTGCCAAAAACAAAAATAAAAGTAAGATTTCAATTATTGACCGGCCGCCATGAAAATGATTTAGCAGCGGGTATGAATCACGATCGCAAGAAGAACCAGACAGAGCGTATTATTACAAGACAGCTTCGTAGTATGATAGTTTCTGTAAACGATAATTCGTCAGCAGAAGTTGTCAATTATCTTATTGAAAATATACCATCCATGGATTCCCGACACCTGAGACTAGCCTATAAGCTATCGGCTCCAAATATTGACTTGACACAGCACTTTATCTGTAATGAGTGCGACTATGAGCAAGATTTGGAGGTACCGCTGACTGCGGACTTTTTTTGGCCTGACCGATGAATATATAGAGAACGTTTATGAGATGTTCTTTTTCTTAAAATATCATGGCGGTTGGTCGTTCGCAGAGGCATATAATTTACCAGTTGGTTTGCGACATTGGTTTGCTAAAAGGCTAATGAAACAGCTTAAAGATGAGGGTGACCAAATGAAAAGCGCCAGGAGCGGCGGCTCCGGCCCGACAAGTCAGACTTTGACTCAACACAACAATCCTGGAATTCCCTCCGCGCCGGCTGCTAAATCAAAAGCGCACAATCGGAGATAACCAATAAGAGCACGTTGCCTTTTTTTTATTTAAACTAATTAAATTAGAGCTTTTTGTGAGGATTTATAAATGTCAGAATGGGAAGATCCCACCGGCGACGATCCGGAGCCATCGCCACCCGCTGCCCCCGCAGCTGCTGATCCTGAAAAAGAAAAATCGGGTGTCGAGGGGATTGCGGCCGCACTCGATGAGGTAATAAGCCGCCGTAAACAAACCGCCGATATGATTAAGGCAGAGCTGATAGAACTCGGAAAGCAGAAGGCGATCATGGATGATATGATCGGTTCCGGCGAGAAGGTCAAGGCCTTGGGGAAAATGAATCTTGAAATTGCCGAAACTGAGCTTAAATTTCTTATAAAGAAAGCGGAGGAAATCGGCAAGATCACTCCAACGATGCAAACTCAAATCGATGAAGCCCGCATTAATCTTGATCTTGCACAAAGAGAAAATGACATTCTTGAAAAGCATGTACAGTGGCAGAAACAAAAGATCACGAACGCACGCGCCTTTGGTACTGAATTAGCCGGCGCTATCGCCCCATATACAAAAAGCAAATATTTCAACATAGAGTTTGCAAAGAAATTTTGGAGTACAATGACTTCAGGCGCGGAAGGCTTCGGCAAAGCACTTATGTCGTTTACTACTGGTATCTTTGAGAGCCTTGTTGGCGGCATGATTGATATGGCTTTCGAACTTGACAATTTGCGCTCAAACCTCATGAAAACCGGCTTTATTAACAGAGAAAGAGCATACGAGATCACCAATGAAAGTCGAGAGCTGTCGCATTTGTTTGTGAGCACAAAAGAATATGAAAATGCTATCATTGGTCTGGGTTCGACAGTCACAGACTTTACGCAAATGAGCAAAGGACATCAGAAGGAATTAGCAAAGACTGCAGCGCTTTACCAAAGATTTGGAATAAGCGCCGAAGAGGTTGGTAAAGCGATGCAGAGTTCTATTAAGATAATGGGCCAGACTTCTTCTGAAGCAAATAATACCGCAGCTAGCATA
>TARA_R110000824_G_scaffold30860_1_pt1 | contig 10036 bp, 9 predicted proteins | sample TARA_R110000824 | Tara Oceans TARA_R110000824 (sample SAMEA4397747) | marine metagenome | biome: Polar Biome; feature: [MES] marine water layer (ENVO:01000295) within the mesopelagic zone...; material: water (ENVO:00002006), including particulate matter (ENVO:01000060) such as...... | reverse complement strand
GGCCCTTGTTGCCGAGGGAGACGGCGCTGCGGCGGGCTTCCTTGATGACGCGCGGATTTTTGTCGAAGCTGCGTGATGAAGATGCCGCGCGTTGCCAGCCGGGGCCGCGTTTGCCGGCTCGGGTGGCATTGGCGGCAGCGAGATGGGCGAACGGGTCGCTATTCTCGCTCCAGTTGGCGCGCCACAGGCTTTCGCCGCCGCTCATGCTGCTTTCATGCTCGATATGGTCGTCGGGCAATTCGCTGATGAAGCGCGACGGGATCGAGCTGTTCCACTGGCCGTAGATGCGCCGGTTGGCGGCGTGGAAGATGGTGCATTTTTTCCTGGCGCGGGTGATCGCGACATAGGCGAGGCGGCGTTCTTCCTCGAGGCTGGCATTGCCGCCCTCGTCGAGGCTGCGTTGCGACGGGAACACGCCTTCCTCCCAGCCGACGCAGAAAACATGGTCATATTCCAGACCCTTGGCGCCGTGCATGGTCATGATCGTGACCTTGGGCTCGTCGTCGCGGGCGTCATTGTCCATGACCAGGGACACATGCTCGAGAAATTCGCCCAGCGTTTCATATTCTTCCATCGCGCGGGCGAGTTCGGTCAGGTTTTCCAGACGGCCGGCGGCTTCGGTCGAGCGGTCGGCCTGCAGCATTGTCGTATAGCCGCACTCGTCGAGCACGACCCGGGCGAGTTCGGCATGATCGGTGTCGGCGGCCATGTCGCGCCAGCGGATGAAATTGCGCATCAGTTCGAGCAAGGTGTTGCGTGCTCTGGGCGGCAGTTCATCGGTATCGCAGATGCTGAGCGCAGCGGCGGCGAGGGGGATGCCCTGCGCGCGGGCGAGCCGGTGGACTTTTTCTATCGTCTTGTCGCCAAGGCCGCGCTTCGGCGTGTTGACGATCCGTTCGAACGCGAGATCATCCGAGGGCTGGGTGATCACGCGGAGATAGGCCAAGGCGTCTCGGATTTCCGCGCGTTCGTAAAAGCGGAAGCCGCCAATGATCTTGTAGGGCATGCCGATCGAGATGAACCGGTCCTCGAACTCGCGGGTCTGGAACTGGGCGCGGACAAGAATTGCGACATCGTTGAGCGAGACTTGCTTGAGCTGCTGCAGCGATTCGATTTCATCGCCGATGCGCCGGGCTTCTTCCGGGCCATCCCAGACGCCGATCACCTGTACCTTGTCGCCTTCGGTTTCTTCGGTCCAGAGGGTCTTGCCCAGGCGGCCGCTATTATGGTTGATCAGTCCGGATGCGGCGGCAAGAATATGCGGTGTGGAACGGTAATTCTGCTCCAGCTTGACCACCGTCGCCTCGGGGAAATCCTTCTCGAAGCGCAGGATATTGGCTACTTCTGCGCCGCGCCATGAATAGATCGACTGGTCATCATCGCCGACGCAGCAGATATTCTGGTGGCTCTGCGCAAGCAGCCGCAGCCACAGATATTGCGAGCTGTTGGTGTCCTGATATTCGTCGACCAATATATATTTGAAGCGCTCCTGATAGCGTTTCAATATCTCGCGGTTGGTCTTCAGCAGGTTGAGGATATGCAGCAGCAGGTCACCGAAGTCGCAGGCGTTGAGCGCCTTCAGCCGGGCCTGATAGGCGGCGTAAAATTCCTGGCCCCGGCCATTGGCATAGCGCTCATTCTCACTGGCATCGAGATCCTGCGGGTTGAGCCCCCGGTTCTTCCACTGGTCGATCAGGCCGGCGAGCATCCTTGGCGGCCAGCGTTTCTCGTCGATTTCAGCGGCCTGGATTAACTGTTTCAACAGCCTGAGCTGGTCATCGGTATCGAGAATGGTGAAATTGCTCTGCAAGCCGACCAGTTCGGCATGCTGGCGCAGCATTTTGGCGCCGATGCTGTGGAAGGTGCCGAGCCACGGCATGCCTTCAAAACTCTCGCCGACGATTGAGGCGATCCGCTCCTTCATCTCGCGGGCGGCCTTGTTGGTGAAGGTCACGGCGAGAATCTCGCTCGGCCAGGCCTTGCGCGAGAAAACGATATGCGCCAGCCGCCGGGTGAGGGCAGCGGTCTTGCCCGTGCCAGCGCCAGCCAGCACCAGCACCGGGCCTTCGGTGGTCAGCACGGCCTCTCGCTGCGGCGCATTCAGGCCGCGGACATAGGGAGGATCATTCTCGCTCGGTATATTGACTATATCGGTCACGGGTGAACAGTTAGGGAACATCGGCGCGGGCGGCAAGGCCAATATCTATTTTGACATGACCGAAAGGGCAGGTTGTAATTTTTGTTGCGGTGCACCATTTGTCAATCAAATGCCGGTATCGGCCGGCAGATGGAGCAAAAGATGAGCAAGAGACTATTTACCAGCGCGGTTGTCGCAACCCTGATGATGGCTGGCGTGAGCATTTATTCGACATTCCACCAGAATGGCAGCGAAACCGCGTCAATCCTGACGATGATGGGCGGCTAGTCTTCCGGGGAAGGTGATTGTGCGGGGCGCAGGAGATGAAGCCGCGCCTTGCCGCTATCGCGGACGCAATCGAGATCAAAGCCTTTGACGGCAACATCCTCGTTCCTGCCGGTTTCAATGGCGATCCAGCTCGATGGCGCGAACCAGCCGTGACGACCCAATTTGTCCAGCGCCACCGCGCCGGCACCGGTATCATAAGGCGGGTCCATCAGAATCAGGTCATAAGGCTTGCGCGCTGCACCCAGATGCAGAACGGATCCGATCCGGACATCGGCATCGGCACCCAGTGTCTCGATATTCTTCTCCAGCGCCTTGAGCGCGTCCTTGTCCTGTTCGACAAAGGTGCAATGCGCGGCGCCGCGCGATAGCGCTTCTAGGCCCAACGCACCCGAACCGGAAAACAGGTCGAGTATCTGCAGATCCTCGAAATCGCCGAGTCGGCTGGTCAGCATCGAGAACAGCCGTTCGCGCGTGCGGTCGGCGGTCGGCCGTGTGGTTTCGCCTTTCGGAGCGACGATTTTTCTGCCGCGCCATTTGCCTGCGATTATGCGCATATCTTTTCCGAGAGGCAAAGCACCGTTCGTGCTGAGCTTGTCGAAGCACGCTTCTCGGAGGAGAGATGTCCTTCGACAGGCTCAGGACGAACGGATGTTATAACGCACGCGCGGTCGGTCATTTTAGCGATTTTCTGAACTGGACCAGATCATGCTGGCGCACGACCTCGATCTCGCCTTTTTGCAGGTCGCCGAGGACGAAGGGACCGTAGCGGGTCCGGATCAGGCGCGAAACTTCGAGACCGAAATGTTCCAGCACCTTGCGGACTTCGCGATTCTTGCCTTCGGTCAGGGTCAGTTCGATCCACTGGTTGCGTCCGGTGCGCCGTTCGAGATTGGCGGTGATCGGGCCATAATGCATGCCGTCGATGGTGATCCCGCGATAGAGTTCCTCGAGCTGATTCTGGCTGATGTCGCCGAATGTCCGAGCGCGATAGGTGCGTTCGATGCCATTTTTCGGCAGTTCCATTTCGCGCTTGAACTCACCATCGGTAGTCATCAGCAACAGGCCCTCGGTATTCATGTCGAGGCGGCCAATCGGCATGACCCGTTCCATGTCCTGCGGCAGGACGTCGTAAATCGTCTTCCTGCCGGAAAAGTCACGTTCTGCGGTGAGATAGCCATTGGGCTTGTGAAAGCGGTAGAGCTTGGCCGGCGAGGGTTCTGCAACCGGATTGCCATCCACCGTAATCCCGGTCAGATTCTTGAGCAGCAGCGAGGGATGTTCGACCGGGTTGCCGTTCAGTTCAATCCGTCCGGCCTCGATCATCCGTTCGATTTCGCGGCGCGATGCGACGCCGGCACGGGCGAGCAATTTGGCAATGCGCTGCCCTTCGCGCACTTCGCCGGCTGGCGCTTTTACCGCTGCCGGTGGCTTGGCCCCGGGGGTCGGTTTTGCGCGATATATCTTGGCTGGTTTATCTTCGGTCATAGGCGGGTTCCATGGCGGAAAAATGCGCTGGCTGCAATCTGTAACCTCTGGTTTCATTGCCGCGAACAGCTATTGTCACCCTCAAGGAGCGGGAAATGAGAAAGATTGTCATAAGCGCATTGATCGGCGGAGCGGCTTTTGCCGGAATCGCCGGTGCGCAACTGGCGCCGACCTCTGCCGCCAGCTCGGTTCAGGTGAAGACACCCGCAGGTCGCTCCGATGATGCCGGTGGTTCCAATCCGGTCGTCATCGAGCTTTTCACCAGTCAGGGATGTTCGTCCTGTCCCCCCGCAGATTTGCTGGCCCGACGGCTGGCAAAAGACGACTCCCTGCTGGTGATCACGCGGCCCGTTACCTATTGGGACCGGCTTGGTTGGAAAGACACGCTGGCGCGGGAGGAAAATACGCGGCTGCAGCGGGCCTATGCCGACAAGGGCCATGAAGGATCAGGGGTGTACACGCCGCAAATCGTCGTCAATGGCGGTGGGGGAGCGGTGGGTTCGCGGGAGAATGATATCCGCTCGCTGGTCCGGCGGGCCGACCGCTCCGGTCCCCTGGTCACTGCTTCCACTGACACCAGCGGCCAGATGATCGTCACGATCAGCGGCAAGTCCGACTATATGGCTAGTGTTTCGCTGATCGCGCTCAGTTCTGCCGAAACCGTGCAGATTGGTCGCGGTGAAAATGGCGGGCGGACCTTGCACTATGTCAATGTGGTCAAGGCGGAACGCAATCTCGGTAGCTGGCGCGGCAAGTCGATGCGGTTGGCGATATCCTCGGAAGATTTGAACGTTCGCGGTGCGGACAAATATGCGATACTTGTTCAGCGTCCGGGAGCAGGTCGGATTGTTGCGGCAAAGCTGCTGGATATCTGAGACACATTAAAATCAAGCTGGCATTCAGGTGAATAGGCGCTAAAGATTCCCCCTGTTCGAGGGAGAATTTGGCGTGAGTGAGCAAGCAGCAATATCGGGATGGCGCGGTTATCTTCCTGCTGGAGTGCGCCCGTATAGCGAAGCGGCTCCTTTGGCAGCCTTATTCCTTGGCGTATCGTCTGCGCTACCTCTGACAATGATTGCGGCGACGTTGACGACGCGTCTGGCGCAGGCGGGAATCGAGAAATCGACCGTGACCGCCTTTGCGCTGACTTTTCTCGCCTATAATTTCAAATGGCTGTGGGCACCGATCATCGATGTGGTGAAACTTCCGCTGATCGGTCGCGTCGGACAAAGATTGTCCTGGCTGATCGTGACTGCGGCTTTGGCCATGGCAGCGATCATCTATCTCGGCTCGCTGGACCCTGCCAAGGATATTGCCGCTGTCGCAGTTGCTGCCATCATGGTCGGGATTGCCGGCGCAACATTTGACGTCGTGATCGATGCCTATCGCATCGAATTGCTCGAGCCCGAGCAGCTTGGCGTCGGATCTGGCATGTCGCAATATGGCTGGCGCATCGGTGCGGCAACCGCCGGTGCTGTGGCGCTGGTGGTAGCAGCACGGACCAACTGGTCGATCGCTTATTATGTCTGTTCGCTATTTGCCTTGTTCGCCGTCATCGTCGGGCTGATCATGCGGGAGCCGAGCCGTCGGCAGGAACCGATGGCGCTCAAAGGCCCGCTGGAAGCAGCGAAAGCCTATGTCAGTCCGCTGGTCGAGTTTTTCAAACGCTCTGGCGCGCTGCTTGTTCTGCTGTTCATTCTGGTCCACAAAATCGGCGACACGCTGGCCAATCTGACCTTCCGGCTGTTGTTCGAGGATCTTGGGTTCACCAATGACGAGATTGCCTTTTACGATGTCAGTCTGGGTTTCGGTGCCTATCTTATCGGCATATTTGTCGGCGGCATGGTCTATTCGCGACTGGGTATGAAAAAGGCGGTGATGTTGAGTCTGGTCTTGATGGCGGTTAGCAATCTTTCCTTCGCTGGCCTTGCTGCAGCTGGTCATAGTAATTGGGGCATGGCGGGAGCAATCGGCTTCGAGAATTTCGCTAGCGGTGTCGGTGGTGTGGCGGTGGTCGCCTATCTGTCGGCGCTGTGCAATCTGCAGTTTACCGGAACGCAATTTGCGCTGTTGTCAGCAGCAGCCAGTATCTTGGGGCGTTTCCTGACAGGAACGACGGCGGGCTCCCTGATCGAGGGCATGGGCTATGTGAACTTCTATCTGCTCACTACGGTTGCGGCTTTGCCCGGCGTTATCATGTTCTGGCTGATGATCCGCTATGGTCTGGTCGACCGGTCGTTGGGGACAGCAGGTTCGGTGCATGCGGATCAAACGTCGGATTAGTCGGGCACCTGCTCGTTCGCTTTCAGAACTTCACCGGCCAGATAAAGCGAGCCTGCAATCAATACGGTCTTACCCGGCCCTAGATCCAGGGACTGGAGCGCGGCGGTGATGTCGCTGGCTTCCGTCACCGGAGCATCTGCCTCCGGATAATCAGCGAGAGCATGTGATTCATGGCCCGGAACCGAGATCACCGTCACGCTGGCCAACTTCTCGTGCAAGGGCGTGATGATCGCGGCGGGATCCTTGTTCGACAGCATGCCGATCACCAGATCGATCGAGCCCGCTTCATAGTCCGCGAAATATTTGGCGAGCGCTAGGCCGGCGCTGACATTATGGCCGCCGTCGACCCAGACTTCGGCATCGGATGGCAGGAGATGGGTCACCGGTCCGGCGATCAGGAAATGCATCCGTCCCGGCCATTGCGCCCAGCCCATGGCCGCCTTGAGCGCGGCATCGGAAATCTTGAGCTTGTCCTGATGGCGCAGCATCGCGATGGCCAGCGCGGCATTGTCCGCCTGATGTGCGCCGACAAGAGCGGGCAGGGGCAGGTTAAGCTTTCCGGCCTCGTCTCTGTAGTGCAGTTGGCCTTCGTAAATGGCGGCATCCCATTCCTCGCCACGCGGAAAATGCTGCGCGCCAATGTCTGCAGCATGGTCGGCGATCACGTGCAGCATATCCGCAGCATATTTCTGCGTGAGCAAGGGCGCGTTTTTCTTCGCGATGCCGGCTTTTTCCCATGCGATGCGGGTCATCGGGTCGTCCGGCGTGCCTTCTTCCGGGCTCAGCAGAAAAGCTTCGTGGTCGATGCCCAGCGCCGCGATGCCGGTCGCGACCGGGTCGGTGATGACATTGGTGGCGTCGAGCCTGCCGCCGAGACCGACTTCCAAGATGCAGGCATCGGCTGGTGTCTCAGAGAAGGCAAGGAAGGCGGCGGCGGTGGTGGCCTCGAAGAAACTGGGATTGATATCCTCGCTGATGTCGAGAACCCGGGCGAGCAATTCGGCGAGATATTCATCCTCGATCAGCTTGCCAGCCAGCCTTATCCGCTCGTTGAACCGGACCAGATGCGGGCTGGTATAGACATGGGCCTTGAGTCCTTCCGCTTCGATCGCGGCGCGCAGGAAGGCGCAGGTCGAGCCTTTGCCGTTGGTCCCGGCAACGTGGAATATCGGGGGGAGTTTTTCATGGGGATTGTCGAGGCGATTTAGAACCTTGAGGATTCGTTCCAGACCCAGAACATCGCGCCCGGGAGAGAGCATTTCCAGCCTATCAAGCTGTGTCTGGACTGCCGGGGAATCGGAACGGGCGCCGTCTGCCATCTACTCCCCTCCCGCTCGCGGGAGGGGCCGGGGGTGGGCCTGAATATTTGAAAAAACTGCCATGGTCATGGAGGATAATCCCACCCCTAGCCCCTCCCGCAAGCGGGAGGGGGACTTAGGCGGCTGTTTTCCATGCCATGAGATAACCCATGATATGGGCCAGTTTTTCACGCAGTTCCTTGCGGTGCACGACCATGTCGATCATGCCGTGCTCGAGCAGATACTCCGCGGTCTGGAACCCTTCGGGCAGCTTTTCGCGGATGGTGTTTTCGATCACTCTTTGGCCAGCAAAGCCGATCATCGCGCCGGGTTCGGAAATATGCACGTCGCCGAGCATCGCATAGCTGGCGGTGACTCCGCCCGTTGTCGGATCGGTTAGTACGACGATGAAGGGGATGCCGGCTTCGCGCAGCATCGAGATCGCAACCGTGGTCTTCGGCATCTGCATGAGCGACAAAATGCCTTCCTGCATCCGCGCGCCGCCGGCTGCGGTGAAGATGATATAGGGGCATTGATCCTTCAGCGCCCGCTTGGCACCGTCGACAAAGGCCTGACCCACGGCCAGCCCCATCGAACCGCCCATGAAGGCAAAATCCTGTACGCCGACGACGCAGGGGATATTCTCGATCGTTCCCTTGACGTTGATCAGGGCGTCCTGTTCGCCGGTCTTGGTCCGCGCGTCTTTCAGCCGGTCAGAATATTTCTTCTGGTCTTTGAATTTGAGTGGGTCTTCCTGCACGGGCGCCCACGGAATGAATTTCCAGCTATTCTCGTCCATGATCTGGGCAAGGCGGACCATCGGACCGATGCGGCCATGATGCTCGCATTTCGGGCAGATATACATATTGTCCTGATATTCCTTGAGGAACACCATTGCTTCGCATTTCTTGCATTTGTGCCAGAGATTATCGGGCGTTTCGCGCTTGGTGATCGAAGCGATCTTGTTGCGGACATTGCTTAGCCAGCTCATGATTTACCCTTATCTTCTGTTCCGTTCGCATCGAGCGAAGTCGAGATGCCTGCGTTTGCGGCCTGTGTCTCGACTTCGCTCGACACGAACGGTGTGCGATTTCAATTCTTTCCGGCGGCCCTGATAGCATCGGAAAGCGACTTTACATAGTCCCTGACATGCGGCGCGGCGTCTTTGCCATATTCGCCGACAATTTCGACAATCGCAGAGCCGACGACCACGCCATCGGCGACGCGGGCGATATCGGCGGCCTGTTCGGGCGTCCGCACGCCAAAGCCGACGGCGACGGGCAGGTCAGTGCCCGCTTTCAGCCGCGCGACCGCTTCTTCGATGCTTGCTTGTGCGGCCTGTTGCTGGCCGGTGATACCGGCGACCGACACATAATAGAGAAAGCCGCTGGCGTTGTTCAATATGGTCGGCAGGCGCTCGGCATCGGTGGTCGGGGTGGCAAGGCGAATGACCGCGACGTTCTTTGCGCGGAGGGCGTCGCCGAGGCTTTCGTCTTCCTCGACCGGAATATCGACGCAGATCACGGCATCAACACCGGCATTGACGCAGGCATTTGCGAACCATTCGGAGCCTCTGATCGTCATCGGATTGGCATAGCCCATCAGCACCAGCGGTGTGTCGGGATGGCGCTGACGAAATTCCTTCGCCATGTTGAATATGTCAGCGGTCTTGGTGCCGGCGGCCAGACTGCGAATATCCGCTGCCTGAATCGAGGGACCATCGGCCATCGGATCGGTAAACGGCATGCCGAGTTCGATAATATCGGCTCCGCCTTCGACCAGCGCGTCTAGGATGGCGCCGGTATCGGCAGGGGTCGGGTCGCCAGCGGTGACAAAAGTGACGAGCGCTGCGCGGTCGGCGGGGAAGGATCGGGAGAGACGGGTCATTGGTTTTTCTTAAATATTGAGTGGATGGAAACTGCTGCTTTAATGGCGCACAGGATGACTGCAATTCCAACTGCAATTATCCATGGTATCATCAACCAGAGCGAAGGCGAAATATAGCACTCATGGAAGAGTGCGCCGTTTAGTTGATCGCAACTATTATATCGGAGGAAGTCCAAATCCATCAATAGAAACAGCGATATTGCCGCAATCATCGGCCACAAAAACATTTGATATTTTGTAAGTCTGGCGACCACGGCTGTCATTGGTACGCCTCGTTGTGCAAAATCAAACATGTGCCAAAACAAAAAAAAGGGAAGCAAAAAAGCATAGAGAATAAATCTCTCTCCGAACGGTCCAGCTAGATCGACGAGGTTGATCGAAATACTTCGTTCAACCAGATCAGGAAGATCGATAAGCCAAAAAAATAATGGTGGCAGAGAAGCAGCGAAGATCGAAAGCGTTACACTACAAAACCAGTTGAGCAGTTTTTGATGGAAGTTGTCGCTCAATGGATCAAATCTCCGTGCCCAAAGCCTCAGCCACGGTAAAAATATCCTTGTCGCCGCGACCGCACAGGTTCGCGAGAATGATCTGATCCCGGTCCATCTTCACCGCTTCGCGCACCACCGCGGCAATCGCGTGGCTCGGTTCGAGCGCG
>TARA_R110000824_G_scaffold24927_4_pt1 | contig 10043 bp, 22 predicted proteins | sample TARA_R110000824 | Tara Oceans TARA_R110000824 (sample SAMEA4397747) | marine metagenome | biome: Polar Biome; feature: [MES] marine water layer (ENVO:01000295) within the mesopelagic zone...; material: water (ENVO:00002006), including particulate matter (ENVO:01000060) such as...... | reverse complement strand
GGTTTACCTGAGGTGAGTGAGTGGGAAAATGACGAACAAACTTCTAACCACAAGTAATTTGACTTACGGAGTATAAGGTGTTATAATATATGTATGCTTTGGTGCTACTCCTACTATGTAGGGGTAGCGACTCTATACCTTAACTCCTCTGGTAATTATCAAAGCATTGGGTACTGTGCATAGAGTCAGGTACCCGTATTTTAAAAAGAGGAGACTACAATGCCAAACTACACATGCCCCACTTGCGGGGAAGACCTCCGCCCACTTATGATGAATAAGGCTTCGTTTACGAACTCAGTCAATTTCTACGAGTGCACGGGCGACAAATGCGATTATGAGACCGAAGTATTCTCATCCCTCGACAAAGATGCAACTAAGGAGTAACGAAACATGGCAAAAGACAAGTATATGGTTATCATAGGGTTTAAGAGCACGGAGTTCAACCCCCTATCATTCTACTCGACGGGCAGACCAGTCCGATCCGCCGAAGGCATGGTAACCTTCAACGACCCTATGCAATCTTCGGTAGTGTCGATTGAGCCGGGGACGTTTTCGTTCTTCTCTACAAAAGAGATAACCGACGAAGAGTTCGACAGGCACAAAGAAAAATTAGCTGAACAGGAGAAGATGGAAGCCATGTTCTCTGAGGGAATGGCTCCAAAACCGGCAGAATAGAAGAAAGGGCACGATTGCATTATGACCGCTAGAAAATATGTACGAGTTACGAACGACCCGCTGAAGATTGAACTCAATCCAGACGGAAAGCAATGGACGCTACTGCAAGATATGCATTATCACGTAGGTGCTCCCGACTCTCAGGACGTTATCGTAGTCCCCAAGGGTCAAACAACCGACTTGGCTAGCGTCCCATGGTTTGCGCGATGGTTCGTGGGTACGTGGCAGGGAACCGCAAAGGCTGCCATGGTTCACGACTATCTGTACCGATCCAAAGGGGACAACGGGCGATTTACAAAGAAGGAATCCGACAAAATCTTCCTCGAAGTACTGCAAGTCGTCGATGCGCTGCCGACATACAAGCAGCTAATCGCTTGGGCAGCAGTAAGCTTCCTAGGCAAAGGTAAGTTTTAACCCTATGCCCCAAGATTTGGTCGCCTTAACCATGAAGCAGCAAATGTTCTCCTACTTTGAGGATGCACACGCAGATTGGGTCGTCGTACCGATAGAAGAAACGCTCGAAGGAGCACAAGTATTATTCCCAACGGTTTCTAGAATGGAAGCTATAGCCCTCCTCGTAGAGTACGTAGAAAGCAAGGACGATATGAACTTCGATAACCAATGCCCGGATTGTGGGGGCTACGACTCCCAGATGGCTCCCGTCACAAACAAAACCAACCTGAAGGACGGTAATCGACGGCAAAACCGTATCTGTGCAGATTGCCTGTACGAGTGGAGCCAATGATGCCCTCCGAAGCCCTAGCATCTGCACTGGTCGCAGACGGATTTGAAGAGGCACTAATTGGATTTGGTACCAGATTTGTTAGCCCCATCGCTGTTTACGATCTCGCTAAGTGCATTAATATACTGGTTGAGCGGGATGGCATGTCGGATGATGAAGCGATAGAATATATGGACTACAATGTTCTAGGGGCGTATATGGGGGAATCCACACCTGTGTTCCTCGACCTCGACATACCCCACGGGCTGCCCGATGATCAATAAAATTCTAAAGGAATTCTTTCCGGTTCCGCTCATTTTTTTCGGGGGCATCATGGCTGACCTAGCTAACTACCTAGACCCCGAAATTATGACAATACAAATCATCGCTTGGGCTTCTATTGTCGTAGGAGTAATAGGGCTGGCTAGAATCGTTTGGAACAAAGTAGCTGTGCTACTGTAAAAGTAAAAATGTCGGGTAACATCGGTTGGCTATCACGGCGTTGCACCTGCAAGCAGTGCCTACGGTACAATCATGTATAAATATAAAAATTTTTTATTTTGAAAAAAAACTGACATAACCATTCTTGATTGGCCCGCCATGTACCGATATACCCCTAGACTATAACCGGGGGGGTCTCGCCCACAATGTGTACAGCCTGTCCTAAATGACCCCCCTCCCCCTCCTATGTTATCCTATGCTCCCTACGCTCCCCATGCTAGGCGGCGAGTCATCGAGCCGCATGCCCTGAGTTCGACGAGGGGCATTGTGTGATGGCAGTGCTGTACGAGGTGTGCGGAGCACCGGAGTGCAGCAGGTACGCCACCAACGAAAGAAGGGAGCCAGCTATGCTGACCCCCAACTACTATACGTTCTATGCTACCACGGAAGATCACCGGCAGTTTCCTGCTCTGCTGCAATCGTGACCGCTGTACCAGCAAGCTCAATCAACGGTGCATTGTTGTTGCCACCCATCGTTGTACCTAGCACATATTCGGCTTTGATATCAACTGTTGCGTTGCGTTCTAAGCCAAGCTTTGCTACTTCGGCATCATTCATTCGGATTGCGAAGCCAGAGAACTTAAGACGATCACGGAACTGTGATGGAGTTCTAGAGACGAAATCAATGATAGGTTGGCGCAGGATGATGCGCTGCATGCCCTCGAATATTTGATCAGCAGCAATTGACGATACGTTCATACCCAATAGTTCTAACATAACGGAACTTTCTTTGTAATGATCAGTAACATACCAATCATATTGTCTTCGTACTAAGTACTTCTTTGACCTAATTGGTGCGCCTCGCACCCCTAGCGATGCTATTGGGGCTTTAGCCCCGATAGCTAGCTTGTCCTAGGAAGTCCATATGGCTACAATGATTACAGTCACACACACTACGGTTAGTATGTTTATCCAGATGGTTCGGTTTCGTATGTTTGACTCATACTCCTTGACTAGCTTGTGTTGCCTAGCCATTGTTTCCATGTTGAAGTCGTTCATCTCTGTGAACTTGAGTCGAAGCTCTTCATTCTCGTTGTGTATTTCTTTGTACCTCTCGAATGACAGGCCCACAAACTCTTTCTTGAACCCTGCTGTATCTTCTGGCACTGTTCCCTTGCCCCAATAGTTCTTCTTCATCGTCCCACCTCTTCTTTTATTGCGATCAGTTGATAATATCTATTTAGCATAAGCCCTTCGTGTAAAACACCTATTTGAGTGGGCGAGTGCGGTGGAGTACGGAGACATAAAAGAAAAGCCCACTACGTGCTGTGATAAAGCAGGTAATGGGCTGATCTCTGGGAGAACTACAGTGCTTCTTCAGTTGGGGTGTCCTCAGACTTTCCCACGTCATCCAGCACTTCAATATCTTTTAGCAGGTTGTTCATCTGCTTGTGTTCCGCATCTGACTTCAGGAGATATCTCTTCCTTTGGTCTAGAATCATCTCGAACTCCAGTGTTGCTTCCTGCATGGCGTTTATAACCATTTCAGGGTCACGCATGAGCTTGGAGAATAGTTTCTTCATCCCTAACTGTTCTTCCTCTCCTAAGAACTCCACTGGTTGGTAGCCCTGTATAAAGCCTGTGGACTCGAAGTTTGGGTCAATCCGCACCAGTGTACCATCCTCTGTTACGGTTAGAATGGCTGATCTTTCCGAACGACTGGCTTCTGTACCCAACTCCATAAGCTGGGATAGCATCTCTACTATGGTGCTTGTTACGCATCCTAGTACTACAGTTGCAAAAGATACAGAGTAGTTCTTTAGGTCTGATTCCCTAAGTCGCAAGCTTTGCGTAAACTTGCGCATCTCCATAACTGTTTCAATTGAATCATCTTCTACATAGGGAACTACTTCATTCGTCGTGTACTCAACTATGTTGAACCTTGAGTCTTTATTGATTTCCATGTTGTTCTCCTTGCGGTGCCATTTCTCGTACACGATCTATTAGTGCTAGTGCCTCATCAACACTAATCCAGCCAGCAACGTCTCGTGATATGTCAGCAGATACTTCGAGTGTTTCGTAGTCATACCAAGTGTCTATTTTGGCATCATCATCACGGCTAACTATTGCTACTTCTACTGTGGTTGCTTCCTTACTCTCTTCGTACACAATGTGTGAGTTACGTCCAGTGAGAACATTGGTACACAGGTCTTCAAGGGGTTGGTGGTGGTTTGTTGCGTAGCTGGCAGATGAGAATGACAGGCTCAAAGTCATGCCATTTGGGAATTCAAACATAACTCCACCTCTGGCTGATGACTTGATCTTAGTCCTTATGTTATCCATTCCTAGCCCCCTATTGGCGTTGTAACGAACCAGTGTTTACCAGTCCTGAGAACTTCTCGTAACTGCTGCGCTTCAAGCGGTGTCATTGCATCAGTAACTGCTAGTAAGCCTTGAAGCTCAACCTTCAGGTCGTCAACTGTCTTCTGTTCCGAAGCTTTGACTTCCTTAGTTAGCTCTCCGCAGCGACCTGTCTTAGCATCACAACCAGTGCAGAATTCTCCATGCACTGCCATTGTCCATCCGTAGCTGTTTACTTCAGATCTACTTCGATGAATGAAATCGAATTGTATTTTAGTACCCATTGCTAGTCTTCTCTCTTCTGGAACCCTTTAGCTCCAAGCTTTGGTATGCCGCCACCTAGGTGATTACCGTGTCTGTTTGCAATCCCCTGTGGAGATAGTACGACTCCGTTGCTTCTGTTCCTTAGATTGTATTCTTCAGACTCTTCAGCTAATTCTTCTGTTGGAGTTATGTTTGCTACTTGACCGAATCCGCAGTTTAGGCATATCTTTTCATGCCCGTCTAACCCGTCTCGTTCAATTACTTGCCCTGTGCATCTTGTGCACTTTGCATGCGCTATTACCATGTGAAAGTTAGACATGTGCTGGGGCTACCTCTGCTAGAGTGCCTGACCAATGGATGTCACGTTCTATTGGCATCCCGAATGGTGGGCATTTCATATTAGCTAGCTCGCTTAGTGTGAAATAACCTAGTTCTGCCTCGTGTAGGTCAGCAAGTCCGTAGAACAACCAATCGTCCCCTTGTCGCTGACCCTCTGTGACGTACCATGTTCCCGCACCAGAAGGGTTGAAGAACTTAACTATTACGTTTACCTCTGTTTTTGGCTTGCCATCTTGTGACATAAGCGGAGCTGCTTCTAGCTCCTTAGTTATCTCTGCTGTTATAAGTTTCATTTAGTTGTCCTCCCAGACATTTATTATATTACTTACACATAACGTGCACGGCATTTATTAGACCGTCTCCACTCATATGGTTCCTTCTTCACGGGTAGCTAATACTTGTTCTGCTTCTACCATGGCGTTGTCCAGTTCCTCAAAGTCTCCACTCCTTTGAGCTTCTAATAGATTTGATAGGGCTTCTTCCAGTACCACTATTCGCAGCGAAGCCTTGAACCTAGGTGGTTGGTAGTTTAGAGCCGTGTCCATGAAATCGTTTCGTTGTTCATCTACCATGTTTAGCTTCCTTCAATACATGCATTGTGCCCAGTGAATTTAGGTTGACCATGTTCTTTACATAGCCCGCAAAATGTGTGGCTTTCTGTACCAGCGTCAGGACAGTTAGCCCGTTCTAAATCGTCTGGACACCAATACCCTACTTTGTGCCCTGTTAATTCCTTGAAGTCCTGTGCGTTCATCTATGCCCTCCCATGTGTGTCATTAGACTGGATGATGTGTGATACTTTGCACTACATTTACCACATGATAGTTCTGAAGGCCAGTCATTGTTGGACTTCATGAGTTGTACAGCCACTTGTTGATCCGACGTGTACATCTCCATAGGCTTGGTAGGAGTCCTATGAATGGTTAGCTTAGCGTACCTATTTCCCGGCTGCTGTGAGTGTCGTACCCACGGTGCCCATGGTATTTCATTGGAACTGTTAGTGAACCTATCAAGTGCATTAGTAGTTCCGTAAAATGGGTTCTCTTCTTTATCGTGAGGACGTGTAGGCTCTATGTCTTCCCACGTTGTTCCGTAGTCACTCATTCTTTAGTACTCCTGTATATTCGTACTTCAAGTTCTTTGTTTATTTCTTCGAGTCTGTTAGCATATGCTTCTGCGCCAATTCCAGACCAAGGCTCAAGCTTGATATCAGATAAGTCTCTAGCTTGCTTCAGTGGGCAGCCACATTGTTTACAGGTAATTATCTCATAGATGTGTTCTGTTCCCGGTAGGATCAGTGTGTTGTTATGCATACATCTAACTGGGATTGGAATTTCTTCCATGTCCCCTAGATTATTTACTACTTGGTATGTCATACCTATTCAGCTTTCCTGCAACCACATAGGCATGACCTACCCTCACACAGGTGATCTTCCGACTCTGCTCCTATTGCTACCATCATGTTTGCTTGTTCAAGATAGCCTACTACTCCGTGGTCGTACGCTATCATTAGACAGTCATCGCATACATTTATGGCTACCACGTTTTCTGGAGCAATGTCTAGTGGTCGTGGGTCGTAAGGTTCTATTTCTACCATGATCTAAATTACCTGTTCTTTAGTTGTTACTTCTGTTAGTTTTAGTTTACCTGACGGTCGATACAGGGTTGCATCTACTGTGTAGCTACATTGCAAACATTTTAGGAATGAACCAACATGATCTTCACTAGATAGTATGTCTCCTGCACACCTTGGACATGACTTTAGGTAAAGCATTTATACTGTTACCATATCTTGGCTCTCAACATAGTCAAACAGCTTGTACAAGTCTTTTATGGCAGTTTCTTGGTCTACCCTGATCCACCGTGCACAGTCTATTGAACAGTTGTGTGTCCCTACTGCTGTGCCCCACCTTGCGGAATCCACATCTTCTTTGCTTAGGTATATTACGGATGGTTCTGTCTTAGCTGGTTCATTGCCATATGACTCACCTGCTCTGTGCACATGATTACTTGGTATTGCGAATTCTCTACCATGTACGTTGTCATTGTAACCCATGATGAACTCTGTGTGCATGGCTACGTTGTAGTCCTTCGCTAGTTGCTGACTAGTGAAACCCTCTCCCTTAAGTGTTTCTAACCACTCTTCTTTTTCGTTGCCGTAAGTTGAGGGTTCTATGTCACCTGTGATGAAGTTCTTAGTGTACTCTAAGTCGTAATGATGCTGGACTACTCTCTTACGTGCTTCAGTACCTAATGCTAGTATCATCTGCTCTAGTTCTTCGCCGTAATCCTCATTTTGTACAGCTTCACTAACTAGTTCGTCTCTGAACTCATATCGTTCACCGCCTAGTTCCCATATGTGTCCTATTGCACCCATGAGGCAGTGCTGTACGATATCTACCTCCTTCAGTCCGCTTTCACCCCATGCCTCCTCTCTGCTGGTGAAAGTACCTGATGTCCAACCTGTTTGTTGAAACTGAGTTCTTAGCTTAGCAAAGTCTACTCTCATTGCTAGTTGTTGTTCTGGTGACATGTAGTTCTCCTAATGTCTAAAGTATGCTTATCCATGTTATAAACGTCATTATCATTATGATAATAACTACCCATCCTGTGATGGATTCTCCTTTACCCAAACGCACTTACCCCCATCAAAACTAAACGTGCACGAGCACTAATTTGAGTTCGCTGACCATGGGGCAGCATGTTATTGCTACCCCACGGCTGATGGTTGCTAGCTTACCAGTGAAAGCTCTTTGGTTTTGATACCATTCTTCTTAGCTGCGTACTCTAGGACTTCCGTTTGTAACTTTATGTTACTGTCGGTGAATCCCGCTGCTCTCATGAATCCTCCGCTGGTCGAGCCATGCCAATCAAGTGTCTCCGTGATTGCGTTGACTCCACCCCATACAGTGCCTCGTGCTTCCCCAAGTGTCTCACCTCTTGGAGTGTCCTCTTCCCAAACACTTACCATCTTGTCCATACGGTTCTTCCACATGGTAACGGATTTCTTGTTTGTAACGATGGTTTGAGGTTCATCGCCCTGTCCTAGAGTTAGTACTGCTTCAACAGGTTTGACTTCAGGCCAGTGATGCTTGACAAGCTTGACGAATCCGTCTGTGTTCAAGTCAATTGCAATCAATTCATTAGCTACTAGAGCTAGCGTCTTGTTGTACTGATGTGCAGCTATCAATGACTGCTTAGCTGCCTCCATCTTGTTCAGTACTTCTGCGGTGTGCTTGAATGTAACACCGTTCTTCCTGCCACCCAATGCCATCTTCAATGTGTTTGCACACACTACTCTGACATTTGTTGCCATTGCACGAACTGGGTGTTGTCCATTGTGACCAGTAGTGAGCATGAGGTATTGTTCAATCATGTCACCTGAGCCAATTGTCATGGCTTCTGGGAACTTGATGGTTGCAAACACCTGTTGTCCACCGTCGATGCTACCTGCGGTTTCCCATGTAGCACCCTCGTTGCCTTCGAAGTTGATGATTGCTTCACCAAGTTCTAGCAGGTCTTCGTTCTGTACTGGTGTGTACCTGCTCTTTGCTACACCGAATACCTCTGGCTTCCCGTCGAATGGGTTGTTCCTGAGGATCACGTTGTATCCATCAATACCTATTGTGTAAGGTACTTCACTTGGCATGTTAGCTGCTAGAATCTCTGTGGACTCTTCGCTAATCTCTCCCGGCAATTCCCTTGCATCTGTTGGAACCATGCTTAGGAAGTGGTTCATAGGCTGTAGGCGAACGTTCCACCCTGCCATATGAGCTTTCTCCAGTATCTGTTGGGCATTCAATTCTTCTGTGAACACTTCTCCAAGTGCATGCCAACCGGGTTTCTTATACGCAGCAAATGCTGTATATGTCGTGCCATCTAGTGCAGTTTTCTGCTCTAATCCATGACTCATCTAGGTAAACTCCTATAGTTAGTTTACTAGTTTCCTGTAACGCAAGCAGCAATCGCTACTCGCAACAAATATCGTACGCAGTAATTATTTGACTTACCACTCCACGTCCACGTATTCTGTGTCCTCTTCGTCAACTTCGATGCTCTCTATGTCACCGTCTTCTTCCCAGTCTATTTGGTCAGCGTGGTCTTCAACAAACCTGTAGGCTTCGTGTTCGGTTGTTATCTCATACTCGTCAGCCATTTCAGCGGATATGTAACCACTGTGTCCTAGGCTTGCTTTTACTGAGAAGCTTAGTACTTCCTTTTCAACTGCTATGTTGAACGCTTCTGCTAACGCTCCACTGCCTGTGTCGGCAAGCCAGTCGCTGAAGATTCTACGTCCATCACTGCCTCCGAAGGAATTATCCGTGGTTTCGAATTCAAGATTGAAGGGTATGTATTCCCACACAGCAGGTTTGGATTGTACTGCTTCCTTTGCCTCTACTGCTGGCTGTGCTTTTACTTCTTCTCTGTACACTACGCCGTCAAGTGTTCTTCCTTCTGCTATCCAGTCAACGGCTTCTTTTGCTTCTACTGCATTCTTGGCGAACACATATTCAGAGACAAGCTTCTTAGTGTATAAGCCCTCATTGCCTCTGATAGTTATTTTTATGTTGGTAGACATTTACTTTGTTTCCCCTAGTAGTCCGTTGAACAAGTCTGATGAGAATGCACTGTACACGTTGTCACGTATGTACTCCATGTCAGCTATGTTGGAATCTTCCCTTAGTTCAGCAGGTACAGCTTTCAGAGCTGCTATGGCGTGGTGGAGAGCTTGGGACATGATAAGGTTGCCTCTCATCGAGTCCATGAATGCAAGAGCTTTCCGTTGGTCAGCCTGTTGTTTAGTTACTATTTCGTTCATCGCTTTTCAACCTTTTTGATTCGTTCAATCAATCGTTTGTTCTGTGAAGTAAGGTGAGCAACTTGTGCTTCTAGTCGCTTCCTTGATTCCACCATATCATTGCGCCACTCTCGTGCCCTATCCTCTACACCGGAGTATGCTACGATTCTTTTGTTTACTTCGGCTCTGCTATTACCTGTTCTGCTATATGGCACTAATCTAACTCTCCTAAGTATCCTGTTGGAATTTGACCGGTATCTAAAATTAGTTGGTCATAATCGAAGTGGCTTTTTACTTGATCCTCAAGATGACACCTGCACCAGCAATCATTATCACATGCTGCGCCTATACAAGTATGTTTGTTATGTATTTGCATTCAAGCCTATTCTTTATTATAACTAATTCCCTGCCCGACAAGCATATTTTACTCGCAACAAATAACGT
>TARA_R110000824_G_scaffold44389_1_pt1 | contig 10052 bp, 13 predicted proteins | sample TARA_R110000824 | Tara Oceans TARA_R110000824 (sample SAMEA4397747) | marine metagenome | biome: Polar Biome; feature: [MES] marine water layer (ENVO:01000295) within the mesopelagic zone...; material: water (ENVO:00002006), including particulate matter (ENVO:01000060) such as...... | reverse complement strand
CCTAGCTTTTCTGCAAGGCTGTATTGCAGAAATAAATTAGCATCCTCTGTTAGTCCTTTTTTGTTTCCTCAATAGGCTCTTGCCCCATAATCTTTTGAGCAACCTCTACAAGAACTTCACGATCTACATTATTTAAAAGTTTATTTTTATCGCCAATATTAAATAACTTTTCCCCCTCGCTATCCAGGGCCTTATAAATTAATACATAAGCCATCATTGTTAGATCATCATTTTGGCTCATTTTATAGAGCTTAGATGTTTCACTTAGCGTTAATGGCTTGCTGTAAATTTTAAGAGGCTCCCCTTCTTCGCCCCATTCTGGGACAAGGGTTTCCTTTACATCTTGAGCATCAAAATGTTTAACTGCGTTATCTATTACTGACATTTTTTATACTGTTGCAGTTGTAATTGCGCCAGATCCCTGAACGCTAATACTAGCCTCAACAAGCCCATCAAATGAACCAGTGATAGTTTTTCCAGTTACGATTACGCTGCCACTGTAGTATGTATCTCCACTATCACTTCCCTCTGGGTACCAGAGCAAAGTAACTGTAGATCCAACTGCTAATGCTACTTGGCCATTCGTATCTGTTTCATCCCACATTGCATCTACTGATCCTGAAAATGTGGTTAATGATGATACATGAGTTCTAGCTGCATCACCCATAGAGGTTGTTTCAATCGTATCTGCTGATTCATCCAGAGAGTAAGATTTAACTTCTGCTATAGTGTTGCTGCCAATTTTAATAGCCCCTTCGGAGCCTTTATGTACTGCCATTTTCTTTTACCTCGGCTTTCGCCTGTTTTTTTGAAGAAGATTTGATCTCGGCTGCTTCTCCATGTTTCCAGCCCTTACTCAAAAGATACTCAACCTTAGTTGGATGTGCATCAATGAAACTTGTTCCGTCTGATGAAATCATTTTCATAATTTACTCCTGTTTAAACTGCCACGTCTGGAGATTGTTCCTGGACATAGTAGCTAGTTAAAAAAATCATTGTACCAAATGCCAAGGGTTGATCTCCCTCTGCATTAAATTCAATTTCCGTAGATTCTATATAACAATCTTTAGCTTTTCCACTTAATGTTGGATCAGCGGCAATTGCTTGTTCTACCTCTTTGCAAATTGTATCAAGTGTGTCCTCAAAATTTGTGGCACTCTTAACATAAGCCTCAACAACTAGGCTCAACATCCTTTGTGATGTTCTGTTTGAGCCAATCTCTATTGGCTCGCTGTCCTCTGATTTAGTATAAATCAAAAGTGCTGGCAGATTGCCAGCCTCAAGAGGATAAACCCTAGAATCATACACATGACTGGTTGTTGTTGTTAAACCAGTTAATTGAGTAACTACTTGATTGCGAATCTGCATCCTTACATGATCTGCCATTAGCTAACCTCTAAAACTAGGGCTGTAAAACCCTTGTTATCTTTCTGGACATTTACTATTTTGTAACTGCCAGCAGCTTTCAAAATATTCCCATCAACATCTTTATAAGCACTGACCGCTAAAGTGTCTCCGTGAGATACACTTGGAATATCTACAGATCTGCAATATGCAATAGGCGTTGCGGATTCAACACCTGATCCATCGTCAAGCTCTAAAAATTCTTCATTCAATATTAAATTTATTGAAGTATTAACACCGCTTCTCGTGTAAGTGGCCTGCAATCCATGCCCGTAAGTGGGATCAAAATATGCAGCCATATCTGATTCAGTTTCGTATCTTATCTGGCTCATTATGCAGCCTCTAAAATTAGCGTAATCATACCAACATTGTCTGGTTGAACCTCAACAACAAAAAAAGTTGTTTCGGCTTTAATTACATTTCCTTGATCTGTGGTTATTGCGTTCACAATTAATTTATCTAAGTGTGAGGCATAAGGAGCATCGCTTGCTTTGATTGTAGCCTTTGGTTGATAACCCTCGGCTGCAACGCTGTTGCCCTCAATAGAGAAATAATCTTCATCCATTAAAATATCAATGTTTGAGCTTGCGCCTGAGTCTATGTCATACCAGGTATCAATTAAGCCTGCTCTTGTGTCCCAAAGAGTATCTTGAACCTCAAAAAAAGTGCCAGTTATCCCAAATCCTGTTGTTGAATTAACATAGGAAGTGAAATCTGCCGCACTTTCTAAAGCCATTATTTTTTTCTAGCTCTTTTCTTTGGTGTTGGTTGATCTGAACTTTCTAAACCTATGCTTCTGTTAGTTTCTTTTTTTTCTTTACCTACAAAAACACTGGCTTTTTTATAGCCAATTAAATCTTGTCCCTCTAATCTATCAACCTCAATAACATCACCAACAGAAACTTTTTGCTTATTAGCAATCGTATCTGCCAAAATTAAAATTTTCATATTTAACTCACCTTGTTTAAAGCTGGCGGACACTAGGCCCGCCATCTTGGTTGTATTCAATACCGCCTAATTAGGAAGCTGCACAAAAGCTAACTGCGTGGCGAACCGCACAATCAACGCTTTGTAAAGCAACCACTCTAATTGTTCCAGAAGTAGAATTACTATAAGGATCCACAACAACATCTAATCCGCCAAAGAAGCCGATTAATAAGTCGCTAAAGTTTCCAAATACATAATTATTTGCGCTTAACTGCGGAGAAACAACAACTGGATAGCCGTTCATTTCATTCCCAGAAGCAACAAATATTCCACTACCAGCATCTTTAGAGGTAGTCTTTAAAGTTCCATAGTTAGTTGGATGAACTATATAAGCAAGTCTGCCCATTAGAGCATTATCTGCTGATATAGAACTTTCAATTGAAACAATCTCAGCCCAAGTAGGAGCAGCAGCAGAGGTTAATGATACTGTGTTTATTCCAGTGGTATTAGTAATTCCAGTAGGTTTACCAGAAGAACCATCCGCCTCTAAACAAGCATCATCAATTGCTATTGCCATAGATTGTGCAAGATCATTTCTAACTAGATTTTCAACATCTAATGAAGATTGAATTAACAATTGTCTAGTCATGTCGGTATAAGCACCTAAAGTTTTAGGAGTTAAAGTTACACTGCCAATTGTCATTTCTGATTCACCAGCTGCGCCACCCTCTGAGCTAATAAATGCTGCTGTAGATGTTCCAGATTTGCGTGGAATCTTAACATCGCCAGAAAGGCCATTAAGATTTGTAGCCAGAGGCATTACAGCCGAGTTATTTCTAAGGGCATCAATAAAATCTCCGCCTCTGAAATCCTCGCCAATTAAATCGCCGTCTGAGCCTGCACTTAAATCTCTTTGATTCCAGTTAGCAAGAATTTCAGCAGGAAGCATAACCCCTTGTGCTGTTCGGCCATAAGCCTTTTGAGCTGCCTCTGAACATTCAAGCTCAAAAGCGGCTTCTTCTTGCGCCCTGCGATCTGTAGGATTCGCCATAGCATTAATTGCTTTTAATAAGCTAAATCTTTTAGTTTCAGCTTTGTTTAAACCAATTTCAGCTGGTGTTTCAAAAGGAACATTATTAGATATTTGATCCAATAATTCCCCTCTAAACTCATCTACTGATAATTGATCTTGAATAGCTTGATTACCTAAATCTCTTAGATTGTGTTTAGCAGCAAGATCTAAAATCTCTTTTGAGTTTTTAGCAAATTCTTTTCTTGCTTCGTCTGCACTTTGAGATCTAACTTCATCAAGATTAATTTCTTGTTTGTCATTTTCCATTTTTTTTACCTTTGTGTTTGGAATTTTGTTAGATTTAGAACGGCCAACACCAACTTGTTTGGATTGATCTGCGGGGATTGAAACAATGGATGCTTCCATTGGTTGCCAACTTGCCCTGTAATGATCTCCAACTTTGTTATTGGTTGACTGTTCCAGTTTAGTTACTTTGTAGCCTACTGAAATATTTTGTTTTATTCCATCAACTACATCTTGAAAGACCTCTTGAGCAAGAGTAGATTTTCCAAATCTGACTACAGCAATTGTTCTTTTTGCTGCCTCATCAAGTCTAAATTTTTCAACAACGCCTATCTGTTCTTCCATGTTATGGTTGTTCAGTAGCGGTGCTGTTCCAGAGGCCATGAATGACATATCCACATCCTCTGCTTTATGGCTTAGAACCTCTAAACCAAATGACCTTTCAACTTCGCTTTCAGATGACACTCCTATGCGAACTCGTCTAGTTTCTTCGTCAATGTAAGATGCCCTGGAGAGATCTATTGTTCTATAAGTTACCTCATCGTCAAATAATCTATCTGTTGCATCTAATTCAACATCCTCATTGACTTCAACAGATTCAATAATTGGGTCTGCCTCGGTTTCGTTGAGGATGGGATTTTCACTTTTAAATTCCATGTGTACCTCACTTGGATGTTTTTCATTTAGCGTAATTGCTTCTTGAAACTTGTTATTCATTTTCTGGATCTCCTTCTACCATTGCTGGAACTGGGGCCTTATTGCCAAAAGGCTGAAATGCCGTGGAGATCCCATATTGATCCGCCAGTTCTTTTTCTTTTTGATGTTGTTCAAATGTTTCTTCTACATCTTTACCGTAACTAGAAACAATATCTGAATATGTTGTTATTCCATTTTGTAAACCAACCACATTGGCTTGCATTTCTTTTAATGGATCTATCCAGGAGAAAGACCTGGGGATGTAGTTAATAGCATTGGCGAATTTATCAAATTTGCCCATTGGTAAATTTAAAGTTTTTGTTGTTATTGCCATTTCTAACCAGCGTTTAAATACAATATCAACAAAATGTTGGATAATAAACTCCTGCCATATCTGATAATTAGATCTATCTTCTAATGCTCCCTGCCTTATCGAGCTGTAATTAACAGAGGTTAAATCATTAGACAATGAATGATAAGAAATATTTAAACCAGAGGCAATACTTCTTAAAATTGTCGTTGTAAATGATTCAAAAGCCCCTGATGGATGCGTTGGATCATAAGGAGTAAATTGCATCCCATCTGGTAGCTGCTGGAATGTTCCAGGTTCTACATTCATAACTGGGTTGAAGGTATCTTCCGTGCCATCACCAACATAGGAATTACCGTCTGGCGAACTAAAGAAACCAGATTTACTGGCTCCCAGCCTTGCGCTTACGATTTCTGCCTCAAAATACCCTGAAAGCATTTTTGTGTTAGCGATAACTGTAGCAATATGGCTTACGCCTCTTGTTTGCTCTGCCCTGTTTGGCATATAACAATGAATTAACTCCTCTGCTGGCACTCTTATATGTTTTTTATTTGCATTATAGGTGCTATTAAATGGATGGTCTTGAAATAAATGATATGCAACTGGTTTTTGAAATTTATCTACCTCAACACCCATAATTATCTTATTCCCATTTTTCGCAGTCTCATTTAGGTTTTCATCTAAATGATCTGCTTCTAAAAATTGAATTTGATAACCAAATGAATTGTTATTGCTTTTAATATGTCTAATCAGCACCTCGCCATCTCTAGCCAATGATTCAACAAATAATTTTTGACAATCTAAAAATGACATTCTGCCATTTGCAGTACAAACACCATATTTTGTCCATTGCTTCCAAGAGTCCTCTATTTGTCTATTTGCTAAAAGATCCAAGGATCCGTTTTCATTTCTAGCTTTTGAAGAAATCCTAACTCCATGCTTACCAACAACATTTGAAATCATTAAATTAAGATAGCGGTTTATATAAGTGTCATTATTGGCAAGGTTTCTTGCTCTGTTTCTTAGCGTTCTTAATGAGTCTTTAATTTCTGCATCTGCTGATTTGCCAGAGGTTATAAAATCTGCAAATAATCTACCAGTTGAAGCTCCTTGATAACTTCTTTTAAATAAAGTTTTTTTGGGCTTTGGGTTACGATTAAATATGTTGTTATACCATGCCATTATGTTAAATCCGTTATGTTAAGTCTGTTGGATTAAAAGTAGATGTTTTGCCAAACCTAACTTTTATATTATTCCCAGAGCCTTTGTTATTTTTTACTCTGGATTGTTTAACCTCTTGTAAATATTCTCTGTTAAACCTATCTCTAAATCCCATCAGTTCATCAATTGACATTCTGGAAAGAGATCTACCTGCAATGCTCATAGATGATTGATCCATGCTGGCTCTGTTTAGTGCCACCGCCTCGATAGCATCTAACATTTGTTTTGCAAAAGATCTTACTGAGGCTGTTGTGGTTGCATAATTATCCTGGAGATCTGTATAACCTTCCCCAACCTTTATTCTGGCACTATCGCTATTTCTGGTTATATTGGCAACCCAATTATAATTCCCTTTGGTATAAGTGGCTGTGGTTGAAGATGTAACCTCTATTTTATAATTTGTTCCATCTGCTGTTGCTGTTAGTGTAAAATTTCCCGCTGTAGATCCATCAATTAAATTAAATTCATAGGTTAATGTGTAAGAGGAATTAGAATAATCATCGCCTATATCTTCGTTTTTCCACGCCCAAAAATCTCCCAGCTTTAATTCAGATGGAACGAATGATAAATAGTTTGTAGAATCGAATAAGTTTGCCAATTAATCCTCAATATAAAAAAAGATTTAGCGAATTCTTTACACTAAGGTTATTTTCAAGGTTGTCAAATATATAAATATGCGCATTACTTATAATTATTCTTTCCAACTATTAGCAAAATTAGATGCTGGCGGCTTAAATGAGCCTGTATCATTTGGATCTTGTTTGTTTTTAGCACCCGTTACCAATCGTTCCTCTATTACATCAAAACTTGGATTTAAAATATAAATAGCAGCAAAATTATAAACCGTTACATCTAGGGCCTCATTTCTTGGTCTAATTTGTTTCCAAGCTAAAGTTTTGCGCCCACGGATCCATTTAGTAATTCTTTTCTCTGCTGTAAGCTGTTTGAAATATTCTTCCTCAAGATCCATTGGAAAATGCAATGTCTCATGTCCATCTTCGGCGTTTAGTCTGGCAAATATGTTTTCTTTGGCGGTGTCTGTTCCCACTGTGTATAAAGCAGTTTGAGTTTTACCCACATAACTCGGCTTGCTCACAATTGGTTTACCAGCAACACTTGCCCCTTTGATTGCAAATATTCTTCTGCCCTGGCGTGGTTTAGTAAAAGCATAAACCATGTTTGTATGATGCCCACCCGAATCGCAACAAGTAGCAGCAATAGAAATAGATCTACCAGATTCAGTTTTAAATCTGCTTTTTAAATATAAATCTAATTCATTCCAAACATTAACACCATTGGGATCTCCCCAGAATACTTTGTACTCAATCACCCAGGCTTCATAGTTCTGTCCCCAACCCATTACTTGAGCTTCCAATCTATCTTTCTGCGTGTCAACGCCGCAAGTAGCAACTAAAATATCCTCTGGTAGCGTTAAAGGATCATAATTTAATCTTTTAGCCAATAGGCCTTCATGCTCTACCCCATCGCCTTGTTCTTCCCAGCTTTCCCCAAGGCTAGTATTAATAAAAGTCTTTAACATCTCTGGCATTTTTTTAGCTTCAAGAAAATTGATTGCCATAGATGCCCATGTTGACCAAGGAGAATACAGCTCCGATATATGAAAACCAGCTGTGTCAATGGAAGTTTCTGTGGCCTGCCATTCTCCATGTTTAAGCATCCAGGGTTTTTTGGATTCATTAATTACAGATCCACATTCCTGACATACATAATGGGCTGTTTCTGGTTTATCCTCATCCCAAACTACATTTTTCCATAACAATCTTTGTTTAACCTCGCACTCTGGGCATGGCACCATAAAGTATCGTTTGTCTGATTCCTCAAAAGCGGCTTCAATTTTAGAGATCCCTTTTATTGTTGGCGTGCTGCACATATAGATCTTGCGATTCCAAAATGTTTTTGTCCTGGCTATTGCTAGATCCGTTGGTGATCCCTCAGAGCCAGCTGAAAGTTCATAGCGATCAACCTCATCGAGTAACAAAATTCGGATTGGTCTACTCGCTAAACCAGCTGCACTGTTAGATCCAACCAGCGATAAATGGCCACCAGGGAACTTCTTATGCAAAACGGTGTTGCTGCTATCTCTGGATCTTGCATCAGCAACTAAGTCTTTGATTTTTTTAGAATCTCTAATCATTGCGGCCAATCTGTCTTTTGAAAATGATTGGGCCATAGCAAGCGTGGGTTGTACCACTAATAGAGGTGATGGATCTTGATCCATGTAATAAGCAATTGCATTTAATACCAATTCTGTTTTGCCAACCTGCGATGAACTCATTACAACTATTCTTTGAATATTAGGATCATTGAAAGTGTCCATAATCTCACGCTGATATTCCGCCCTGGTTGTATACCACTTGCCCGCCTCTGCTGAACTCTCAGGGCTTAACCGCCTGTGCGAATCTGCCCACTCCGATATTTTTAAAGTTGGCGGCGGTCTAAATACTTTCTTCGTGTTGTTCAACACGATCTGCATATTTTGTAGGTATTCCATTTTCTCCTAGTTCGCTGAGTGCATCATGCACCTTTTCTTTAATTAGCAATTCTGCTTCTGCATAAGTTTCCATGGTAATAACTTGATGGGCTATTCTGGAAGGTAGACCAAGCAGCTTAGCTCTGACATTAGCAACAAAATTTGTCCAGGTATCTTGAACCAGTTGCGCTGGTATTAGCTGACCTTCTAATTCATTAACCTCTAGTGTGGCTCTGTCTGCCTGTGCTTTTGTTAGCCTCAATTTTTCATTATGTAAATCAGTTCCAGCCAATGATTTACCATAAGCCCTCTCTCTTAAATATCTTATATACAAAGTTACATTTGTTATTTCCCATCCTTTGTTTTTTTCTGGTTTTTTTAAAACGCTTTCATCTGCCAACCTTCTAACATGGCGTTCAGATAAATCTAAAAGTTTAGCTATAACAGCTATTGGATAATTAGGTATTTCAGCCATTGGTTAGTTTTGCTTGTTTGCCTGTAAAGTTTTCCCAGCGCTGAATAATCACATCTATATAAATTGGATCTAATTCCATCATGTAACATTTTCTGGCGGATTTTTCTGCCGCTATAAGTGTTGATCCACTTCCACCAAATAAATCTAAAACTAAATTACCCTTACTTGTAGTATTTTCAATTGCTCTTTGTGCTAAAGCAACTGGTTTTTGCGTAGGATGTTTGTAATTTGTATCTCTCGCAATGTTCCATAAATCTGATTCGTTTTTAATAGATTTTTTTATATTTCCATTAAATAAAATAAACTCATGCTGGTGTCTGTAACCAACACCAAGACCAAAAACATTTTTTGCCCAAACAATACAAGCCTTGGGTTTTAGTTTTAATTGCAACAACCCATAAAATGCCCAATTGCAGCAGATATAATAATTAGTAATATTTAATATTGAAACAATGGAAAGAAATGAATTTATAAAATCGTTAAATTCGTTTTCTGACAAGTCATCATTTTTAATAACATCAAAGTCTCCGCTTCTACCATTAAAGGCTACATTATATGGAGGATCTGTAAACAACATAGAAGCATCTTTACCATCCATTAATTTATCAACAGCATCTATGCTAGTGCTATCTCCACACATTAGTCTGTGATGACCTAATTCATATATTTCGCCCAGTTTGCTTTTAGGTTCTTTTGGTATCTTAGGCAAATCATCTTCATCTGTCTCGCCTTCTAATGTAGACTCAGTTAAAACAGACAATGCCTCTAACTGCTCTGGCGTGAAGCCTGTAAGATTAAGGTTATAGCCATCATCCATTAAGTCTTTCATTTCTAAATTAAGCAAATTCATGTCCCACTCGGAGTCTTCTGCGGATTTGTTATCCATAATTCTATAGGCTTTCTTTTGAGAATTTGTTAAACCATCTGCAATGTGGATAGGAACTTCTTTTAGTTCTAATTGTTTTGATGCTAACAGCCTTGTATGTCCAGCTAGTATCGTCATATCTTCATCAACCACTATGGGCTGCCTAAACCCAAACTCTCTAATGCTATCTGCAACCTTATCTATTGATATAGCGTTGTTTCGGGGATTATTTTCATACGGCTTTACATTATCAATATTAATCATTTCAATTTTCATTGTTTACTCCTTTTGGCTATGACATGGAAAAAAAAGGGCTGAGACTACAAAAAGACTGCAATGCGAATTTAC
>TARA_R110000824_G_scaffold53298_1_pt1 | contig 10053 bp, 11 predicted proteins | sample TARA_R110000824 | Tara Oceans TARA_R110000824 (sample SAMEA4397747) | marine metagenome | biome: Polar Biome; feature: [MES] marine water layer (ENVO:01000295) within the mesopelagic zone...; material: water (ENVO:00002006), including particulate matter (ENVO:01000060) such as...... | reverse complement strand
GAGGTTCGGGCTTTGCAAATGGAACGGTACACATCCTTATTCCGTAAATGGTATCCGCTTGCTATGGATATGGACGACAAAGCTACAAAAATAGTGTTGCAAATCATGAGCAGGATAAATGACATTAACGGTATTATTCCAGACAAACCTTTGATAAATATCTCGACAGGTTCTGCGTATTTGAACCCAGCCGATTTTGTTTTTTCTATGGAGGCCGCGAGCGGTAAGCAGGAGGAGGCAAAAGAGATTGAAGTCGAGGTCGTGGAAGCTGATCCAAGTCGATGTAATTGGGAATTGGAAGATGGGGAGTCTTGCCCCAACGAAAAAGGCTTTTCTGGCGATGGCTTTTGTTATGAACATTCTGGTATGTGACCTAGTAGGGTTGACACTTTACATTAGAACGTTTACATTATCTCCATCTATTTTGCATGGGAGGTAAACATGCTGAAGAATTACAAAGGTCGTTTAATCGACATGGAGTCCAAAACGTGGCCAATTAAAGGCAGGCCATGGAAGCAAGGGCAAATAGGAGGCAACCAGGAATGGGGTTCTCGATGGGGTGAAAATTGGAACAAGCCACACCGTACAAACTCCCCAGCGCACTCTGAAAGCCAACTCTATTTGAGTAAGTTGGACCGCTATGATCAGACCGGAAGGAACAGAGGCGGTCCTGGACAGACAGTCTCGGGCCTGCAATATTGGGAGTTATTCCAGCATGGTGTTGAGCAGGTTACGTATGAGCGAGAGATCGAAGATCTGGATTGGGCAGATCCAAATCGCAGAGAATATTTCGCCGACGGGGAGCTTCCAGACTTCGAAGTATTAGGCTAGGAAACACACCGGCAGGTAATATAGCCCCCCTAAAGGGGCTATATTTTTACCTGTTCCATATAGTGGTGTTGACAGTATACATTAGGACGTGTACATTCTGATCATCTTGGTAAAACAAGAAATAAAAAAGAGGTATTGCTATGAATAGTTCGGATCTTTTTGGAGTTGATCCTATTGGTCTGAAGGAACTGATCGGTGGCGCTGAGGAATGGCGCCATGCGGTTGAAATTGTAGCTAATGTATTCGACGAATACAAAGGCTACGTAGACGGCAGAAAAAGGCCGACTTATTGTAAAGTTACTTTTACAAAAGTAGGTCGTAAGAATGCCGAATTAACGGTCACGGATGACGGTGCTGGATTTGACGAAATTTCCGATGTGTGGACTTTTTTCCGAAGCACATCGAAAAGAAGTTCGTCTCAGGTTTCGGGTAGGTTTAATGCAGGAGAGAAACATCTTCTTGCAGTAGCTCACTCGGCAGTAGTGGTGTCCAATGGCCATAACGTTGTGTTCGCTGATGGTAAACGCAAACACACTAAAACCTCCCCGATTGACGGGACGGTAATCACAGTTTCTTTGAAATGGAATTTCGAGACTTTTAACAAAGCACTCGAACAGCTCAAATCTCTGATTGCCCCTGAAGGTTTGGAGTATACGGTCAACGGTGAACGCGTCCTGAATGGAGATAATCCACTCGGTACTGTTAGGGCATCGCTGCCAACGGTTATTTTGTCCGATGTTGATGGCATGATCGCTTTACGAAAAAGTACTCGCAAATGTGATGTAACGATTCTAAAAGTTGATGATGTTCAGGAAGCTTGGCTCTACGAGTTAGGTGTTCCAGTTTGTGAACTTTCCCAAGAGTTCCCATACTCGTTAAACGTTGGCCAAAAAATACCCTTGCCAATATCTCGTGATGTAGTCGATAAGAAATATGTCGACAGGCTGATCGGAGAGGTTATACAAGCCGCTCCAGACATTTTGAATACTGAACATTCAGAAGCTGAGTTCCTTAAACCAGCTCTTGAATTTGTACAGGATGAAGGTGCAGTCGTCGAGGTTGCTAATCGAGTATTCGGAGACCAAGTCCGATGGAGTTCCAACGTGAAGTCCAACGGCATGGCTTCGGTGCAGGGTGTTGGTATTATTCCGAGCAAAAAATTTGGCAAGAAATTTACAGCTCGGCTAAACGAAACCGAAGCGCTTCCCACCAGTTTGCAAAAATATGGTTCGGGTAAGGCTAAGGAAATCGAAATCGATGTGAACGAAAAAATACGCTGTCCGAAGTGTAACTACTCGTTCGACACCGAGAAAGTCGTAAGAACTCTCCCGCTGTATTAGCACGCATCGGGACTAATGGCCGCCCCAGAAATGGGGCGGCTTTTTATGAGGTAAAAGATGAACAGACAATTGTCCTTAGAGGATATCCAAACAGAAGCCATAGCCCGTGCTGGTCGGCACGCAGATCCAGCTTGGAAGGAAGGTGCATTCGAGTTGGTGTTGAGAGTAGCTCGTGCCAATAGATTTTTTACGGTCGACGATGTGTGGGATATTGGCCTGCCAGAGACCCGTGAAAATCGAGCCCTTGGGGCAGTTATGAAACAGGTACAAAAGCGAGGTTATATTTCCCCAACTGATAGGGTTGAAAATTCGCGCAGGCATTCTCACAATCACGGACGCAGAATCACTGTGTGGGAGTCGCTCATATATGCTTACAGAGATATGGAACAACCCGGCGAATTGTTGAGTGTTTGCTGCGGAGCGCAAGAGCATGAATATGCAGAAGACTTTTGCAGTGCATGTAATGAAGCAACCGAATTTGAATATATCCAAAGGGGTTTGTAGTGTTCGGTTACTCCTTGGCAATTCTACTGGCGGCAATGTTTGCTTTGACGGATAGCACGGGCCAGCTGACAAAAGAGGAAGCTCGAAGGTCTCTGGAGCTTGCAGGATGGGATCAAGCATTACACCGAGAGGCATTATCTGTGATGGCATGTGAAAGTAGCTGGATTACTGACCGGACCGGAGATGGTGGTGACAGTGTTGGATTATTCCAAATCCAATGGACTCCCAAGACATGGGTTGGATGGAGATCCGCCCCAGGCATGGAGAGACTGAAAAATAAGAATCCATACAATCCAATTACGAACTCCAAAATTGCCTTGGTAATTTACAAAAATTATGGGGGTTGGTCGGCGTGGACTTGTAAACCTTCACCTGCTATTCTGAACTAGCAAACAGATTTTTCTCCTCGTTTTTCTCGCCGGTAGCATACTTTTTTTACCTCTTAAGTATTGCTACCGGCAGTTTATTATGTTAATAATTGTCAAGGTGGTTTTTTTAATGGAGTTATCACTCTATGGCAAACCGCCTCTGGCCATTTTCCCGACCTGTAGAAAAAACAAAAAATACGCCTGAGGAAGTCGCGCTTACTGTTGCGCTCGGAGCGGAACTTTCACAGGATAATTATTCTGATACAGGACAAGACTCAAGCCTGAGTTATTATGCCGATAACGTTTATACTAACGCGGTAGTTTTTTCTTGTGTTCGTGAACTGGCAACTTCTGTCAGCTCCATTGAATTTAATGCTGTGACTTTAAATCCTGACGGGGAATTTACAGACTTCGATGGGCCACTAGGGCAGCTGATTAGGCAGCCAAACCCAGACCAGACAACGGTCGATTTTATTGAAGTCCTTACCGAGCAGCTCATTATTTATGGCAACGTATATATATTTTTCGAACGTGCCGGTCGTGGTGGTTCTAATGCACGTATCAATGCGATGTATTTATTACGGCCAGATCTGGTCACGATTAAGACTGGAACAGGCGAAGGTTCGATTAACGGAGTCGAGTCTTATGAATACGAGCAAAGCGACACGAAAAAGCTAGTAATTCCGAGTGGTGATATCGCACATTTAAAATATCCAAACAGCACGACTGGCGCAAAGACGGGTTTATTATATGGCCTCTCTCCTCTTTCGATTCTGAAAAACGATGTCCTTATGGATGATCTGGTCAGCGATTTGTCGATGAGTTTCATCAAACGTGGTGCTGTTCCTTCCGGCCTTCTTAAGCTGAATAAAAGAGTTACATCTCAGGAAGATGCAGACGAAGTTCGAAACAGGTGGAGGAGTACCTTTTCTGGGAAGCAGGGGCAGTGGAATGTTGCAATTCTCGACTCCGATTCAAGTTATGAAACACTCCAGGCCTTGCCCAAGGATTTAGCCCTCGCCGAAACCAGAGATGAGGTCGTCGCTCGAATCTGTGGAGTGCTTGGAATCCCGCCAATCATAATTGGCTCTAACTTGGGATTACGGAGGTCTACCTATTCCAATTACAAACAAGCCCAGGCCAGTTATCGAGACGAAACCGTCGGGCCATTGGCAAACCGAATCGAACGATTTTTCAACCTGAAAATCGCTCCGAACTTTTCCGGCAATGCGATAGTAAAAATTGACACGACCAATTCCCCGGCATGGGCAGAGAATGAAACCGAAAAAGTAAAGAGAGTCAAAACGCTGTTCGACAGTGGAATTATTTCGCTAAATGAAGCGCGTCAGGAACTTGGAATTGACCCGATTGATCGTGGTGATGTAAGACGAACCCCGTCAAATATTTTTGAAATTGGAATTGGAGAGGAGATGCCTGTACTTTCTGCTGGTGATCCTGAGAAGTGGCTCAATATTACGGGAGCAAAGGCATTAGACCCCTCTCTCGAAGCCGAAAGCCCTCCGATAGAGCGTAATGCACAAGGGCCATTTCCTATCCCTCGTGCGGCGGAATTAATTAATAGCATCAGAAAGCAGGAGGAAAGCCATCGAGTCAGATTGGCCAATGACTTGCAGCGCGTTTATTTTAAGCCATTAAAAAATCGGATCGATGGGGTTCTTGGTCGAAGGTTGGAGGATGCTACAAATTACCAAAAAGAATACCCATTCCAAGCAGAGGATTTAGTGCCGGCAGGGATGGGTGACGAACTGGCAACTCTACTGGAGGCCACAGCATTATTTGTTTTAAAAAGTACATATGCGGATATGAGAGATTCGGGAATTGTCCCGACTGTTAATTTGGACGAAAAGAACCGCTATGCACAGAGGTCCATTCAAAGGGCTGGTGCAAATGGTTATTTAATACACAACACAACAACCGATATTGTTAAAAAAACTTTAACATTCGGATTGTCTCATGGGTTGACAATTGAACAGCTTGCGAATGGTGGGATTCTGCCAGATGGAACTGCGTACAAAGGTTTGAGAGGGATAATCCAAGACGCTTCTGCTAACAGGCTTCCAATGATAGCAAGAACGGAAGTCGCCCAAATGACCAACATGAGCACCCTCTCCTATTATGACGGCATGGGCGCTGACTTTGTTCAGTGTATTGACGGGGATACATGGGACTCTCGATGCGCTGATCGGAACGGCAAAATTTTTACAGTACAGGATGCCTCAGATGAGATGGAGCACCCGAACGGAATTATGGATTTCATACCAGCGGTTGAGCAGGGTGCAAGCCTTAGGAGTTTAACGCCCAGAGCCGCAAGCATTCTAGTTGAAAATAACAAGGAGAATTAAAAAATGACTACAGCGCAGGTTTACCAAAAAATCACTTCAGAAATGAAGGTAAAAAGTACGGACGATGAGACGGGAACCGTTACGGCCTTAGTCAATAGCATGGGAGTCGTCGATGCTGATGGTGATCGGTTAATGCCAGGAGCTTTCGAGGGTTCCCTTTTGAACTTATCTCAGGAGCCGGTTGCGGTGCTGTGGGGGCATGATTCTAAAGAGGTAGTCGGCAAAGTTGTAGATGGGTATGAAATCGGCTTATCTGACAATGAGGCAGTACTCTACGCGGAAATGCTTTTCAACTTAAAAACACAGCGCGGACGTGACGCCTATGAAGATGTAAAATTCGGTTCTGTGACGCAGTGGAGCGTCGGATTCAACGTAGCCTCTGGCGATGATATAGAAATCGTCAAAGAAGGCGATTCGCATATTACAAATATTAAAAAACTTCACCTTGTAGAAGTTTCAGCAGTTTTGCGTGGGGCAAGCCCAGGCACGGGAACAGTAAGCGTAAAATCTGCTGAACCAGAAGCCCCTGAATTAGAGGAAAAAGCAGAATTGTTTCCTGGTTCTGATGAGTTCACAACCATCGAGGAAGCTAGATCCAGAGCAGAAGAATTGGGCTGCTCTGGAGTCCACCAAATGGAAGGTGAAGATCGCACATATTACATGCCTTGTCGTAACCATGATGTATACGAATCTATTGAGCATGGAACCCCGTCCGGAAATACATATTCGGAAGATTTAGACACCACAAAAAATCACACAGAGCAAGCAGCCGCTGACGCTATAAAAGCCGCAGCCGCTAAGGAAATCGCTCGTGCCAAAATTGCGTGGTTAACAAACAAAAACAAGGAGACATAAAAATGTCACAAGAAACAATTAGGCTACGGGACGAAGCTCATGCTTCGACTATAAATGCCCAAAAAGCATTGGACGGTGGAGAGGTTGAGCAGTCTCTCAGCTTTTCAACCGAAGCCGAGAAGTTATTAGCTCGTGCCGACGAACTTGATTCAGCCGAGCATAAAATTAAGATATTGCAAGCCGATACTCGTGACCTTGATGCAAAACGCATTGAAGTCACCCCAAGTGAAACGGAAGCAGCACAAACTGAGGCCGAAAAATCGCTGAACGGATCGACATATGCAACTGATTACAAACCTGTTGCATGGGTTAAAGGTTTGCCTGCCTCGGCACAGCCTAAATTCGTTATGGATAATGCAGGCGAGAAGCATAAAGAAGCTGCTCGAATTCAGTCCGATGCATTTGTTAAATGGATGACATATCCGAATGATGAAGCCTTCCGAAATAATGCTTCTTCAGACCATGTCAAGGCCATGAACGAGGGTACGGATTCACAGGGAGGGTACTACGTCCCTGAGGAGTTCATCGCACGGTCAGTTCATGATCCAGGACAGCCATCTTCAGTGCTTAGGCAATACACAACCAACGTACGTGTTTCCTCAAAAGACGGGTACGCCCCCAGTCTTGGGGCCGTCACCTGGGCCGCCATGTCCGAAGGATCCGCCCCAACGGCGGTCACTCCCACCATCGGTCAAGTCCCATTCACCCTGGAAAAATCCGGAGCGCTCATCCAAATATCTGATGAGCTTCTAGCTGATTCCGCCATGAATATTCCCGATTTACTCGCCGGCGCCGCACGCGAAAGCAGCGGTCGCTACGAGGACGTTAATCTGATTAATGGCACGGGAGCATGGGGCGGGGTTTTGATTGGAGCAACCGGAGTTAGCGATTACACCTTTGCTGGTGCATCTGCTATAACGGCAGCAGATCTAATTGGTTTGTTTTATGACTTAGACGCTCAGTGGAGGCAATCGGATGCCTGTATCTTCCTAACCTCATCACCAGTTGCGGCATACATTTCGGGCATAGGTTCGACTGCCGCTGGCGTTCATGCGATAACATCGTTAAATGATTCGCCGAGCGAGTGGTTATTAGGGAAACGAGCGATCCAAAATGACACTTCTGGCAATGGATTAGGTGCTGCCGTTACGACTGGCCTCACTACTGTTCTTGTCGGCGATTGGCGTCAAGTTATGCTTTTTGAAAGGACGGGTTTCACCGTTTCTAGGGACGCCTCTCGTTACTGGGATGCAGGTCAGGTCGGTTTCAAATTTGAATTCAGATCTGGTTCCGCTACCAGTATTTCGACGGCATTCCGTAAGGGCGTACAAGCATAACTTAAAAAGTTAAGCTAACGCAGCCAAATCAACGTGAGGGATATCCGAATGAGTTATTTCATTCGAGCGCAAATATCCCTCACACCATAAAATTCAGGAGGATCCAAAATGGTAAAATGCAAAGCAATTTCGCGGGTCACAATTGGGGCAGGTGATATTGTAAATACAACGGAAGGTGATCGACTTGGTTCTAATAAATTTAACCCGTCTGACACTGCTGATCTGTCGGCGGAACAACTAAAAAAATACTCGACTTATTTCAAAAAAGTAGATACACAAAATAACAAAGAAAAAAAGACAGGGAAAAACAAGTAAATGGTCGCTCATACCCTTGCCTCGGAAAGCCAATTTCGTGATTGGTTAGCCACCACATCCTACAGCTCTAGCTGGACGGGTGATGCTGCTACAATTCGTAGGTTACTTGAGCAAAGTACCAGAGAAATCGAAGCATATTGTGGGAACAATGGCAGTTTCGGGCCGGTCACGGCTACGCTTGATTTCGATGAGGGTAGCGGCCCTTTATTTAGTGACCGGAGGAATTACAAATGGGACGGAACTTACCCGTCCAAAATGTCCATGCCTTGGCTTTTATCTGTGACGACTGCAACGCTTTACAGTGGAACAGATAGAGCTACTTCATCTACCCTGACTGAAGACACCGATTACGTGTTAACACCGTATTCAGGATTTCCGCCAGCTTTCGATTCTCCATATACCGGAATGAAGTACAAGGAGACTGGATCTGCGACCAATCCTTTTAATGAGAAAGGCCAAAAAGTTTTAGCGATTGCAGGTTCTTGGGGTTGGGCGAACTCGAAAGCTGTAGATACAACAATAAATGCAGCGATTACGAGTACTACTGCCCTTACTTTTACAGTAGCTTCGGCGGCTAATTTATCTGCTGGTCAAACCATTTTGATTGATACTGAGCAGCTGTATATTGAGTCGATAAGTTCGACAACTTTGACGGTTGAGCGTGGCGTTTCTGGAACTACCGCAGCCACCCATGTGGATGCTTCGGATATTTATATCTACAAATATCCTGCTGCTATCACGCAGTGCTGCTTGGATCTGACCAGGATTAGCTGGACGGAACGAGTCGGCGGCCTTCAGGACGAAATCAGCGTTGCCGGAGGGACTATTTCTGCACCCCAGTCAGAGAAGCGTTCAATCCTCCATGACATCGACAGTTATGCCACGCATAGTGCCAACTCGGGGGTAGTGTTTTGATTAAGACAAAACTGAGAAAACACGGCCCAATATTCAGCCCGAATCGAGACCTGTTGGTCAGAGCAGCCATGACTAAATCAATGCGTGAATCTGTACTGCTTGGAGAGAGGGAAATCAAGTCAGGGTATAAGGCTTCTCCTGGACCAAATCGGGTAGGTGGCAGGCGTACTTCGCACTTGAGCAGAGGTATTCGAGGGCAAGTTCATAGCCCATTTAAGGCAGATATTCAGCCGGGTAAATATGTTTACGGTGCAAACGTTCCATATGCCGAGTATGTCGAGCTCGGAAGGCGAGCATCGTCACAAAAAGTTAAGCCAACCAAAGGACGGGCATTGCGATTTCGATTTAGGGGTGAAACAGGTTACAATTTCAGGGCTTATACAAGGCCATTTCGTACAGCTCTTATTGGCAACCCAATGTTCAAAAAAACGGCAGACAAATTTAGGAAACCAAACTCGAAATTAAAAAAGATTTTCGTGAAAAATTTAACAAAGGTTCTGGACTGATGAGCAGAAGCGGAGCACTTGATCAGGTTGATACATTGTTAAGCTCAGTTTCGGGTATTTCCCCGAGTTTTGTAGCGGTTTCAAGAGGCGAGCCGCTCAATATTCCCGCTTTGCCTTGGTGTGCTTTTTGGGTATCCGGTCTCAGTGTTATTGAGGAGATGACTACGCTAGGTGATGAATCCACCATTACGGAAATCACGGTACGAAGTTATCACCCTGCTTCGCTAGAACCAGGAACGAATGAGAAAGTTACACTCGAAGTTTGGAATGCAATTGCAGGAATCCGTTCAGCTCTTTTAGGAGATGCCGATCTCGGTGGGAACGCAGCGCAAATTCATATTTCAAATGCTGATGTAATGAACGTAGAAATCAACGGCAATTGGTTTGTACAAACTAATCAAAATCTAGACGTATGGCTATTAGGCGATACGACGGTTACAAAATAGGAGCAAAACATGGCATGGACAGCACCAGTCGATAAAAGCACCGGCGACATTATTACGGCGACCATCTGGAACCAATTACTCGGTGCAACTTCCAGTCTCATCGAGACCGCAGGTGGCAAAGTTACAACGGCCGGAGACATGGTCTACGGTACGGCAGCCAATGCAGTGAGTCGCCTGGGCATTGGTTCTGCAAATACTGTTCTGAGAAGTTCTGGAACTGCTCCGCAATGGGGAACAGTTGCAGCATCAGAAGTGACAGGATGGGGAAATGAT
>TARA_R110000824_G_scaffold37803_3_pt1 | contig 10054 bp, 2 predicted proteins | sample TARA_R110000824 | Tara Oceans TARA_R110000824 (sample SAMEA4397747) | marine metagenome | biome: Polar Biome; feature: [MES] marine water layer (ENVO:01000295) within the mesopelagic zone...; material: water (ENVO:00002006), including particulate matter (ENVO:01000060) such as...... | reverse complement strand
TACTCTGGCAGATATCTCGCCTACATCCCTAATATTTCTGTACATGACATGAATAAACGACATGTAGTCGCGAATATCTCTGAATGGTACTCTTCCCTCTTTAAGCTCCGCTGATATTTCTTCGTACCGTTCCTGCTGCTTGGACCTCTTCGCCATCCTTTGACCAACATCGCCAAGGCCCAAAGTCCTCAAGCCTCTACCTAATGGTGTGTCGCTCTCCATTAGTTCTTGGAATGGCCCCGTACCCGCTATCAAATCCTGGGGACTGTAATAAGCACCACCACCACCTGCTATGAGACTATATTCTCTAGCTCGTTCAAGGGTGCCATCTGCTACGGCTATTTGTATAGACTTGAGTGAGGGGAAGAAAGCATTCGGAGCACCTCCGTATGTTATGTTTGTATGCCTGGCGTCCTTCAAGAAGTTTCTATAGATGAAGGCAGGGAAGTTGATGATCCCCCATCTGAGAGCCTGACCAGCTATCCTGGCAGATTGCAGGAATCCGTTTGCACCCGAAAACCCATACATCATGGTGGCATTAGCGAGGAGGGGATCGGCTAGTTTATGAAACTCTTCCTGACCATCTACCATGATGCGGAGAACATCCGGGCCAGCCTCGTCCACCTGCATACTTTGTACACCGAAGCCCTTTTCTGTTAGCTCCTGAGTATCACGAACAACTCTCCGTGCGGCTGTATTCGTGAAAGAGTCACGGATCATAGCTACTTCGGAGTACAGAATGTTTCGTACCAAATCTACATTTTCCAGATTATCAAAGCCTTCCACTGCATGATCAAACTGGTGCTCTTTGGATTCGACCATGCGTCCGAATTGCAGCCACTTCTCAATATAGCCGCCTTTGCGGCCATTACTGCCTAACGGCCACGCTGGCATCATGCCCACATCTTTATAGAGTGGCAGATAGGTCATGTCTTGCAAGAATGCATGCATCTCCGGTGTGATCATACCCTTCGACAGCATGAAATCTAGATTGTCTATGTTGTGTGCCTGATAGGATTCATTGAATTCAATTATGTGTGGAGCTTCAACCGTAATTGAGTCCACCATTTCCTGTGCAGCCTGAACCTGTTCTTCAAGCTTCATGCCCTTTTTATAGGGTCTCTTTTTGATTTGTTGCTTGAAAAAGCCGATGTTCGCTTGGTCATTTGCTTGCATTGCGCGGCCTTGACGCTCTAGAAGCTTTAGTGCGGCCTGTGCTTCAGCTATTTTCCGGTTCATATCAAGAAAACGCCGTGCAACTATGTACTGTTTGGCGAATTCCCTATCCTGCTTGCTTTGGAGGTTGCCAACCATCTGCAATAATGTCTCTTGACCTTCATCGTAAACCTTGAATTGATGATATCCGTCCAACGGATCACCAATCCACTGAATCGCGCCTTTATGTAACACACCTTCAAATATATTCCCAGCACTATTGCGCCATCTTAATGCTGCTATCGCACTGGTATCGGCTAAGGACCGCATCCCGTCTCTCACCCCATCAACAAGCTGCCCTAGTTTCTCTACCGGATAGGCACCATCTGCGATACGGCGTCTTAGGTAATCTGCGAACGCCCTTCTGCGTGTCCCCTTAGACAAGCCTTCCCACGGCTTCAGCCAAGAATCGGCAAACCGTGTTATAATTCCAGTGGTTTCCTTTAATTGTTGTTTTTCGTTTTTCTTATTCCAAGCTTCTTGGTCTGTCGCATCAAGCGGATTGACCAGAGCTTCTAGAGCGTCAAGTACAACTTCGCCCACCAATTCATCATCGGCTTTTAATTCTGGAGCACGTTTGTCAACAAGATCCTGAAGTTCTGCGGACGGTGCCCATCGTTCTTGGTTGCGGAACCTATGCTTGATGGGCTCTGGCATCGTGTACTTCTGTGTTCCTTGCTTTTGCCTAAAGTACTCGTTGATTGCTCTATCGGAGGCGTTGATTCCTATAGGGGGAATCTCTCCGGGCTTCGTGTTCGCAAGCTCCTCGTCCATCATAAATTGGTTGAACAGCCTGTCACGCCAAGTCAATTCGGGGATGTCAGATTGGACCATATTAAATTGTTCTTCGTCTAGTATGGCCCGTGTAATACGTTGTTCAGCGTCTGTATCACCCTCTTCTATCGCCTTCTTTAATTCTCTGATATGCCTTGGGTCAGCATACCGTGATAAACGTAGAGATCTAGGTTGACCTGGGATGGGAGCCCCTCTCCGCCCTACTTCTCCGGTTTGAAATTGAGAGAAAATAGACAAGATGTCCTGCATTCCGGTATCGCGTCCAGATTCGATACCAGCCGTCAAGAATGAGACCAGCTTCTCTCTAAGAGTACGCACCTTGCCAGCAGTTCTATTTCTTGGAATCTGATCTTTAGCCAGAGCCGTCATATACTTAGCTCGTGCTTCAGACATCAGATCCTGCTGATTCAAATTAGGATACAACTTCTCAGCAAACTGCACGAAGTTCAGCCCAAGTTTATGGCCCTCTTCACTGACAGACGCAGGAACAACTGTATCGAACGCCCTGCTGTCCATTGTATTTAATTCATTCTCAAACCAGTAACCTTCTTGGTCGTAAGCATGGACCACTTCTTCGGTAAGATCTTGAATGATATCCTTGATTCGTCTGGTGCCATCAGGATCAATCTGTGAAAGGTTGATCCACAGCCTAGTGTTGGGACCGTCCAGCATTGCCAGCGATTTCGCCATGTTCTCAGGATTGGCGATGATCCCTTCAGGCCCCATGATGGCTTCGTAAACAGGATCTATATCAGCGGACAACTGGTAATCCAGACCCGGAAGGTTCATACGGTCTAGGTGCTGTCTCACTGCGGCCTTAACCCTGCTAATCTTGGTCACTAATTCGGTCTGGACCCTAGCTTCCTCATTCGCTTTTTCTTCGGCTGCTTGTCTCTCTTGATCGGTATCCGCATCAGTAGCTTCCACAGTGAACTGGCGTGTATCATCGTTGAGATACAAATGCAGCCTCTTCTGACCGTCACTGCTTTTCCTAATTCTGGCAGTGATGTATCCAGCTTCATCTAAATGCCTTACAAGCTGCTCTGCCTGTTCTTGCTCTTGTGCTCTCCCTTCTGGATCTGTGGCATCGATCAACTCTTTGATATCTACCCATGCTGGACCCTTTCTGGTCGCATTGGCACGTTTTGCTTGCAGTTGCTGCAACACTCCTGCCATCTGTGACGTTGTATAAGTTGGCCTTGAAAGATCGGGAAGCCGGGTGAGAGTCCTGAAGGTGGGCATGTTAGCGATATGCCCAAACAAAGCTTTTCTTTGACCCGGAGTTAGATCCTTAACATCACTTGTTCCGGTAACTGCCCGTACCAGTGCCTTGAACCCATCACTATCAAGCTTTGTCGCACCCGTATCGCTGTTTGCATGGAGTTCAATGTTCTTTTTTTTCAAAAGTGTTATTAACGGCCCCTCGAAATTGCTGTGGTTACTCCACACTTTCGAGTTTTCCTGATCTCCTACAACCTCTTGTATAAAGGTTGTAGCATCTTGCTCAGTAGGATTAGCCAAACGCAATTCCAATTGACCAGTATCACTCTCTCGCCACTCCACTTCTTTGTCCTGATAGTACCGCTGTACCCGATCATACATTCCTACCTGGCCTTCAAAGCCATATATGAGATCGTCTGCCGCCTTTTTATTGAAGCCCTCAATACCACCCTTATCAGAAGATTTAGAAGCTTCTTGGATAATCCGATTTATATCTGCCGGGCTTAGGCTTGCTTGCTGCGTTAAGAGTGCTCCTGTCTCAGGCAGAAATGGTGCCAGCATGTTGACCGCATTTGCAAACCGCTGCTCAATAGGTTGATTACCGTCACCAAACAGATCGGAGCTAGTCTCTGCACCAGCAACTATAGATGGGATACCCCCTATAACAGCGGCTGCGACAGCACCTGAGTTGTACCTGTTGCTGGCCTCTGCATTACGAACCGCAAAGTCCCGTAGTTCGTTTCTGGAATCACCACCAAGATGGCTAAGACGATCAGAAAGAATCAGTTCAGAGAGAGTTTCTAGTGTAATAGGCCCTTCGGGATTTTTTTCAGTTCGCACCAGAGCCATGATCTCTTCGACAGACCTGCCACTTAGTTCGTCTAGTTCTAGGAACGTGGCACCAGCATCCTGCCTCTGTTCTAGTTCTGCTTGTTGAGCTTCTTCCCGCTGTCTAGTATGTCTGGCGACATCTGCCTGGGCTTGTGCTTCCGCATTAGCGAGTAATTCTTGCGGCGTTAGTGGCACAAACTCTTCAACGCTAAGAGGGGGAGCATCTAAATCGTTAGGGTCCGCTCTTCTAAGGTCATTTTTAACAGCATTGATATCCTGAATAAGGTCATACCACATACCCTGACCTTGGGCTGACACCTTAACCTGTTCCCACAATCCCTCTAGCTTGGCAAGAAGCTGGGACTTGTCACCAATCTCAGATATTCGTCGGCCTTGTATGCCCCCCAATTCTCTGAACTCTGGACCAGTACTCTTGAGTACATACTCCGGGTTATTGATGTTATCTAGAACAAATTCCCCGGCTAGAAGGCTCTCAGTGCCGTCTGGAGTCTTAAAACGTATCGCTCCACTTTCTTCAGATATTGCTATAATCTCTACCGGAACTCTTTCTCCCTTGATATTGAACACCGTGATAGTATCCCCAACTGCCACACCATCGGGAACATGGGCTCCATCTTCCAACTCACGAGTGTCGAAATCCACATCTATTTGTCTGATTGGGATTCCATCTGGTCGAGATTCGGTACGCTGATCTGGCACCTGCTCCGCCCGTGCTTTTTCATGGGCCAGGAGTTGATCGTAATGGTTTGCAATACGGTTATGGTAACGCTGGGTTCGTTCATCTTCGGATATCTCTGGGTCCGATAGGAATCCGATCTCGTCCACGACCTCTTCTTGAACAGCCGGACCACGGTCCATCGGGTCCGCCATACTGCGGCGACCCTTCTTGTATTCCCGCTGTATGCTGTCCTCAGCCCGGAAATCACTACCCATCCATCTGTTACCTGCTCCACGCATCGCCAAGTTCGTGAGAACACTGACAATACCACCAGCACCACCACCTATGATTCCGGCATCCCACATATCGGAGCCCATCTCTGCCAGAGCTTCATCGTCATACAAGGCTCTAGCTGTTGCCATCTGTGCCAATTCTGAGGTGGATTCCTGAGCGGCTTCCGTTGCAGCACCTGATATAAATGCTTTCGTTGCTGCCAACATCTTACTGTCCGCACCACCAGCACCTATCAGCGGTGCCAGCTTTCTCGACGCGGCTGAACCACCCGGCATCAGAGCAAGTGGGAGCATCTCAAATACACCCATCAATGCGGCTGGCGGCATGGCCGCTAGTTCCTTGAGAGCGGATACATCCTGACCAGTACGCTCTTCGTAGTCGGATATCCTAGTGGCTGCATCACCCATCATCATGGGAGCACTGATCAATGAGCCAGCAGCTATACTCTGGACTCCTTTTGCACCACCTATGAGCTTCATGGCCTTGCTGGTCATAGGTATTCCACGAGCAGCGAGCATAGCAGGCACACCTGCGCCAACACCAAGAGCAGCCAAAGCCTGACCGCCAAGCATCATAGGAACAATTTGTCCCACTCCCATTCCGATACCTGCTATCTTGGAATCACGATACTTGGGATCGATACCGCTATACAGCCAGTCTTTAGCTCCTCTGAGCTTCTTTTCTACGGCTGTGTCCTTGTGGGGCGTGAGCAACGCAGCAATACCCTGCGCTCCCATGAGTGGTACACTTGCGATTCCACGGGGAATATTCTCTATCGCTTGATAGAGTGCCCCAAAGATATTGCCCTCTTCTTCCTCTTCTTGTTGAACACCTGGACCGTAAGTGCCCCACGCTGACCCGATAGTATCTGGAAATTCCGTGGAGAGTTGGCTGAATAGGGCGTTTAGTTGGTCGGGAGTAGCACTGTCCGGTATGTTGATCTCCGTCCCATCAGGCAGATTATACCATTCGTTAGGCATGGGTACTTATCACCCACCCATCATGCCCATCATCCCACCACCTCCACCTCCCATTCCTCCCATCATTGCACTTCCACCTCCGCCTCCGCCCTGTAGTTTCTGCATCAACCTTTGTACTTCCGGTGGCACGTTACCACCACCAGTTAATCTCTGCGCTATATTTTGGACAACTATCTGTCTTTGTTGCGGTGTCAAAAAATCTACGGAAGTCGGATCATTTAACAACGTGATGAGAGGTGGGATGTTTTGCACCCTATAGTAGTCATCCTCCTGCTGCTGCTTGAGCCTTGCTACAGCCATCGACTGTCTTCCTTCTAGCTCAGACTGCATCGCTGATAGTCTAGGTTGCCAGAACGCCCTACCAGCCTGCTCTCGTGTAGCCTGTTTGTCTAATGAGCCACCTTCTACACCATAGATGTCCGTATCGACACCAGCGAGTTTCTCTTCAAATCCCAGCTTCTGGCCCAACTGTCTGTCTAGCTCACCACGAATATCTTCCCCTATTTGCCCAAAGTCCTGACGCTTTCTAGGATCGCCTGTTCTGGCGAGAACTTTACTCAATGCACCGAACCCGACACCTCTTTTACGTTGTCCGTATTGTTCTTCGGTAGGCATCAATGCTTCAATTCCAGTCCTGCGATCTCTAAGCAGACTAGCACGATCCGCATCTAGTTTGATGCGATTCTTTTCTGATTCTGTGGGGATAGAGGACATCTCTTCGTATTCATCAATCTTTGCAAACAGATCTTGGTACATAGACCCACCAGATCCAGACCTACCAGATCCAGACGCTCTACGCTCAAAATCTGCCGCTGCTGCTGCTGCCGCAGCCTCGTCCGCGCTAGGCTTGATAGGTGCCTTACGCATCAGCCCACTCCAACCTTTTTCGCTAGGATCATAAAATGAGCTTGGATCATCCGGGTCTCTACCAAGATGTTTTGCTAAAAGTTGTCCTTCTGGACCTCTCCAGTTTCCACCAAGTTGTTGACCTGGGAGGAGATTCTCCCAAAGACTTGCAAGCCCATGTGTACCTGCCTGTGCTATCCCATAGGGAGCCGCTCCTAATCCACGCCCAAAAAAGCGAGCAATATCACCCCCCAAAGACCTTTCCCCTGTGCCATACTCCCCTTCTGGTGTACCAAGACTCCAATCACCCCCAATATCGGGGTCGTATTCCCACCCATAGTCCAATTCATCTGCAATTCCACCTTCTTGGAACCCGACTATGCCGCCGCCTGCGTTAGGTGGTGGTGGTCCGGGTGGTGGTCCTCCCGGTGGGGGAGGGGGTCCGGGTGGAGGGCCTCCGGGTGGTGGTGGTGGACCACCTTGCGGCCCTGGTCCTCCGGGTGGTGCGCCGGGTGGCGGACCTCCGGGTGGAGGTGGTCCTCCGGGTGGACCTCCGGGGGGCTGTTGCTGGGCTGCATCCGGGTTACGCAAGTATGCTTCCAGCTTATCGGTAATCGTTTGACCGGGTTGTGGAAGTCCTTTCTGCTGTTCCATAACCTTCAATAGAGCTTCGTTCTGCTGAAGCTGTTTGGCTCTATCAGCTAATAGGAACCCCGGAACCAGCGGATGACCTTTCTTCAGTGCGTCCGCTACCTCCTTGCGGGTCATGTTCTCTACATACCGTTGGGAGTCAAGAATACTCATTAGTAGTTGATCCTCCCACCTGCATACAGCCCGTCTATAAGCTTCTTATGATATGGTGCTAGGATGCCACTGCTTGATAAGTAGCCACCGTGGGCACCAGTAATGGGGTTACCCATCTCATCTACACCAAGACCCGCATCGGGATTAAACTCTGGATCTGGATTTTCTTGTGTACCTGTAGCATCAGTACCTGTGGTATCTGTGACACCCTGTGGTACTTCGGCACCTGGCTGGGGAGCAGTCTCTCCAGCCGCAGCGTCACCGCCCGATTGCCAATCACTGTAGGCACCTAATGCTCCCGCAACATCCGAAGCAACACTTGGGGCCTGACCATATTCACCGATTACCTGCGTGTTCTGGTAAGGCAACTGGCCCATAGCACCCAACTGCCAATCAACCATCTGCTGAGGGTGTTGCTGCTGTCTCTGGAAATCCGCATAAGCGATATCGTAGTCCCGTTGCTGGTCCTGCTGAGTACGGGCACCAGCCTTCTCCATTTCCTGTAGCCTCGCAAACTGCATCTGCTGTTCAGTCTGAGCCTGATTCTGCTGCGCTGTGCCAAGTTGACCCATCTGAGAACCCAAGCCGCCCATCTGACCATATGCACCTTGCTCACCCTTCAACAGATTACCCATCGTGTCGAATCCCTGCTGTTCTAGGGCACCAGCACCTCGTTGTGCTTCTAGTTGCTGACCGTATCCAGCAGCTTGTGCCGATCTGTCAGTTTGGAATCCCTTAACTGCATCTTGGAACGCCTTCTCATAACCCTTGGCGGTAACATCCTGCATACGCTGCTGGGCTTCTTGTCCTGCCGCCTGTTCTTGTAGACCATGGCGATAACCACCAAACGCTTGAGCACCTGCCGCTTGAGCACCTATTTCAGCCCTCTGTGCTGCTGCTTGCTCCTGTATCTGCCGGATCTGGGGATCAATAGCACCTTGCGTATATTGGGACATGTATTGAGACAGGTCAGCTTCTCTTTGCATTTCCGGTGAACCAGCCTGCTCACCTACGCCTCTCATTCCTTCCGCTCCTGCCTGAGCTTGCTGCTGTGCGAGAGGTGCAAAGGCTCCGAACTTGCTTGCAACATTGCCTAATCCTTGCTGGGCACCACCGATCATGCGACCAGCCTGACCCATGGTCGCTGCCGCTTGTCCTGTTCCAGCCGGACCAGCACCACGCCCATAGGCTCCATAAGCAGCCCGTGAAAGTGCTTGATCACCAGTTGTAGCAGCTAAACGCTGTCCACCGTATGGGGTGTAAGCTCGTCCGCCCACCTGCTGAATTCTACTGGTTAGATCAGCATAAGGCTGTGCCACTTCAGGTGACACATAAGATTGCACCATTTGCTGCTGATAAGGGCTACCACCAGCTTGTAACCCGATAATACCACCAGAAGCTCGACCTTCTTCCCAGTAGTCCCCACCACCAGGACGCCGGGTGGGATAGTGTTGTGTGCCAGAAAGTCGGGCATCCAGCCCACCTTGGACTTCCTCAGCGAAGCTTTGAAGCTTCCGCTGAGTCTCCATTGCATCCTTATCAAATTTCTGTTGAGCCCGTCTCGACCTTGACTCTATGGAATCCTCCATCATTCTTTCAAAATCCATCATGAGCCTATCTTGATCGCTTAGGCCACCTCTTTTTGCAAACTCCATCAAGGCTCTAGTTGTGGCTGCTGTCCCTGAAGAGGGTGGCATACCACCACCCTGTAACGCGACAATACCACCATAGGCCATATCAGGAATCACTTCCTCAGCCCTATCTGTTTTCGCCTCCATCATTCTCTTGATGAGCCGCTGAATGTCTGTAGGCACCTGCCCACCTTCCTGATATTCTGGATAACGTCTAGGCATGTCTTCCACCGTATGTACCTGGCAATACGTCGCTTAAATCAATAGGCCCCGGCTGTTCCGGTGAGCCAGTTCTTTCAACCCTAACATCTTCCACAAACTGGTCTAATACCTGTGCACCACCCTGTGTGTGTCCACTACCCAGATGACCTACAACATCACCGGGAATAATGTATTCACCTGCTGACACAGCTATCGGCTGTCTCTCTCCGTTTCTGCCCATCTCAGCATTAACCAGAATGTCATCAGCCATAGCATCACCACCACCACCGTTGATCAAGCCACCCCGATCCCAACCTTCCTGTCCGTAGGACATTTGGCCTGCTAATCCCTGCTGTACAGGAGCTTGCTGTGCGGCTGGACCAGGCATATATCGTTGAGGTTGCTGTGGGGCTGGCAAAGCAGGGGGAGGAGCCTGCTGTGGCTGTGGCGCACCCATTTCCATACCTTGCGGAGCTTGTGGTGCAGCAGCAGCAGCCTCTCTGGCTCTATCCGCATCAATTTTACCTTCTATACCCTTTGCTACGGCTCCCACTCCA
>TARA_R110000824_G_scaffold11746_13_pt1 | contig 10054 bp, 6 predicted proteins | sample TARA_R110000824 | Tara Oceans TARA_R110000824 (sample SAMEA4397747) | marine metagenome | biome: Polar Biome; feature: [MES] marine water layer (ENVO:01000295) within the mesopelagic zone...; material: water (ENVO:00002006), including particulate matter (ENVO:01000060) such as...... | reverse complement strand
TATAGCTCCACGATCGCTGGCGCGGCAGCCCTGCCGGTACTGGGAGATCCGCTCAGTCCTTACGATCTGCCCGTGAACGGCGGCGATGCAGGGGAAGACGGCTGGGTGTGGAAATTCAACACTTCCTATAATTTCACCCCGAATCTGATGGCCTATTTCACCTACAGCAAGGGTTATCGTATCGGCGGTCCGAACCGTGTCGCGCCTTGCCCGGATAACATCGCACCCGGTCAGCAGATCATCTGTGCCTTGCCCGAAGAACTGCAATATGGACCAGACACGACCAAGAATCTTGAACTGGGGATGCGGGCACAATTGTTCGACAACATGCTATCGTTCAATTTCAATGTCTTCCAGGTCAAATGGCAAGGCATCCAGGTCAATTCGTCCACGCTCTACGGTGCAACCGGTATTACGGTGAATGGCGGTTCAGCGGAGTCGAAGGGTTTCGAAACTTCGTTCCAGTTCAAGCCGATTCCGGAACTGTCGATCCAGGGGACATATTCCTATACCGATGCCAAATTGACCGAGGACGTGCCTGGTATCATCACCATTCGCGAGACGCCGGGAGATTATTCCAATCGGTTCGTCCAGCTTGACGCTTTGTCAGGTGATCGCTTGCCTGGCTCGGCCAAGAACACAGCTAGCCTCGGTGTAACCTACATCACGCCGGTTATGGATGGCGACCTGATTGCAAACTGGACTGCCACCTATCGCGGAAATGTGGTGTCCCGTATTGGTTGGGATCGCGCCTATGGGGATAAGATTCCAAGCTATATCCTGAACCGCGCATCGCTCTCCTACGACACAGAGCGGTTCACTCTCGGTCTGTTCGTGGACAATGTTTTCGACAAATATGCAGTGGTCTCGGTCGCCAACGATCGCTCACGAATTGGCGTCAACGATGGTGTCGCCGTGCGCTATTACCGGCAAGCAGTTGTCAATCCGCGGACCATTGGTCTTGAAGGACGGTTTAAGTTCTGATTGTCTGAATTCCCGAATGAAGAGGAAGGGGCACCTGCCGGAAACGGCAGGTGCCCCTCTCATATGTGCGGCGTATTTCGCTTTGGCCTCGCCAGCGCAGCGTCGCTCTATTCGATCGGGATACCCTGTTTCTCGAAAAAAGCTCGCGCTGGCTCAAGTGCCGCTTCGTGGGAGCGCCACTTGCCAACCCCATCAGCATTTATCGGTCGCCGAACCTGTGCGGCGCTCGGCGTCGCAACGGCTGCACTGTTTTCGTGGAAAGTCAGGCAGGATTCGTCCCAGTCGAGGCCGCAATGCTCAATCAGGCGCCGGGTCTGCCCTTCCTGGTCTGCAACCAGTTGTTCGTAAGATAGCTGCAGTACCAGCCCAGGGAACAGATTGTCCCACATAGCCATCAGCCGATCGAAGCGCGCATAATAGCGCGCCGTATCTAACAGGTCGTATGAATAGGCGTAATAAGCAGACTGGCTGGCAAAAAGATTTTTGTAGTTGCTCCAGACCGTGTCCATCGGATTGCGGCGCAGACAGACGATTTTCGAATTCGGCAAGGCGCGCGCAATATGACCGATATAGAGAAAATTGGCGGGCAACTTGTCGGTAAACCGAGCGGCGCCCCCGTGCCGATGGTGACCCGCCTGGGCTAGGTAGACCTCAGCTATTTTGCCAGGATCGATGTTGCCACTCACCTCCACCGTTTCCCTATCGATGACGGTACGGGACGATGTCGCCGCCAGTCGCTTGAGCGCAAGCGGCATGGCCTGAAGCTCTCCCGCCGACTCCACATTCGGGTGAGAAGAGAGGATCCGGTCGACGAGCGTGGTTCCCGTGCGGGGCATCCCGACCACGAATATCGGCGCCTTGTCGGGATTTCCTGTTCCGGGCGAGAGACTGTGCTTGCTCTCGGTGAACAGGGTCTCGATCGCGTCGAAAATCGCCGCGTCCTGCGCGAAATCATATCGTAGCGAACGTTTGTGCTCGTCATTGGCGGCCGAAAGATGAAGGAAGGCTTCCGGGTCGCTGATGTCTTCCAGTTCCTTTGCCAGCGCATAGCGAATGCGCAGGCCGTCGCCGGGTTTGTGGGCTTCGGCGAGAGCAGTTTTCAGTCTCGGTATATGATTGGCTTCTGTCGTCTGGCGGGAGGCAATGGCCAGGGCATAATGGGCCCGCGCATTGTCAGAATCCGCAGCAAGTATTGCCTCGTAATGCGTAAGCGCTTCATCGACCCGACCGGTGAAGCTGCTCGCCGCCGCCAGGTTGTAACGATAGTCGATATTGTCGGGTTCGGCCATGACCGCTGATCGAAAGGGTTCGACTGAACCCTCATGGTCTCCGAGCCGGGTAAATACGCAGCCGATTGTATCGAAGGTCCGCGCATCGCTTGGTTTCAGAGCCATTGCTTTTCGAGCAGCTTCGCTGGCTTCGCCATCGCGCCGCAGCAGGATAAGCAATTTCGCCAGTTGGGCCAGATATTCTGCATGGGGCCCGCGTTCCACTGCAGCCTCAATCAGAGGTACCGCCTTCGCGATCTGGCCAGCTTCGGCGGCAGCAATTCCCAACAGAAAATAGCCGATCGGCTGGTCCTTGTCCGCCATGACCAGCGCTTTGGCAGTCGCCGCAGCTGTCTGTAGGTCGCCGTGCTTCAGAGCTTCCCTCGCTTGCGCTTCCAGAGTCACGGCGCGCTCGCGAACCACAGATTGTCGGAAACCCAGGCTGGCTCGGGATATGTCGATCGGGCTTTGGCTGGCAAGCATTGCATTGGCCAATCATATTAGCTGCTAATCGGGTGCTGTCAAAACAAACTGGCTGAACGGGTAAGGCAATGTTGGCATATCTGGTGGAACAAGCTTGATATTGTATTTTGCTATTTCAGGACATCAACTGAAGCGATGTCCCTCGTGTTTTCTTCACTATCGTAACGCGCAATAGAATTGCTGAAATTTCCCAACCGTCACACCGGGGAAATATCAATCGCCCAATGATAATATTTTTTGACGGAATAGTAATAATTTGTGATAAGGCAGTGTAATTTGAGGCACTGGCGGATAATTGCCTTCTGTCCGCTGTAATCGATGAGGTCTGCAATGTTTTTGGAAGATATTGGAATCATTCCGCCGCGAGAGAAAAAATCAATGCGGCCGAATCAGTCCCCATCGATTGTCAACCTCACCCGCCGCGGATTTGTTGCTGGAACCGGTCTGTTCGTTGTCGGCGTGACGCTGGTCGGCTGTTCCGGTTACGCGGAACCCATCATCGACGCTGACAGCCTGGACGTCCCACCAGCAGGTCCCAGCCCGCTGACCGATGTTGAAGGCGGGGATGCCACGCCGGCATTGTGGATCGCGATCGAGAAAGACGGCATAGTCAAGATCACCTGTCACCGCTCGGAAATGGGACAGCAGGTCTGGACGTCCATGGCGCAGATAGTCGCTGATGAGCTGGACGCTGATTGGGAGAATGTCGCAATCGTTCAGGCCGAAGGCCACGAACGCTATGGCGATCAGAACACGGACGGATCGCGGTCGGTTCGCTATAATTTTCATCGCCTGCGCCTAGCCGGTGCGGCGATGAGACAGATGCTCGTCTCCGCTGCGGCGTTATATTGGAAAATCGACCCATCTCAATGCAGCGCAGCTTTGGGCAAAGTCGCGAACAGTGAAAATAGCGAGACCTTGTCCTACGGGAACCTCGCCAGGCTGGCTGCGAAACTGCAGGTGCCGGCGGAAGCCGATATCGTCATGAAAGAGCCAAAGGACTGGCGTTATATCAACAAAGAAATGCCGTCTCTGACCGTCCCCAAAATTACCAGGGGTGAAGGAAGATATGGCATTGATGTGGATTTGCCGGACATGGTCTACGCCGTTATTGCTCGCCCTCCCCAAATATTCGGTAGAACCGGTTCGGTCATGGATGCCAAGGCCTTGGCGGTTCCCGGTGTATTGCATATTGTAAAGCTGCCGGATGCGAAACCGCCCGCCCTGTTTCAGGCGCTTGGTGGGGTAGCTGTTGTGGGGGTCGATACATGGGCTGCGATTCAGGGGCGCAATGCCCTGGAGATCGAATGGCTGGATGGTCCCAATGCCAGCTATGACTCGGACAATTTTCGCCGGGCAATGGAAGCAAAAGCAAAGCGGCCCGGTACTATTCGCCGTAGCCGAGGCAATGTTGGTGCAGCGCTAGCCGCTGCTGAAAAAACCGTCACGGCCGAATATTATACCCCGCATCTTTCGCAATCACCCATGGAGCCTCCTGCGGCTACCGTCCGTTGGACCGGTGACAAGCTCGAATGCTGGGCCTGTGTGCAGGACCCGCAATCGACCCGCGAAACACTCTCCGATGTGCTGAAGGTCGAGAAGGAAAATATCACCGTTAATGCCACTTGGCTGGGCGGTGCATTCGGGCGCAAATCCAAACCGGATTTTGTGGTCGAGGCGGCTCTTATTGCGAAAGAAGTAGGCAAGCCGGTCAAGGTAACATGGACCAGAGAGGATGATATCCGGCATAGTTTCTATCATTCTGCAAGTGCGCAAAGGCTTGACGCTGGACTGGATAGAGAAGGCAAATGTACAGCCTATCGACATCGTTCTGTTTTCCCGCCCATTGGCTCGACATTCACCTCCGGCATGGACGTGCCATCGGATGGCGAAATGGGCATGGGGGCAACAGATGTCCCATTTGCAATCCCGAATTTGCAGGTCGAATCCGGCAAAGCAAAGGGTCATTTGCGCATTGGTTGGCTGCGGTCCGTTGCCAATATCTACCACGCCTTTGCGGTCCAGAGCTTTGCAGCGGAAATGGCGCATGCTGCTGGTCGCGAACAAAAGGACTATCTGCTCGAACTGATCGGTGAACCCAGATTGATCGATCCCAACATAGAGCAGGCTAGCTACCCCAACTATGGCGGTTCAATGGAAGACTATCCCATCGATACGGGACGCCTGTCCAATGTTGCCAAGCGCGCTGCAAAAATGGCCCAATGGGGGAGAAAGCTTCCCGATGGTCACGGCCTGGGGATCGCGGTCCACCGATCTTTTCTGACTTATGTTGCGACCGTAATCGAAGTGAAGGTTGCTGCAGACGGAGCTCTGACCATTCCAGGGATATGGCTCGCAGTGGATGCCGGAACTGTCATCAACCCGCGCCACACAAGGGCGCAAATGGAGGGCGGAACAATCTTTGGTTTGTCGAACGCCCTTTACGGGGAGATAACCGCCAAGAATGGCGCCGTCGTACAAGATAATTTTCCCAGTTGGCGGGTGATGCGGATGGCAGAGGCGCCGAGAGCTTTCGAAGTTGATATCATTTCGTCCAACAGCCCGCCTGCGGGAGTGGGTGAGCCGCCTACGCCGCCTGCAGCACCGGCGCTGGCCAATGCAATATTCAATGCTACCGGGCAACGTTTCAGGGCCTTGCCGCTAATGGGATCAAATCGCGACAAGCTGGAAATTCCGGCAATCTCGACAAGCTGATTGAGGAGCATTTTATGGCAACGACACTGAACATAAATGGCAAGAATGAAACGGTCGAGGCAGCAGCAGGTACGCCTTTGCTCTGGGTTCTTCGCGATCATCTGAAAATGACCGGAACAAAATTTGGATGCGGTATCGCGCAATGCGGCGCTTGCACCGTCCATGTGGATGGTGCGCCAACCCGGGCTTGTATCACACCGCATGACAGCCTCGACGATGCCAAAATCACTACAATCGAAGGATTGGCAGGAGTTGCGGCTGATGTGATCCGCGATACATGGGTGGAGAATGATGTGCCCCAATGCGGCTATTGCCAGTCGGGCCAGATTATGGCGGCAACCGCTCTGCTTGTTGAAAATTCCAATCCCTCGGATGCCGATATTGATGCGGCGATGACTGGCAATATCTGTCGATGCGCAACCTATATGAGCATCAGGCGTGCGATCAAGCAGGCAGCGGGGAAGCTCTAACCAACGTCAACCTTGTCAGACGCGATAGTTTACACTGCCAAATATTTATCCCCGAGGACAATTCTCGTTCACAGCAAGCGGTTCGTCTTGAAGATTCAATAACGCTGCCCGGATTTTTGATGATCCGCGGCCACCCAGCTTGCGGTGGTATCGCTCTCGATAATGGTGATTAAATAGCCTGTTGTGTCGAAGAAGGTGAGCAGCTGATCAAGTCCGTGTTTCGTATAATATGTCTGAATCCTGACATTCCGCTTACCATCCGGTTGCTGAGCTTCACGTTGGTTTGATTTAATGTTTCCAGGGGGTGCAAAAGTGGACATTTTGATATTGCCTCGTATAAATCTCGATTGAAATGGTCCACTGCACTCAACACGATAGATTTCGGACAACCCAACAGGAGAATTCAACATGCGTGAAGCTGTCATTGTATCTTATGCCCGCACTGGGCTCGCCAAAGCGGGACGCGGCGGCTTCAACATCACGCCTCCGATGACAATGGCGGCACATGCGATCAAACATGCAGTTGCCAAGTCGGGTGTTGAAGGGGATTTCGTCGACGATTGCATATTCGGCAATGTCGCGCATACGGCTCCCAATATCGGGCGCAATGCAGCGCTACTCGCAGGCCTTCCCAAAACAACAGCCGGGGCAACCGTCAATCGCTTCTGTTCGTCGGGCATGCAGTCGATCGCCATGGCTGCAAATCATATTCGGGGCGACGGCGCCGATTGCGTCGTTGCCGGTGGTGTTGAAAGCATTTCGATGCAGGGGCCCCGTGCACCGGAAGGATCGATCGACGAGGAAATTCTGAAGATTGCACCGGCAATCTTCATGCCGATGATCGAAACCGCCGATATTGTCGCCGAACGTTATAATATCAGCCGCGAATATCAGGATGAATATTCCCTGCAATCGCAGCAGCGGATGGCCGCAGCCCAGGAAGCAGGACTTTTTGCCGACGAAATCGTACCGATGCAGACCAGAATGAAACTGGTAGACCGGGAAACCAAGGAAGAGAACATCGTCGACTATACGGTCGACCGGGACGAGTGCAATCGCCCGACAACCACGTTGGAAGGCCTAGCCAGTTTGCAGCCGATCATGGGAGCAGACAAATTTATCACGGCTGGCAACGCCAGCCAATTGTCGGACGGAGCCGCCGCAGTCCTGTTGATGGAAGCCAAAGAGGCCGAACGCCGCGGACTGAAACCATTGGGGCGTTTTGTATCTTGGGCCGTCGCCGGATGCGAGCCGGATGAAATGGGCATTGGGCCGGTATTTGCCGTTCCCAAGCTGCTCGAACGTCAAGGACTGACGGTCGACGATATTGATATCTGGGAACTTAACGAAGCGTTCGCGAGTCAGTGTTTGTACAGTCGTGATCGTCTGGGCATTGATCCTGAGAAATATAATGTGAATGGCGGCTCGATCTCTATCGGTCACCCGTTCGGCATGACCGGTGCGCGTTGTGCCGGGCATTTGTTGCAGGAGGGCCGTCGTCGCGGAGCAAAATGGGGCGTGGTTACCATGTGTATCGGTGGCGGTCAGGGCGGTGCAGGACTGTTCGAGATTTATCCCTGAACGCTGACTACAACCGCAGCTTGGTGCATTTTAAGGAATAGAAGCAATTTTGGATCAACTTACAGACGAACAAGTCGAACGCCGGTTATCGGATGCTTTGGCTAACCGCTCCTCCGTGTCTGCGGAGAAGCTGATAGCTGGGTTGCTCCGCACCCTTGATCTCACGGCCGATGCTGCTGACGAGTTCACATTTCCTGCGCTCAGTTCAACCGCGCGCGAACGCATTTTTGGCGGTCAGGTGATTGCCCAGGCAATTGTCGCCGCCGATCGCACGGTGGATAACGAGAAGAATATCCATTCGCTGCATTCCTATTTTCTGCGGGCGGGGGATGAAACAAAGCCACTGCATTTCCGGGTGCATCGCGATTTTGATGGCCGCAGCATCTCCAATCGCAGGGTTGTTGTCCGGCAGAATGACAAGGTCATCTTCAACCTGACGGCTTCGTTCCAGAAGCCCGCCGATGGGCTTGACCATCAAATAGAGATGCCGGATGTTTTGCCGCCAGAGCAATGTATGAGCGCGATGGAGCAAATTGCTCGCAATCCGCAGGTATCGGATGATCAGATAGAACGGATGAGCCTGCCGCGGCCTTTTGATGTTCGCAGCTTTCGTCCCGAAGGCAAAACCCAGGAAGCGCGCCAATATCAATGGTTCAAGACGATTGCGCCGCTGCCCGATGATCCGCTCATCCACCGCGCGACCCTGGCCTTCGCGTCCGATATGGGCCTGCTTTCGACCTCGATGATCCCGCACGGATTGCATTGGACATCGCCTGGATTATTCTCGACCAGCCTCGATCATGCGATGTGGTTCCACAATGATTTCAGGGTCGATCAATGGATCTGCTACGTCATGGACAGCGACTGGACCGGGCATGAGCGCGGTCTCAATCGGGGGTCACTCTATACGCAGGATGGCATTTTGATCGCGTCAGCGGTGCAGGAAGGCATGATGCGTCTGGCACCGTCAAGCGACTGATTCCGAGAAAAGCGACTTCAGGTCCTTCTTCAATATTTTGCCGTTGGCGTTGCGCGGCAGACTGTCGGTGCTGAACAGGACTTTCACCGGTACTTTGAAATTCGCCAGTCGATCGCGCACCCATTGCTGCAATTCGGCTTCGCTGGCGGATTGGCCCGGAGCCAGTTGGACAATGGCGGCCGGTTCCTCGCCCAGCATCTTGTGATCAATGCCAATCAGCGCCGCATCCATTACGGCCGGGTGATCGTAGAGGACATTCTCTACCTCGGATGAGTAGATATTCTCCCCGCCACGGATGATCATGTCTTTCGCGCGGTCGACAATATAGCAGAATCCCTCATCATCCAGTCGCGCCAGATCACCGGTACGGACCCATCCATTGACGAAAGTTTCGGCGGTGGCTTCCGGACGTCTCCAATAGCCTTTCACAACCATTGGACCACGAGCCCAAAGTTCTCCGACTTCGCCAATCGGCATTTCGCTGCTGCCATCCTCGCTCATCACTTTCAGGTCGGCAGCGGCCACTGGCGGGCCGCAACTGGTCGGGCGATTGAGATAATCTTCTGCGCTATGCGTCGTAACCGTCGCCATGGTTTCGGTCATGCCCCATCCATTGCCGGGCAACGCGCCGAAAACTTCAAAAATCTTCCGGGCCAGTTCCGGAGCGGAAGGCGCGCCGCCATAGCTGATCGCATCGATGGAACTCAGATCATATTCTGCGCGATCCGGATGCTCGATCAATTGCCACGCAATAAACGGGACACCGCCGGTTGCATTGACCTTTTCCCGCTCGATTATTTCCATCGCCTGGACCGTGTCCCATTTATGCAGGAAGACCATCTTGTGGCCGCCGTGAATCGTAGGCATCATGGTTGCTGAACAGGCGGTGCAGTGGAACATTGGCACGACCGTCAAGCCAACCCGGATTGTCGGTTCGGGCAGGTCATCCCCCCGGCGCAATGCCGCCATCGCTCCGGAATAGCCGACCGATATCGCATTGGTTGTCAGGTTGCGATGCGTGCCGAGCGCGCCTTTGGGTTGCCCGGTCGTACCGCTGGTATAGAAAATCGTCGACGGATCATCCGGCGCAATATCCACCGCCGGCAGTTTCTGATCCGGCAGATCGCCATAGTCATTGGGGCGGCCGATGATATCCTCGAGAGGACGGGCTGGCGCTGGCAATGGGCTCTGGCTGCGCGCGACGATGACATGTTGTAAATCCGGTAGATCCGCCAGATGCGGAGAAATGCGGTCCCATCTTTCGGCATCGCACAGCAACACACTGGTCTCCGAATTCTCCAGACCGAACATCAGTTCCTGATCGGTCCACCACGCGTTGAGCGGTACGACAATGGCTCCGATCGACGTTGCGGCAAAGAAAATCGCTGGCCATTCCGGCAGATTGCGCATCGCCAGCGAGACTCGGTCGCCCTTGGTCACACCGATTTTCTGAAGTTCCACTGCGAGAGCAGCCACAGCGCGATACCAGTTTTCATAGGTAACGCGTTCGTCTTCAAAAATCAGAAATTCGCTGTCGCCATGGCCGCGGGCATGTTCGGCCAGAGCCGCGAGGC
>TARA_R110000824_G_scaffold143397_3_pt1 | contig 10063 bp, 2 predicted proteins | sample TARA_R110000824 | Tara Oceans TARA_R110000824 (sample SAMEA4397747) | marine metagenome | biome: Polar Biome; feature: [MES] marine water layer (ENVO:01000295) within the mesopelagic zone...; material: water (ENVO:00002006), including particulate matter (ENVO:01000060) such as...... | reverse complement strand
TTTTCCATATAATTTGAATCAGAAAAATTTCTTTTATCATATCTTCTTTTTTGAAATCTTCTAAAATTTGCCTCAGTAACTTGAAGAGCTCTTATAATATTACCAACAAGAAATGTTTCATTAGATTCATAATTTGCCATAAGACTTTTATCATTACTTTTTGGAGCATTTACAACACTAGTAAGAAACTGATACCCTCTTCTAAACCTAGCACTTTTAGAAAAAGGCATAGCAACTAATCTACCACCTTGTATACCAATTTGTCTTTTATTTTGAGTAGTAGCCATGAATTCAAGTATAAAAGGAGTACCAAATTCTTTTAATCCTTTATGCATAATAGCATCTTCTACTTCTCTAAATGTGCTTTGTTCTGGCATATTAGCAAGAAACTCTAAATTTTGTTTATTTAATACAGTTTTTTCTTTATATCTAAATATGTCTCCTAAATTTTCTTGATTGCTATAATACTGTCTTCTTATATCTTTTAAATATTTAAGAAGTTCAAATCCATCTGCGGATAACTTTACTCCAAAATCTTTTTGAAGTTTCAATATAGAATACGTTGTATTAAATTGTACTTGTCCTTCTTCAACATCTTTTCCTTTAATTGGAATAAATTTAAATGGTTTTAAATCTGCAGTTTTATAAGTATCTCTATATTCTGGAGGAACAATTTCATCTGCTAATTTATATTCAATGCCTCTAATAACTTTATTTAATTTATCAATAATAGCTTTTTTTGCTTTATAAGGCAAATCTGTTCTGTATTGAGTAGTCACAATTTTCTTTTTTAGATTACCTATGTAATAAGCTGCTGAATTATAGTCAGTAACAGTTTTCATTATATTACCTTGCAAGGCATCAATAGAGCCAGAATATTCACTTATATCTCCTGTTCTTAATTGGTCATACCATCTATTCATATATTGTACCATATTGCCAACATCATTAAAGGATGCTTCTAATCCAGCATCTTTTCTATTGCCAAATACATCTGCATCCCACATACGATATAAAGCTCTCTCTAAAACTCCACCTCTTTTACCCTTAGAAATTTCTATACTATTATTTTTTATTTGCTGAGACGCATCAACAAATATACCTCCAGGTTCAGGTTTATAGATTGTCTTATCTACCATTTTCTTTAGTTTTTTATCATATTTTTGATAAGTGTCTTCTTTAACACCAAACATATTTATAAATTGACCGTCCTTATAAAATGGATTACCAGCTGAATCTTTTTTATATCTTAATTTATAATAAAGTGACTTACTTAAATCTCTATTAAAATTAAAAAATGAATCAGAAGCATCATATACATTATCATAAGTTATAGACCTTTGTTCTCCTGTTTTTTGATTAAATGTTTTATTACCTGCGACATTTAAAAACTTACCATATTCAGACATCATAGTTTTAATCATGCTTTTTTCAAGGTCATTTAATACTAATTCATTTCCTTCTTTATCAAATTTCCTAAATATTCTTATTCTTTTAGATGGAGTTTTTCTTCTTATATTACTATTAATAAATCCTATACCTATTTTTTTAGCTTGAGAAGGAGTAATTCCATTATTAGCATCTGGAAATAAAAATTTATCACTCCACTCAGACACATCTCTCATTAATTCTGGATTCACACCACCACCCATATCAAGCATATATTGAGTTTCTAAAGCAGCTCTAGTATAATAATCCATATTATCAAAATCCATTGTAATTCTAAATTCTTCACCTTTCTTGCCTGGAGTCATAAATAATATTTTAGGTTTTTTATCTTTACCGAATCTTGCCATAAGGCCAGGGTCATTCTTTCCATCCATAGCAACATTATTTAAAAACCCTAACTTTCTAGGAATTTTTTGGACTACACCAATTGTCTTTTTTGCAAGGTCACTACTAGCAGCCATTCTTTCTATATTCTCTGCAACCTTCGATGGGTCATCTGCCCAACTAAATTTAGTTTCTATTTTTAAATAATCAGGGTCAATTGCCTGAACAAATAAATCAGATACTCTTTTAGCATGTTCATGAACAGCTTTTCTTGCACCATAGAAGTAATCAACTTTATCAGCATCATAATCACCTTCAAATAAATTGACAATATCAAGACTATTTACAAGAGCAGACCTTCCATATGCTTTATCAAGAAATCCTTTTAATCCTAAAATTGCAGTATCATTAGGTCTTGTATGAGGTTTTCTATTTGTTACCACTCCAATTTGTAGATTTTTACTATAAATGGGGGTCATTTGAGTTTTACCAGATTCAATAATGTCATACAAAGAACCCAAATCTAAACCAGCCTTTAACATCTCATCCCAATAATATTTTTTACCTTCTCTTTTTGATTCATAACTACCAAAAAATTCTTTTGGGTCTATTGTTTTTGCATTATCAACAAGAATCAATTGCCTTCCACTTTCAACGATTTCAGAAACGCTTGAAAGTCTCTCATGATGACCAATCATAATTTCTCCACGCATTTCCATTTTACCTTCTTCATTTACATAAGTAGGTCTTAATCTATGTCTAGCATCTGCAACTTGTATAATATGGGATTGGCCTCCGTATCTAACATCATTACCATTTTCTATTTTTATAGTAGTTCTTTTACCATTTAAAATTCTATTTATATAATGATTATAAATTTTATTTTTAACAATATTTTCACTATAAGACATTGGGTCGGCATCCCTATGCATTGAAACAAATTTAGCTATGTTTGACAAATGCTGACTTCCACCTGATTCTGGGCTAACACTAAAAGCATCGTTGCCAAATATATCTTTAATAAATCTTGCTCTTGTGACCCCACTAATATTTTCTTTTCTCATACCTTCAACAGCAGCTATAATATCATCACGATAGTTTTCTTTATACATATTCTTAGATTCCGAATTAGTCATATAGTTATAATCACTAGTAGACTCAACAGCATCTTTAAAAGGTTTATCAACTTCTGGTTTAAATCCAAGAGCATCAATTGGAATTTTTCTTATCTTTTGAGCTCCTAAAACTGTAGTAGAATTTATCTGGTTATAAGGTTTATTTATTAGACTAGTATCCAACCCATCTCTATCCAACCCTTTATTAAAAGATTTAGCTCCAGTAGACGCTAATAGAATATCAACATTATTATTATTTCTGAAAAAAGTATCTAATGATTTGTCATAAACAAGTAAAGTTTTTCCAAGTAAAAGCTGACCACTTCTTCCCCCAGAAGCAATAGCAGGTTTTACTGGATTTGTAGAATTTGGATTATTCCCCATCATTGAATGAGCATATCTCATCATACCCATTGGAACAAAGGCAATGCTATCAAATGACGATGCCTTTTCATGGGCATTATTAATAACATTCTTAAAAAACTTGTCTATTTTTTCTGGGCTCATTCCATTTTCTTTTAATATACTTCTAACTTCTGTATGAACATTTGCATAATCTTTATCATTCCATATAGCAACATTAAATCCATCTTGTTGAAATATTTTCCCAATTGCATCATGAGTTTTACTATCATTTAATTCTTTTTTATAAAGCTCCATCATACTACTTAGTAAACTTCTATCATGCTTAACAAAGTTTTTAGAGTCATATAGTTTTATGCGACCCATAGTTTTACTTACATCAAATCCATTAAGGAAATCTTCTAAAGCTGATGTTTTTTTACTACCTCTTAACATATCATTGAATACAATTTGTGATAGCATATATTGATAATCAGGAGTAGTTGGATTTCCAATTTCTTCATTATTAACTATTTTAGTAGGCTCGTTAATTTTATCAATTATTTTTTGTATTTGACCTTTAACTCCCCTATCTATATTTTTTTGTTTTAAAGCCCAATCTGCAAATTCAATATACTTAGGATGCATATTTGGTAAATCTTGTAGTGATATGGCAAGTGGGGCAGTATCTTTAGATATTTGGAAAATTCTCATTCCACCTTGATTCGTTAAACCAAAAGAACTTTCTCTTAATTTTAAATCATCAATTAATTTTTCATGTAATTTTTTTATAGAGACTCTTTGCCAATTTGGTAAATCTGTAGTATCAGTAAATATATTCTTAAATACTCTTTGCATCCTACCTTCAAACATTTCATAATCAACTACTTCTTTTTCAATTTGTACAGAAGATAACTCTAGTTCTCTTAGAAGAGTATTCAATCTTGTTTCTTGTTGGAATTTGGTAGACTCTTTAATTTGCCCGTTTTCCATTTTAATAGTATTTACTTTTGTTGTATTATATTGACTTGCAATCAATTTTACTAAATCACCAACAATTTGTCTATGTACTAAATCATATTGAGCTTTTGTTCCTTTAATATCTAAAAATCTTTCATACTTACCAGTAGTAGTATTTTTTACTGATATTCTTTTTAAAACATTATCTACTATTTGAGCAGCTGGTATTCTAGCTTTAGGGTCATTTACCTCAGATAAAAATAAACTATCAAATACCTCTCTTTTTCTTTCCTTACTTTCAACAGAATAATCCCTATTATCAATATTATACTTTTCCACAAAAGTATTCATATCAAATTTAGAATCCATATCAACCATAAATCTTACATCATTATGAGCAGCTCGAGAAAGTTGTTCCTCTGATGAAATCACATCTTTTATATAATTTTCGTCAGGGCCATTCTTTTTTATTTTATTTTGTAATTTAACTTTTAATTCTTCTGTGAATTTTTCAGCATTAACCTCATATTGTTTACTAGATTTATTATCATATTTCATTACTCCAGCTCTAATTAACCAATTAAGAACATCTGAGCTCCCTCCTTCTAAAGAGTATTGAGCAACCTGATGCAAGATTTGACTATTTTTAGGAAGTATTTCCATAAACTCATATAAATACTCTTGAGCTTTATCTCTATTAAGACTACTACTTTCTTTAGATTGTGGTAATATATTTTTTAAAGCAAGTAAATCATATTCATTTTGTACTATTGATTTTCCAGATGATTCTATTAATCCTCCACTTCTTGCAATAATTTTTCTAACAAAATCATTATATTCACCAGATACACTTTTAAGATGTTCAGGAACTACAGATTCGTCTATTAATTTTATATCAAAACCTTGACGACCTGACTTCATATCTAAATTAAAATTAGCCATACCTGCTTCTGCAATTTCAAAAAATGCAGTCATTTCATGCATTTGAAGATTTGAAGAACCAATTTTATCTCTTATAATAAAGTTTATAGTTTCTTGGTGCATCCAATCATAACTATTATGTACATCTTTTAATCCTGCCTCAGATATAAATCCTATTAATTTTTCTGCATCTGCAATTTCAATTTTCTTTATATCAACGCCTTCAGACCTTTCATATCCTCCAGTAACAGATTGCAATTGTAATATTTTCTTTAATCCTCTCCTAAGTTCACCTTCTCTAGCTTCTCTTTCGCTCTCTGGTAAAGATTCATCTTTTATAAACTCAATATTTTCAATATTTTTTAATAATTTAGGATTAACTAAATCTCCCTGAAGAATCCCAGCTGCTTTCATTAAAGAAATTAAGTCATCTCTTTTACTATAATTTTTACTAAAAATATCTCTAATCATAGCTGAATTTTTTAAATTTATATTATTTGCAAGTATCATAAGATAATCTGATGCTGATTTTTTAAATGTAAAAGCATCTGAATAAGACATTTTACTTGGGAAAGCTTCATTTATTTTAGATTCTACTAAAGTAATACTTTGATAAATATCTTTAATAGTATCTAATGTTCTAATTGTTTTAGTAGTTTTATCAGAAGGTAAATCAATTGCTTCATTTAAAAGTTTACTTGTCCTGAAAACTTGAGAATATCCATCAAGAGTTTCATTCAATTTTTCTAATGCTAAAGTACCATTGGTAATAGTATTCCCTTCAGCATCTTTTATAAAATCAAGAGTATTTGTTCCATCTTTATTACCTTTTTTATCAACACCTGATTTTGTTAATTTATAAATTTCTTCAGAAGCCATAATAACTTCAGGCCCTTGAATAATTTTTTTACCATCTCTAGTTCTTTCATTCATTCCCAATTCTTGACCTTTATCAGCAAGCATTACCTGTTTAACAAGAGTAGGAATATCTCTTTCTAATAAAGCTGTATTTTCAACAGCTAAATTATCAAAATGTCTATCATAATCTTCTAATCTCTTGACTCCAGTCTCGGCTTCAAAAGCATCTACAAGCTTTTGAGCATCTTTTGTACTTATATTATCTGGATTTTTTTCATGTCTAAATTGAGGGTGAAGTCTTTGAGCAATTTTATCATACTTTGCATTACCTCGAACTCTAATACTTATATCACCTTCTCTAAGTGATATATCAGTTGCTTCAATAATATCACTTCCAATTCCAAGTTCTTCATACATTCTTAATGTTTCTGGATGAGTTTCTCTATTCATGCCATTATTAAATCTATTAGGAGTCCTAGCGAGAGATGGAACATAATTTAATTGGTCAACATTTACTCCAAGCATTTTTAAATTACTACGCAATTGATTCATTTTTGTAGAGCTTAAATCAAAACTAGCTGGATTTTTACCTATTTGTAAAAAAGCACCAATAAGAAAATGAGGTAACATATCATGAAATCCAGGTGTTGTTCCATGTAAAGCCATCTCTGCGAGAGTATGAGCGTTAAAAGCAACTCCACCAGCAGCCATTCTAAACCAATTTTTTTGTATATTGCGAAGTCCTTCACCAGTAGAAGCTTTCATCAGTTCTTTACCAAAGAATTTTCTTTGAGATTCAAAAAATCCTATTAAAGCATCTTTACCTTTTTGAATTCCTCCAAATTTCTTAGTAGCTTGCATTAAAACATTATCAGAACTTAAATCAATAGTTTTACCTTCTATATTTACAACATCATTTTCATTTCTTGGTTTTCCAAATCTATCTTTTGATTTCCCAAATCTATTAAGTGATTCACCAAAAAATTTAGAAACTCCTTTTAATTCTTTATTACCCATTTTATGATATTCAGGCTTTTTACTAAAAGCTCCTCTTACACCTGCCCTAAAATCAAGACCCCATTTATGACCCTTACCAACTGGATTTAACCATTGTATTTGGGAAAATGCTACTCCAGTAAAAGCTCCCCAAACTGGAGCTGTCCAATCAAAGTGATGGTCTTCTATCATTGATACACCTTCAAATATCGTATCAATAGCTGCAAACATTATAGATTCATTAAGTAATGAACCAGCTACTCTTGCAAGTCTAGGATTAGCAATTCTAGTTGACATCAAACCTATGAAATCTTGCATAGGTCTTTTCATATAGTTCTCACCAAACATTTTTCTAATTGCTACAGATTCAGCTTGACTTATTTTCCCCATCTGTACAGCGTCATCTGTATAATTCACCAATAATTTAGTAGCTTTTTCTCCAAATGTTTTTTGAAAATTAACATCTGATTGTGCTTTTCTAGCTAAATTTGCATAATGATTTGTAATTTCTCTTGCAGTATCTTTTTTAACTCCAAGTTCAGCTCCTCTTTTAAGCATTTTACTTGATACTTGATTTATACTCTTTTTCCCAGTAGCCCTTACTACTGCTCCACCAATTCCTCCTAATATTTTTGCACCTACTTTTAATGGAGCTCCTTTAACAAATCCAGCTAATCCACCTACTGCTCCAGTATATTTAGCAGCGGTGTCACTAAAATCAATCATTGAACGTAACGACTGTCCACCAGCTTCTTCTGTTTTACTAGATGCGATACCCAATGCTCCAAAAGAAGCTGTATCGAAGAAAGTCCATAATCCAGCTCCTACAGCATTTATAAGTCCAGATTTTTCATCTTGAGTTGGAGGTTGCTGAGCTGCATACTTTTGTATATCTGCTACATTTGTTTGGTAAGGAAGGTTACTAAAGGATTTACTTGGAGAGTTTGCGTTATAATTTTGAGTTTTAAGAAAACTCTTTATTTGAGCATCAGAAACAGCTCCTTTTCCGTGTCTTCTTTCTAACTCTTCTTTTAATCTGAGAGTAAGTTTATCAGCCATTATTGTGCGCCAATTAGTTCTTTTTGTTCATTTAATTGTTTTATTTCTTCTGCTAATACAAATATTTCATAACTTTTTGTTTTTGATAGTTTTTCTCGACCTTCTCCAAAGGCGTAATTGTTTATATTTTCTATCCAACTTACATCTTCATCTTCTATCATTGTCTGTGTACTTCTATATATATCAGCATAATTAGGATTTGTTTCTGTAATATCAAAAGCTCTTTTTTCTTGACCTAAAGGACCTGGGTCTGGTATTTTTTCAAGTAATTTAGTTTTTTGCCCTAATTCTTTAGCTAATTTTTTTATTGTAGTATCAAATTTTTTAACTCTTTTTTTATCTCCGACTGAAGAAGCTTGTTTACTTTGAATTTTTGACCATTCAAATTCTTTTAGTTTACTACTATATTCATTTAACATATTATTTCTATCCGAAACTAAAGAAGCGTAAGATTCAGTTTTTTTATTTATTTGCTCATCTAAGTTAGATATTCTTTTTATTTCTTCAGCTTTTTTATCATCACTTAAAAAATCTAAAGATTCAACTATACTTGTGTTAACTACATTTATATCATCCGATACTTCAGTTTTCGTATCTGAGTCTAATCCATAAAATGCTCCAATTGTATTTGCTAAAGATTCAAAATCTAATGCTTCTTCTCCAGAAAGATTCATGTCTCCTTCAAATGCTTCTTCTGTAATTGGTCTTTGTACTTCATAATCTTGTTTAGCAATTTCAGCATATTCATTTGAAATGTTTTGTTTCATTGAGGTAGCTTGGGCAACTCCCATAAATATATCAGCAGATTGTTGTCTTGGGAGAGGGTCATCACCTTCAAGATTTAATAGTCCAGATTCATTTAATGCATTTAAAAAAGGCAATTTTTTTAATGTTTCTTGGTCTCCCCCTGCTCTTTCCCAAGCATCATAATGTCCAGCAACTTGTATACCTAAATTAACAGATGCCTTTTCTGCTTCTCCAGCAAATTTTGGATTTTTTTGAGCTAACTCATAATAATTAACAACATTAAGAATATTTCTAGATTCAGATAATGAAAACTTATAATTTTTATGTAATGACTCAACTATATTGTCTGGATTTTTAAACTCATCTGTTTTAATATCTCTTTTTGCATTAGTTATTTCTGGTAAAGATGATAATTTAAATCCAATTGAGTTTGCATCTGATGTAAGAGCTTCATTTGAAGCATTTCTAGCTTCGGTTAATGCTAAAATAGTATCTTCTCTTTGTCTACCAGACTCTCTAAATCCTTGCTGTGCTTCAAATTGCAAAGCTTGTAAAGCCATTTGTTGTTGAGCTAATTGGCTTTGTCTTTCACTAGCTAAAGATTGTCTATAAACACTTAATATATCATTAATGGGCATATTATTATCCTAATAAACTTTGTATAAATCCACCACCACTTGCTTTTCTTTGTTGCTCTTCCATTTCGTATCGCAACTTTTCTCGTTCAGTATTAATACGAGATTCTTCGCCTCCTTTATATTCTGCAATATCCATTAGCTTTTGACCGAGGACATCTTGTAACCCTTGTTTTTGGATACCAAAAGCATCTACAACACCTTCTTGCCCTCTTTGCATTGACGTATTTAATTGTTCTGAATTAGCAAATCCCATTTTCGACTGAGCTCCCATACCTTGTCTTGTTAATCCATATAAACTTTGACCAGTTTGAGACATAGCACCACCTAAACTAGTGCCATATATATCCTCAGCCATTTCAGTTTGCATTCCTGTTAATTCATTTAACTGAGTAGAAGCCTCACCCAACCCTTTTTGTTGTTGTTGTATATAAGACATTTTATTTTTAGCAGCTTTTCTATCTGAGCTAGCCCCAAATAAAGAACCTACCAAAGCTAATCCACCAGCAACTAATCCAATTGGATTTGTTAAAGCGGCTGCTGTACTACCACTAGAAAGAACACTTGCCCCCATACCTACCATTGACATTAGTTTCTCCTTGTCTTATAATTACTCATAACACTATCATAGTAAGCAGATTTGGATTCTTTATCTTC
>TARA_R110000824_G_scaffold99248_5_pt1 | contig 10065 bp, 13 predicted proteins | sample TARA_R110000824 | Tara Oceans TARA_R110000824 (sample SAMEA4397747) | marine metagenome | biome: Polar Biome; feature: [MES] marine water layer (ENVO:01000295) within the mesopelagic zone...; material: water (ENVO:00002006), including particulate matter (ENVO:01000060) such as...... | reverse complement strand
GCCAACGTGGATGTCGCGAGTTCGAATCTCGTCTCCCGCTCCATTTTTCAAGGAAGCCATATATATTAATGTGGCCATTGAAAAGAAACTTGAGATATTTGCAGAGATGACTGTTATAGCTGCTGTCATGTTTTTAGCTGCATTCTTTTGTTTTCGAGTATTACTCTTTCCAAAAGCATCCCCCTCTCCAATAGATAAAATATATGAAGTTGAAGAAGCCTTATCAGAAAGGCGATAAAATACTTGTTAAGTCTTTCGCTGGTCCGGATGTTTGTGTTATTCTAAAAGAAAGATATATTGCCTCTCAGTCTGAGTTAAAACTTGGTGTAGATGGATGGGAAGCACAAATTTACAAACAAAAAGACGTTGAAAAATTACGTAAATGTGGTGTACCTTATAAAAAGGGCGAAAAGCCAATGGTCTTTGTAGCAGATTGGGAGATCATTAGAGAATATGCTACAAAATAGAATATACAACTGACATCTAATACTAGTTATACACAGAAAGGGATTGAATGGCCACCAAAAAGAACTATGTACTCGACACGAGCGTATATCTAACCGAAGCTAGCTCCGTATTTAAGTTTGGAAGAAACGATATTTTTGTTCCACTCAAAGTATTGGAAGAGATCGATGCGCACAAGAAGAGACAAGACTCAGTTGGTGCCAATGCACGCCACTTTATTCGGATTTTAGATGATTTGCGCTCTAAGGGTTCACTTGAAAAGGGAATAAGGATTGACAAAGGACTTGGAATATTAAGAGTTATGTCTTATAACTGTCTTAAAGAAGTTATATTTCCTCCAGACCTAGATATTCAACACCCTGACCACGCCATAATAGCTACTGCAAAAGCTATTCAAACAGTAAACCCTGAAAAGAAAACTATTTTAGTTTCGCGTGACATCAATATGCGAGTAATCTGTGACTCGATTGGCATGCCAGCGGAGGATTATACCTCCGAAAGCGCCGTAAGATCATCGGATGAGTTGTATAATGGGTTTGTTACCCAGTCTGTTGATGAACAGGTTATTGATCGATATTACGAGGGCGAAGCCATAACTATGGCCGAAGACGAAACTGACGAAGTATGGTATCCTAATCAATATATCATGATGGTATCAAACTCCAATGAAAAGAAATCAGCCTTAGCTAAATTTGAAAATTATCATACGCCACTCAAAAATGTAATTCATAAGAAAATACCTGATTGGAATATAGAAGCTAGGAACAAAGAGCAAGCATTTGCTATTGATATGTTAATGAATCCAAATATTAAGATTGTATCTCTTGTTGGCCGCGCCGGAAGCGGAAAGACTCTTATGGCTATAGCTGCAGGGTTGCAACAAACTATAGGACTACGCTCAGACGAAAACCATTACGATCGATTAATAGTCTCTCGACCTATACAACCTCTAGGCAAGGATATTGGTTTTTTGCCGGGCACCATGGAGGAGAAAATGCTACCATGGCTTATGCCAATTCAAGATAATCTTAAATTCTTGATGGGAGATAGAACTTCTCTTGAAATGTATATGGACAAAGGGAAGATTGAAGTCGAGGCGCTAACGTATATTAGAGGCCGTTCAATCGCTAATGCATACATTGTCATAGACGAGGCTCAAAACCTCACCAAACACGAAGTAAAGACGATTATCACCCGTATTGGGGAAGGCTCGAAGATAATACTCACAGGAGATATTGAACAAATCGATAATGTGTATGTAAATGAGACCTCCAACGGTCTCGCCCACGCTATCGAGAAATTTAAAGAGTACCCAATAGCTGGACATGTTTCTTTTAAAAAAGGTGAAAGATCCGAGCTAGCGACCCTCGCATCTAAAGTTTTGTAAATTTACAAAGACGAAGATACATGTTATAATCTATATACGATAGTTAAAAAGGTATATTATAATGGCATATTCAGAAAAAGTCCTCGATCATCTTGAGAATCCTCGCAATGTTGGTACCATGGACAGAGAAGACGAGAACGTCGGCACTGGCCTCGTTGGTGCACCGGCATGTGGTGATGTTTTAAGACTACAATTGAAAATTAACGACAATGGGGTGATCGAGGACGCCAAGTTTAAAACTTTTGGCTGTGGTTCTGCAATCGCCTCTAGTTCTTTAATCACCACAATGGTGAAGGGAATCCATATAGATGATGCTATGGAAATTTCTAACTCAGAAATAGCAAAGGAACTCTCTCTGCCGCCGGTTAAAATACATTGTTCAGTATTGGCCGAGGATGCAATCAAGGCGGCTATCCATGACTGGGAAACCAAACAGGATGACCCTAAAGATGAATAGAGAAGCCATACAAGATTTTATTGATGAAGACATCAATCCAGCATTATCGATGCATGGCGGCCATTTAACGATTGTGTCGGTAGACGATGGCATTGTTAAGATTGAGTTAAGCGGCGGATGCCAAGGGTGTTCGTCGGCTAGTGAAACTGTAAAATCAGCCGCTAGCGAGCTTATGAAAAATAAGTTCCCCCAGATAACAGATATTAAAGATATCACTGATCACACTGCGGGAGAGGATCCATACCACAAATGATTACCGTAACTGAAGCTGCCAAAGATAAGATAAGAACCTTAATGGCGAAAAGACAAACACCGGGCCAATATCTGAGAATAGCTCTGCAAGGGGGCGGATGTTCGGGATTTATGTATAGTTATGATTTGGTATCTGAACCAGATGAAAAGGATAAGATATTTGAGTTTGACGATGTAAAAATTTGCATTGATATAAAGTCGTATTTATTTCTAAGTGGAATGGAAATAGATTACGAAGAAGATTTATTAAAGTCGGGATTAGTATTCAACGCACCGCAAGCTAAACGTGCATGCGGTTGCGGCGAATCAATATCATTTTAAAAAAATAGGAGAAAAAATGAGCGACACACCAACAACAATCACCGAAGAAGCGGTCCACCGCAACCCCATACTATCGATGGTCGTAGAAAAAGATTCAGATTTGAAAGAATATCTGGTACAATATGTGGGAACCAAATTGGACAAAGAAGAAGTGACTGTAGAAATGATTGCGGAAATACTTGCGGTTGAGTTCCCGGAGTTTATGTACTCCATGGCCGAGGAAAACTTTCTCATAGGCTATAAACAAGGATTAGATGATGCTGAGAAATTATATAATAGAAAAACAGAACCAACTGAAGAATAAACCTATGGATTTTTACACTCCGGGTGGATTACATGTTTTCTTTCAACATCCCGTAGAAGGGGTAGATGTAGAAAAAGTTATCGACAAAGTGGAGATGGCGATCCCACATCACCTCTTAGATGAGGTGGAAATGATTATTTTTGGATGGTTTGACGAATTTGAAGAGAGATCTATAAATGCATTTTATGATGACAATGCGTTATATATTTCTTATCTGCAAGACGGCGAGGAAGATCTTTACGACGATATCGTTCACGAGATTGCCCACTCGCTGGAAAATGCTCATGGATATCAGATATATGCAGATGAAAAGATTAAAGAAGAGTTTCTGAGAAAGAGAGGACACTTGCATGATATTCTATGGAAAACCGGATTCAAGGCCCCAATGTCTTTTTTTGAAAATATCGAATATGATAAAGAGTTCGATAAGTTTCTCTATGAGAAGATAGGATATGATAAACTCGCAACGCTGATGCAAGGTTTGTTTGTTAGTCCGTATGCTGCAACTTCTTTAAGAGAATACTTTGCGACTGGGTTCGCAGAATATTATCTGGACTCCAATCACACGTTCTTGAGCCAACTCTCTCCGTCACTGTACGAGAAGATAGCCTTCCTACAAAAAATAAAAAATCTTGACTTTGAGGCCTGATTGCGTTATACTACCTTAAACACATTAGGAGTTACTGTGCCTCATATATCTTATTCAGAATTAAAAGATTGGAAATTCTGCGCCTTTTACCACAAGCTTACACGCGTGGATGGCATTGACGGGTTCAAAGGGAATGAATATACCGCCTTTGGATCCGCCATTCACTCCGTCTGTGAAAAGAAACTACTCCAAGAAGAACTGGCGGATGATTTTTTTGTTACAGAGTTGGAAAAGAATATTGCTGATTTAGATGACGACCACGAGATAAACAAAAAACTTGTGATGGATATGATGGGGCAAGGTAAACGAATCATTCCCGAGATTGAAGATGCTCTAAACGAGTATTTTGAGGAATTCGAAGTAATGGCAGTTGAGATGCCCCTTATGGAAGACATCGCTGGTGAAGAAGAATATAAATTCAAAGGTTATATCGATGCGATAGTTGCCACTCCCGATGGAAAAGTACATATTTTTGACTGGAAAACTTGCTCGTGGGGATGGGATGCCCGTAAACGCGCCGATCCCATAGTAACTTATCAACTTACTTTATACAAAGAGTTCTTTTGCAAAAAAATGGATATTGATCCCAAGAATGTAGAAACGCACTTCGCACTACTTAAGAGAACAACCAATAAAAGCCATGTGGAGTTTTTCAGAGTTACGAGTGGACCAAGAAAAACAGAAAATGCGCTTAAACTTTTAAACACGGCATTATACAATATCAAGAACAGCCGATATATTAAGAACCGACTTTCTTGTACAGGCGGTTATGGCTGTAAATTTTATAAGACAGAACACTGTCCATAAGGAATAAATGAATAAAAAGAAAATCTTGGTCTTAGCTGACCATCCACTTTCACCTTCGGGTGTTGGTACACAAACTAAATATATGATTGAAGCGCTGCTTAAAACTGGCAGGTATAAATTTATTTGCCTAGGCGGCGCGGTGACACATCAAGACTATAATCCGGTCAGAGTAGATCCCTATGGCGACGATTGGATTATCTATCCTGTTGATGGATATGGTAATCATGAAATTATTAGATCGTTGTTGGCGAAAGAGAAGCCAGATGTACTCTGGTTTATGACAGACCCCCGATTTTACGAATGGCTTTGGGAAATTGAAAATGAAGTCCGCGCGAATATTCCAATGGTGTATTATCATGTTTGGGATAACTTCCCGGCACCACACTTCAATGGCAAGTGGTATCGCTCAAACGATCACATTGCCTGCATCTCAAAAGTTACACACGCTATCGTTCAAGAAGTGGCCCCGGGAGTTGATTCAACTTATTTGCCGCATGCAGTCCCAACTACAATTTTTCATCCGGCATCTACACCCGAAGAGAAGGCGGAAGCAGCGAACGTTCGCAACCAAATATTTGAGACAGATACACAGCGAAAGTTTGTAAATCCTAAAAAGAAGATCTTCTTCTGGAATAGTCGAAACGCTCGCCGTAAACAAAGTGGAACATTGATCTGGTGGTTTAAAGAACTGCTTGATGAAATAGGGCACGATAAGGCTACGTTGTTAATGCATACTGACCCCCGTGATCCACATGGTCAGGATTTACCTCATATTATCGAGCACTTAGGCCTTATCTCTGGCCAAGTTTTACTTTCTTCGGTTAAAATTCCACCTGAAGCCATGGCCAATATGTATCGTGCTGCCGATTATACGATTGGTATTAGCGACGCAGAAGGCTTCGGCCTCTCTACTCTAGAATCTTTGACTTGTGGCACTCCGATTATCGTTAATATGACCGGCGGCCTCCAAGAACAGGTTACAAATGGAAAAGAATGGTTCGGGTGGGGGATCCAGCCGAGCAGCAAAGCCGTAATTGGTTCATTACAAGTCCCCTATATTTACGAGGACCGAATTGGTCAGAAAGACTTTAATCGTGTGATGAAGAAGGCATTAGCTTTAAGTGCACCGAAGTACAAAAAGATGAGCGAATTAGGGCTACAACACATAAAGAATAACTATAGCTTTGAAGACTATGAACAAAATTGGATCAATCTTATGGATAAGATTATTGATGCACACGGCTCTTGGGAAAATCGCAAAAATTATAGACGATGGCACCTACTGGAGGTGGCATAATGCGTAAAACAGTTGTACTAAGAGGGCCCGTTCTCACTAGATCTGGCTATGGCGAACAGGCGCGATTTGCGCTGCGTTCTCTACGCAGTAGAGAGGACATCTTTGATATTTATATCCACCCTCTGCAGTGGGGGCATACCAGTTGGCTACACGAAGATAATGAAGAAAGAAAATGGATGGACACGAAAATTGAACAGACAATCAGTCACGTCCAGAATAACGGGACGTTTGATTATTCTGTTCAGGTAACCATACCCAATGAATGGGAGAATATTGCAACCAAAAACATTGGATATACCGCAGGTATTGAAACCACCAAAATCGCACACGAGTGGATTCAAAAGGGCAACGAGATGGATTCTATTATTGTGGTTTCTAATCATTCTAAAAATGTTTATGAAAGTACTCATTACGAAGCAGTGGTAGAACAAACAGGGGCCCCAATGACCCTAAAGAACACAACCCCTATCACTGCAGTTAACTATCCAGTAAAGACTTATGAAAGTTTAGAAGAACCAGAGTTGAATCTGGCGACCGATTATAACTTCTTATGTGTCGCCCAATTCGGACCACGCAAAAACTTAGAGAACACCATCAAGTGGTTTTTAGAAGAATTTAAGGATGACTCGGATGTAGGCCTTGTGGTCAAGACTAATATAGCAAAAAACTGTTCCGTCGATCGAGAAGTTTGTTATACGCGTCTTGCCAACGTTGTAAGGCAAGTACCTGATCACAAATGTAAGGTATACTTGCTACACGGAGATTTAACAGATGAAGAAATGCATTCTATGTATATCCATCCAAAAATTAAAGCAGCACTCTCCCTTACACATGGTGAAGGTTTTGGATTGCCCTTGTTCGAAGCAGCTTATATGGGAATCCCTGTGGTGGCCCCTGGTTGGTCCGGACAGTTAGATTTTCTCTGTAACGAAGAAGGCAAAAACAACTTCTATAATGTTAGTTTTGATCTGGTCCCAATACCCGAAAATGTAGTTTGGGATGGCGTCCTTATTAAAGATTCTATGTGGGCTGTTCCTCGCGAGCAAGGGTCTAAGACTAAAATGAGAGAATGTTACGAAGCAACAAAAGAGGGAGATGTCCAAACCCACAGGGAATATGCAAAAGAACTTGCTAGCAGATTTTCTGAAGAAAAAATGTATAAGGAGTTCATCGATGCGATGGGTATTGATGAAGAAGAGTTCAATGTGGAAAGCTGGCTCGATGGTTTGGATATCGAAGAAATAGATTAGTGAAAATAGTATTCATCGCAGATTTTTTTGTGGAACAAGTGCTTGGTGGCGGTGAGTTAAATAATGACGAACTTCTGCAAATATTGGTTGCTAATGGCCATGGCATCATAAAGATGAATAGTCACAATTTGACTGAATCTTTTATAAAGAATAACAAAACCGCCCATTTTATAATCGCCAACTTTGTCAATGTGAAGCCCTATCTACTAGAACATTTTTATGATAAAAAGTATATTATCTACGAGCATGATCACAAGTATATGCTTTCCCGGAATCCCGGTACTTATCCCGACTTTAAGGCGCCCCCCGAAGCGCTTGTAAACGTTGAATTTTATAAAAATGCACAAGCAGTGCTCTGCCAATCTCGGTTCCATCTAGAAATAATAAAGAAGAATCTTCAGTTAGAAAATCTTCTTAATTTGAGTGGAAATATTTGGTCTACATCTTCCTTGGATTTGATGTTAAGAATGTCTGTGAAAGAAAAGAAAGATATGTGTTCGATTATGCATTCACACATCCTTCACAAGAATATGAGAGAAGCAGTTATGTATTGCGAACATACAAAAAAGCTCTATAAGTTGATATCTAGTAAAAATTATGAGTCATTTTTAGATCAGTTGAGTGACAATCAGACGTTTGTATTTTTCCCTCAGACACCTGAAACCCTTTCTAGGGTTGTTGTAGAAGCTCGCATGATGGGGATGAGTGTTATCGTTAATAAAATGATAGGCGCCACCCGCGAACCGTGGTATGAACTGAAGGGTAAAGACTTGATTGAATATATGCATGCTAAACGAACTGCAATCGCCGATTTAGTAGTCAAGGCGGTAGCATGAGTATGTACGAACGATATTATAAGAAAGGAGAAATGAAGAAAACCGTCTTGCTATGTTATCCGCGCTCTGGCAGTACATTTACTACGGAGATAATTAAGTTTTTGAACTATCATTCGACCGTTGCTGACCTTGAAGGGAGAGAAGAAGGACTGACGGAGCATCCCTTTAATTTCAGTAAAGATAGAGCCATTGAGACGACCAGATCCGGCATGTTCAACGAGAAATTTGTAAAACTCCACGGTCACGATGAAGAGGCCCGTGACACTCTCAATTTGTGGCTTAACACAGAAGTCACACAACCTAGAACACAAACGGAAGAAGCGGCATTATTGTTGTTGCTCTTGCGAAATCCGACAGAGGCGTTTGCGAGCCACCGGTGGCTTCATGAACATGAAGCCGACAGAGGGTGTAAATGGACACCTTTTTCTTCTGTTGATTATTTTTATAAAAATTTAAAAACTTATGATTTATATGGTGGCCCCAAAGCGGTTATATATTACGAAGATTTGATTGAAGACCCGAATAAATATGTTCATGATTTATGTGTTCTCTTGGATATTCCTTTTGAGGCCGGCGACATGTTTATGAGAGACTACGACGAACATTTTGATAGCTGCCGACAGTCTTACACACACAAGCACGGAGAACCACGCACGGATGGGCGCACACCTAAGACCCCGATACCTAAAGCTGATCAGTATTGGGAAGTATTTTTTAAAAAGTGTGAAGAGTTCAAAGTAGTAGAAGGTAGATCTTTGTGCGAGAGATATATGGATATAAAAAAAGGAGAAATAGTATGAAAGCTTACATACCAAAATACTCTAATTTTGCAGGTCGATGGATTTATGATGGATACGGAAGAGCATGGGAGAGCTTGGGCTTTGACGTCGCCGAGGAACTAACAGAAGATCCCGATGGGCTAACTGCCTTCACGAGTCAAATCCCAACCGGCAGAGAAAATTTGGAAGAAGAGTATGTGCTGATGTCGGTTGGAGAGTGTATTTTACATAACCCTCCTTTGTTTTTAAAAGCGGCCCAAAACAGTCACAAAACTTTTATACATGTACAGCCTCACACTTTTCCGGATCCTTGGGGTCGGCACCGCAACTTTGTTTCTCGAATGCCTGATGATATTATAGAGGCAATAAACAGTCTGCCTAATGTTCATTTGTGGGCTTTTTCTGATGCGGTAGACATTCCGGGCCATTACGACAAATGGAAGAAAGTAAACTGCATACCTCTTGCATTTGATTCCATAGGGTACCAGCCCACGGATGAGCCGAAATATAAACAGTTTGATGTGAGTTTTGTTGGTGGCTGGGCAAACAACGGATTCGACGAAAAGAGAAAGATAATCATAGAAATATTTACGGCTTTTAAGGATTCAGGACTTAAGTGCGGCTTTTTTATAAACAAAAATCTCACACACCAGCAAGAGTGTGATCTTCTTGCCAATAGCAAGTTAACTTTGAACATTCACGACGCCTATCAGAGAATCCTAGGCCATGACACAAACGAGAGAACATTTAAATCTTTAGGATTAAATGGCGCTTTAGTCTCGGATTCTGTAGGACAGTTGAGTAGATTGTTTCCAGACATAAAAACATCTTCAGATGCACAAGAAATGGTTAACTTAGTGAAGCAAGCACTATCCCTATCCGAGAGCGAGTTGAATACCATAAAACAAAAAAACAAGCAAGACATCCTAGACAATCACTGTTATACTAATAGAGTGGAGGCCCTGTTAGCCTTATGAGGCCCAAAGTAACGATCATTATACCATGTTATAACTCGCAAAAGTGGATAGAAGAGTGTGTCACATCCGCTCTCACACAAATCTATGAAAATGTAGAAGTGATTGTGGTTGATAATGAGAGTACGGACGATAGTGTTAAGCTATTAAAAGAAATACAAGCACGTCATCCCGATCTTATTCTATCTTCGGCAGAAAACATTTACCCAAACTGTTGGGATGAAGCCCGGGCAGAGGGATACCGGTTAATGACTGGGGAATATATGACGGTGATTGGTTCGGATGAC
>TARA_R110000824_G_scaffold6321_5_pt1 | contig 10065 bp, 11 predicted proteins | sample TARA_R110000824 | Tara Oceans TARA_R110000824 (sample SAMEA4397747) | marine metagenome | biome: Polar Biome; feature: [MES] marine water layer (ENVO:01000295) within the mesopelagic zone...; material: water (ENVO:00002006), including particulate matter (ENVO:01000060) such as...... | reverse complement strand
GAGTCGAACCGCCATCAGCAGGTGAATGAACCCCGCGCTCTACCGTTGAGTTATCCCGCACCGTTAGGCAGGAGGGCCGCCTCGCAGCTTACGCGCCGCGTACAGCAACAAAGTCCCCGCCAAGGGCACCAGCGCCAGCGGGACGCCGTAGGCGGCTGGGTCTGCCGCGATAGTCGTCACCACCGTACCGAGGAGCACGAGCGCGCTATCGCGTAAAAGCTTCCCGAGTTCAGATCGCGGATTCAACGCTCGATTGAACTGGGTCTTAACTTGATCCATTTATCCGGCCCCTATTCATCCACGCCCAGTTTAACGCGGAGCCTCGACGCGAGCGCGATCGCGTCGCCTCCATCGCGCTCGATTCGCGCAAGCAGATCCTCTAAGGACTTCAAGTCGTCGCCGACCTCTGCCATCACATCCTTCTCGACGTGGATCTCTCCGGCGCCGTGGATATGCTGGCCGATCATATCGGGATCCACGATCGGCGTGCCAGGGGCTCCGATCACCTCCTGCCGGATCCAGGGATCCGGCATCTCGGCGATCGCGTCGGCGTTCTCCTGCGTGAGGTTCGCCCGCTGCCAGATCGACGGTTTGAGATTCCCTAGCTCGTGGCAAAAATTGATCGCGTCCTGGAGGACGCCCGCCGCCCCTGGGGCTCCCAGGATATGAGCGATCCGGCCGGGCTCGATGCCAAACGAGTCCCCAAAGGTTTTGTTCCCGTTAGCGATGAACGAGCGAGCCTCCTCCGGCGTCGCCTGGCGGGAGAGCCAGTCATTGAAATAGGTCATAGGGAGCACGCGCGTAACGATCGGGGACAGGAACCATTCTCCCGCGCTCACGCCGTCAAAGTGCTGCTCGCGCGGATCGATGGCGATCCAGATCTCCGCGCCTGGCCCGGCCGTAGCGCCGAAGGCAGTGATCAGCGCGCGCACTTGCTCCGGCCCGGCGCCAAGATCTCCGCGCCAGAACTGCGGGTTGTCGATCCCGCCGAAGTGATAGGGCTCCAGGTCGATAATCACGATGGGCTTCTCGCCTGGGCCCGCTCCGGCCTTCGCGATCTCGCCGAACAGTCGGCCCTCGTCTCGCGCGTAACCATCGCCGCCGGAACCATCGGATCCGCGAGCCACAACCCAGGGCTTCCACTCAATCCCGTTCGCCGTGGCGTGCATTTTATCGGTCGCGATCACGTCCTCAATCGAGGAGATCGCCATCGCGTGCGGATCCCACGTTGCCTGAAGGTGGAGCCCGTCAGCGGCCTTGCCATAGATCTCAGTGAACGGGTGCTGGCTATCGTCCGGAGCCAGCTCGGAGTCCTTGTAATGATCGACGTGGTGAACCCATACGGGGAACTTCATCAGTCGAGAGCCTTCCATGCGTGCCAAAGTTGGCGCTGGAGAGTCTACAGTGATCCTTGTGAGAAGGCTACGATCGCGGCCGCCCAAGCGGCGAACGCTCCCAGGACGGCGACAGTGATCGCGGCTCGCGAGGTGCGGCCGTACGATGCTTGGGAGGCTTGGTCTTTGGCTCCCTCGCGGCGAGCCTTGTCCAGCTCCAGCTCGTCAACGCGGCCGTTCGTCGTCTCCGCCAGGGTCTTGATCTCGTCCAGGCGGCGGCTCTGCTCGCGGAAGCTCAGTCCGAACTCGTGGTGAAGGGCCCTCGCCCATGCTGGGGCGTCATCGGGCAGGGGTTCCACAAACGCCTCCGCAGCCATTAATCCCACCGCCCTATCGACAGATACTCGCGGGGTTTACGTGTGGTTCAAAATTATCGGACCAATCAAAACGTTGTTACTTGCCTCGGCCTTCCCACCAGCGGCGACCGGCCAAATATCCTGAGTGACGGCGACGTTCGAAACGCGCTCGGTGCCGTCGATAAGGAAGTCCATCTGTGCTGCGGCCACGTCGATGCGGAAGGTGAACTTATGCCACGCGGTGTCCTTGCTGACCCCGGTGTCGGTGTCGCCCGGAAGCACGTGGAAGTTGGAACCCGAGGCGATGAACGCGAACTTGATAGACCCGTTCACGTCGAGCAGCGCCGGGCCCGAGGCGTCGGAATCGTTCGTCGTGACAAAAGCCGCGAATATGTCAATCTGAATGGTGGCGACGGCCGCCCCCTTAGCAGCAGCGATCGCCTCTAGCGTGACCCAGCTCCCGATGATCGCGGGCGACGCGATGCCATCGGTGCTGCCGCTCGCCAGAATAAAGTGAGCAGGTCGTCCAGTGTCGCCAATCGCGTCGAGGTCGCCGGTGCTGTTCGTGGCCTCGAACGAGGCCGAGCCTCGTTTCGTCCAACCAGCGTCGAAGATGTCACCCCGAGTGCCGTTGGTGTCCGCGTCCGCGTCACCCCAGTTTGCCGAGTAAAGCGAGGCGATTGTCGTGTTCCAGTCCATCGCGCCGATAGGTGCGCCACCAGCCAAAGCTACATACTCCAGCGCCGTCTCGCCGCTGTTCATGGCGAGAGCTTTCCCGCCGTTGCCGCTGGAGCCGAGACGAGCAAACGCTCCCGCTCCCGTAGCGTATGTCACATCACCTGCCGTCGTCACCACCTCATTCGGTGAGGCCTTCCAGTTATTGACGAGGGTGTTCCACAGCGAGTTCGTAATAATATCGCCGGTTGACTGCGTAGAGGGTGAAGAATATGCCACGAGCTAACTCCTTACGGTGCACCCAGGGCGGGATAGACGTCGCGCCCGAAGGCCCGGATCATCGCCATGCCCTGCTCGATCCCAAAATCGCGGATCGTGTTTTCTATCACAACGGTTTGCTGCTCCAGCTCCTCGACGGTTTCGCCTGGATCGAAAGTGGAAAGCTCGCGCACGGATCGCTCTAGCACGGCCCGCTCGATCTCCGCTCGCTCGGGCGGAAAGTCCACGACATAGATCCGCCCGGAGTTCGTCACGTTGTAGCAAGCGAGGCAGAAGAATCGCGGATCCAGCCAGCTCGCGTCCTCGGCGCCGTTGCACTGGGGATCCGGGCACAGCGCTATCCAGCGCGCGCGCCAGCCTGCCCCTATCGCGAAAGTGGTACGGATAACCGCCGAAGCGGTTCCATCACCAGGAGCGGCCTCCTGGGGAACGACTGAAGGGTGGCGGCGGCGGCGCATGACGAAAGACCAAAAGTCGTCGAGCCCGCCTTGATTGTGCCCCTGCGGGCGACGGAGATCCTCGAAAGTGAGAACGGTGTCCGGGATCATCAATAGGCCAATCTCGTGTCAATCCCGAGTTGGCTCGTGCCCAGCGTCCACCAGGCATCGGCGCCAGATTCGGAGCACTCAAGCGTGGCGCGGTAGAAGTAGCCAGCCGCTGACGCGCTGAATGTCTCCGTGATCTTCTCCACGAATACCTCCTCGCCGTCAAGCCCGAACTGCACCTCGTCAGCGTCAATCGTGATCCGGTCACTGATCTGCGTACCGAGAATGTCGGCGAGGAGCACGGAGTCCACGAACGGATCCGTGCCGACCATGATCAGGGTCGTCTCGTCTTTGTAGCGGGCGACGTGAGCGTCCGCGAAGTCTTTACCTACCGTTAGGGAGCCGAGCCACTTCGGCGCCAGCCGCCACTCGCTCGGGCCCAGGACGTCGATCGAGGTCTGATCCCTGGCCGTATACCTAGTCGAGTCATTTCGGGCAACGGACGTGCCCCTCGCCTTGAGTAGCGTCAGCGTGGCGGCCGAGGTGGCGTTGCCGTTCGTGATCGTGATCGCCATCTCACGAGCTCGTTTCGCGACGGAGATCACCAGGTCGGCGAAGGCCGCTCCGGTGACAGTGATCTCCGAGCTGGTCGGGGTGCTCCAGGCATCGACGTGCGAGGCATTGTTCGCGCTCCCTGGGACTGGGTAGCGGGCGACGAATGTCTGCGTTCCTCCGGCCTCGATCACTGGATCCGCACCGGCGTGCTCCCATAGGTCGGCAGCCGACGCCGGATTGGCGTAGCTCTGTACCTCGATCGTGACGATGTTGAATATCTCCTTCAGAGGGTCGAAGGGGCGCACGTCGGCCAGCGGCCGCGTGCTCGCCACCTGATCGTCGAGAATGTATTGACTCGTGAGGTGCGGAGCCTTTAGTCGGTGGTGGCGATCCTCGAAGACGAGCTTCCCGTCCGGCGCTTCGCGGAGGATCGCGATCGGGCCTTCGCTCTCCTCAATTTCGCGCACGACCGTGAGCGGATCCTGGTCGTCGGCGAACCACAGGGGAAACGTCTCCTGGCCATCGTCCAGGGCGTGAGAGCCATCCACGAGCCGTCTGATGATTTGCTGGGCCTGGGCGTCAGTTAGCTCGCCATCGCCTACCAGGGCGCACTCGTCGAGGTGCCCGTTCAGACCGTTAGAACCGCCGGAGCCGTTGCCGTAGACCAGGTTAGTCCCGACGTTCGTCGTGATGGTGCCGGTCGGTGGCCCCGTCGATTGAGTAAGGCCATCGGCCTCGGTGAGCTTCCGATAATCGCTGCCGTTCCAAAGGTGGAGCGTCGCGTCGTTGCCGGTAGCGTTTCCGTTGTAGCAGACGATCCCGATCAGCTTCGCGTTTATGGGGACGCTCACGGCGGTATCATAGACGTTGTTCGTGCCACTCCAGGGGATAGTCAGCCGGAGCCGCACGAGCCCGGACGACTCGTCTCGCGTCTCTAGAGTGAAGATCTTCGACGCGATATAGCCTTGCGAGCCCTCGCCGTCGCTGTCGAGATTAGCCATAAAGATCAGCGCTCCGCCGCCCGCCCAGTGGTCGGCGATCGCCGTCGCATCGCTGACGGCGATATCGGTGGCCTCGTTTAACTCCAGGGAGCCGTCCCCATCGTCGTCGAGAGCTGCAGCACCCCGCGCCGCCGCACCCGTTACGGCGCCGTTATTGCCGAAGCCGCTGGAGTCGATCGCGCTTCCACTGTCCTCGCCGAGGCGGAGATAGTTCTTTAGCCCAGGGAGCGCCAGGATCGAGGCCGGGCCAGTCCGCCACCCTACGTCGTCGAGCGTGCGTTTGATCGCCGCTCCGCTGAGCACCGACGCGGCCGCCTCGGAGGAGAAGCGGCCAAGCTGGCGAAGGCCTCCGAGCGGGCCGTGCGCCGCCCAGCTCGCGTTATTTAGGATCCCTCCGGCCGCCTGGGGCTTCGGCGAACCGGCCGTGAAGCCGCTCCATCGCGGATAATGCTTCGAGGCATCGGCCGCCCGTATACGGATCAAGCGGTTCGGGAGCAGGAGCGTAGTGAGTGGGCTCGCGGTGTTTTGCGGGCTGTACCGCCCGTCACGGTTGCGAAGGCGGAGCTGGAGCGAACCCGCGTTGATCTTGCCACCCCTGGTGCTGGGATAGTCGCGGCCGGTTCCCCAGCGCGACGAATAGACCTCGGGCGTCAGAATATCGTTGGCGTCGTCGTAATACTCGACCTCGCCACCGAGCCAGAGGGCGGCCATACCCCGACCGACCTGCTCGCCGAACAGCGGCGGCCGCGTGAGTTCCGCAAAGAAGGTCGCATCCTCGACTGTAGGCGTGGCGGTGAGCGCCGCGACATAGGAGATCACTCCTTGAACAGGTAGCGTTTGATCTTCCATTCGGCCGATCTCGACGTGGGTATCCGTAAGCGTCGGAGCGCTCCGGGCCCGGTTCTGCGTATCGAACGCCGTGATTGCCGCCTGGGCCTTACTCTCCGCGATCGCGAGGAGGGAGGCGGTAGCGTAGACCACCACCACATAGGCGTCGCCAGCGTTGAAGGTCTGAGCCGATGTGCTGACGCTCTCAGTCGTGCCGCCCTGGCGGATCTCAAAGATGAACGTGTCCGTTCCGGCGTCGAAGTAAACGCGGATCCAGTTGCTCGCATCCCCGGTGATATCGAGGATCTGACGGTCGGTTGCGAACGTATTCGCATCGTCAAAATCTAGTGCGAAGACGCAGGCGAATGTCGTCTTACTAGCTAGGAAGTCAGCGGCGAGGAGCTGAACTCGCTCGCCGGAGGCGTTGATCTGGCACCCGTTAAAGTTGGTGTATTGACCCGCTACCCTGGAGGGCGTGCCGCCCTCCCTGGTGTATGCCTTCAGGCCGTCCCCAGCGGAGTCGAACAGGAACTCCATCTTCGGGTGCAGTGCGGCCACTAGACCAGCGCCGGATCTAGGTGAGTCCCTCGGAAGGCGCCCGCCGCAGCCGCAGCCCCGACAGCCGAGACGCTCGCCTCGTCAACCTCGGCCTGCGTGACCAGGGATCCCTCGATCTGATTGACGATCGTCACAGTGACTCCTTGGGCGACCGCCTGCGTGCGGAGCTGCCCGACTAGGTTCTCGATCTCGATCGGGCTCAGTCCCTGGCCTGAGCCGTCGCGACGGACTGCCGCCTCGGCTTCGCCGAAGGTCGCGAACGCTCCGCCGATCCCGACGTTCCGGCCGGTGCCAGCTCGGCGCCCCTGTACGTTGAAGCCGAAACCGCCCGCGCCGAACTCTCTAATCGCTGCCAGGCGGTTCGACATACCAGCCTCGCCCAGGGAGGCCAGGCGATCGACGGGAGCCGAGGTCGAGGTCGCGGCCGCTGCCGCCTTCGCCGAGGTCGTCACGCCGTCCAGGGCGTTACTCAGGGCCAACGCCGGAGGTACGGCAGCGGTGAAGGTATCGCCCGAGAGCGCTACGCCTCGGCTCATCTCGGCGAACTCGTCCTCGATGATTCTCGCCGCTGCTCCCAAGTCGCGGAACCGAGGGATCGCAACGTTGCCGATGAACTCCGATCCGAAGTCCACCTTCCCAGGGCCGACACCGAACTTAGCGGCCAGGCCGAGGAGCGGGTTCAGCCCGAACTCGATCGCGTTGGTGATGCCCTCGACCACCTTATTCATGCCACCGATCACGCCGTTCGCCATCGCCTCGACGGCGCCGATCACTCCGTTAGCCGCGCTCCTCCAGCTATCGCGGAGCTTTCCGACCAGGGTGACGATCGCGACGATCGCGACAACCGCCAGGGAGGCAGGGCCCAAAGCGAGCGCGATCGCTACGCCGATCGCCACGATGGCGGCCACGAGCACGGGTTTGTTTTTCACGATGAACTCAAAGACGCGCTTCGAGACGTTGAGAAGTAGATCGAAGCCTCGGACGAACGCCTCGACGAACGGGAGCACGCGCTCCCATGCTCGGCCCATCGCGGCCGCCGCCTGCGGGATCTTCACCTCCAGCCAAGCGGCCAAGCGGATCACGGCAGGCACTACGCGCTGGGAGACGAGATCAGCGGCGCGCGCCATCGCAGGCATAAGCGCCCGGAGCATAACCTCCTTCACCTCGCCCACGGCAGCCTTCAACCGCTGCTGGCTCCTGAAGGCGTTACCAGCGCCGTCCGCAAACGCGGCCTGGGCGTCGGTGGACTTCTCGAAGATCAGCTCCTGCGTCGCCAGCGCCTTCGCCTGGGCGAGCGCCGCGCCGGTGAGATCCTTCTGGCCCTTCGTCAGGAGCCGCCCCTGGACGTCGGCCTCGGTGATCGAGATGCCGAGTTCCTTCAGTTGCTCCCGCTCTCCGAGCATGGCCTTCGCCAGGATTCGCCCAACCTCGGTCGCCGAGCGCTGGCCACCCGACCACTCAGAGAGCGCGCCAGAGACGCCGATCAGGTCGGCCGACATACCGGCCGCCTGCTCGCGCGTGAATTGCATGGGGATCAGGAGGTCGCCTAATGCGGCGGCCGCGTCGCGGTATTGGCTCTCAGTCAGGCCCATCGCGGCCGCGTTCTCCTCGGCGGCCTTCGTAATCGCCGGGAGCGCTTCCCCGAATACCGTCTGTGCCTTCTTGTCGAGAAGCTCTAGCTGGGCGCCTGCGGAGAAGACCTTCGAGCCCAAGACTGCGAGCCCGGCTCCGGCGACGATTGCCGCGCCGCCGATCAGGAGCGCCTTCTTCGCTACGTCGCCGAACTTGCGGAACGAGCCGCCTATACGGTCGAGCTTCTTCGACGCCTTATCATCGGCGTCGATCACGATATCTAGAAGCGCGCGATGGCGACCAGTGACCAACTATCAGCTCCACCCCAGGGCCGCCATATTCGCGGTGCCCTGACTCTTTACCTTCGCCAGGCTCTCGGAGTTCGAGGCGATCGCCGCTTCGTCCACCATGAGCGCCAGCGCTGTATAGATCATCTCCTCAGGCCAATCCATGACGTCGCGCGGGCTCGCTCCGGGCCAGCGATCCGCAATCGCGAACTGCTCTAGCCCGTCGAGTGGAGGGACGCTGGCGACTCCTCCATCTCGACTGAAGCGCCGCCGGATCTCTCCCGCTTCCCGGATCGTTCTTTTCGCTTCTCCTCCTGGGCTTCGGCCTGATTGGCATAGAAGGCGACGATCTCGTCCTCTAGCCAATCCCCGAGGTACTCCCCCAGCCCGCCCCAGGTTTCCCGCGTTAGCGGGCCCAGGCTCCAGGACTCGACGGAGATCTCGAATAGCACAGCGGAGATCTCGTCGAAGTCGATCTCCGTGTACCGCTGGCCGTCGTCGCCCTTGTCGATCTCCGCCTGTGTGGTGCTCACGCGCCGCGCGGCCGACGAGTCGAGGCGCTTCCGCTCCGATAGCGTCCGCTCATCCTTCAGCGTGACGTGATGATTCCCGTCCACTGGATACTTCTCGGAGTCGTACTCCGAGAGATCAATCACTCTGTCCATGCTGCCCCCCTGGGCGTTGTCGCTTGTTCTAGAGCGCCCCTTGCGTAGCGAGCGCGTTCTTCACGTTGATATTCATACCCTGACTGCCGGTCACGTCGTATTCAAGGCCATAGGTAAACGTCACCAGCTCGATCCCATCCTCCTCGGAGAAAGCTGGAGGCTCGCGGTGAGCGAGCGCGAGGTCAATAAGGATCGATCGCAGGGCCGTGCCACCGCCACCGTTGTTCGCGTCGAAGCGAAAGAACTCCACCGTATGAGCACGCGCGGCCGCGACGCGCGTGGCCGCCGCCGCGTTGTGCTCCATCGTCAGCGAAACATTCACGTCGGCCAGCCCTGGAAGGATCGCCGTGAAGTCGAGATCCGTCCGCTGGTCGGCCGTGTAGTCGGGCAAGTGCCCGGTGAGGATCTCGATCGTCGCCGTACGGAAGCCAGGCGTGATCGCCGTGTTTCCGAGGTTCCCCCAAGACGAGTCGATGAACAGTTTGAACAGCGAGGCGGGCACGTCGGCCCGACCAGCGATCGGCGACAGACTGCCCGTAACCGTCGAGGCCTGCGAGGCCCGGAAGAAGTAGTCAGCCTCAAACTGAGCCATCTCACCGGGCGTGATAATAAAGGCCATGCGGCGACATACGCCGAATCCCATCTCTCGTTGATAGTGCTTCGTCGAGCCGTCCTCGATCACGAACTCCGCCGTGACGGTCTTAAGCACCCCCAGGGCGGCGACGGTAATCGGGAAGCTCCACGTGTAGGGAGCTGAGCCCCCTGCCGGAACCGCATCATTGACGACGCCAGCGAGGAGCGGATATAGGATCTGCTCGTAGTCCAGCGGCGCCGCGTGTGAGACGCCCACGCCGTTCTTGACGGTCACACCACCCTGGTCGTTCGGCATCCGCACGCCGGTCGGATACTGGCGGCGGAACACCTCCTGATCTTCGGAGACGACGGTCACGCCTTCGACCTTCTTGGTCGCGGCGACAAGCGTTCCCTGTGTGCCCTCTAGCCCCAGTTGGAAGTTCCGGAGCGGATATAGCGAAGTTGCCACGTTAGCCTCCTCGGCTCGGCTTCGGCTTCGGCGAAGCCTGCTCGTAGAGCCCGGTGGGCTCGTCTTTCCCGTCGCTGTCTAGCTTGGTGGTGAGGTTGCTAAGGCCCTCCTCGGAAAGCGCGATATCCGCGCCCTCGGGAAGGTTGCCGTCAGGCGGTTCGCCCACATACACCTCAATGTCCCTCGCCGGGATGCCTGGGACGTAGCCGCCGTCGCCGACGTATTTCAGACTGATCAAGTCTCCCATTTTCTAGCTCCCTACTGCGTAGTCGGAAACGGAGTCTCGCTCCGTTACCAGGATCTCGATCTCGTATCCGGCGAATTGATCGCCCGCGTACTCCAGCCCACCGTAACGCCATCGGGAGATCCGCGCCACGTGCGCAGCCTTCCCGCCGAGCGTGAGCGCGGCACGGAGCTTGGCCCGGAGA
>TARA_R110000824_G_scaffold285916_3_pt1 | contig 10071 bp, 15 predicted proteins | sample TARA_R110000824 | Tara Oceans TARA_R110000824 (sample SAMEA4397747) | marine metagenome | biome: Polar Biome; feature: [MES] marine water layer (ENVO:01000295) within the mesopelagic zone...; material: water (ENVO:00002006), including particulate matter (ENVO:01000060) such... | reverse complement strand
ACAGGTCCACAGCCGCGCCGTGCCTTGTGTGCCTGGCCTGGTGGCATGCCTTGCACAACCCGATCAGGTTGTCGAGTTCAAACACTGCACCAGGATCTTCAGACACCTGAACCAGGTGGTGCACTTCCTGAATGGCCGCTTGGTTGCAATCCTTGCAGACCCCATGCTGGTCTGCGATCACAACCCTACGCACACGCATCCACCTGCTGCCCCGCATCCAACCAGCCCGTTGGCTGCCTTGGTCTTCCCTGATAGGTCCGGCCAGCCTTAGCCCAGCACCATGTGGGACCAGACTACGCACAGCCGTGCCGCCTCTCCCTTGTACCATTCTGGCAAGGCATGGGCGATGCTGTCAAGCGGCCAGGTTGTCCACATGTTGTCATCAGCACACCCACACGTAGACGATGTCCAGCACGATCACAGCACGCTGCCACCATAGGCATGGCATACGCATCAGAGCAGCACCACACCAGCAGCGATGGCCGCAGCCTTCAAGTCTGTCTGTGCACTCGCAAGCAGTGGCCGCACTTCCAACTGTGCCGCATCAAGTGCATCGCCAGGCCACGCCTCCACACAGGCCTGCACAGCCCGCAGGGCGCTCTTCAGTCTCATGCGTCTGCTGTGCCGTGCAACCTCGTCAACGGTTCCACGCTGCCGCCTGATAGCCTCATCGGGCACTGTGCTGTTGTTGGCTTCCAAGTAGTCTGCTACTACCCTGCTGTTCTGGATGACATCCTCGGGAGGCAATGGCTCGCGCCGCACCTTGCCCTCATCACGTACCACTGCACCCTGTATCAGTTCACCCATCGACCTGAGCACCTTGCTGGCCTCACCCACTAGCCGCTGGGACCAGTCAGGCACCACAGCATTAGATGCAGGGTTCATAAGCGCATGAATCCACGTACCTGGCTCTAGTTCGCTTCCAAGGTGCCCATATTTGGCCAAAAGGTGCTCGGCCTGCCTGCCCACCCTTGCCCTGGTTGCCTTGATTGCCTTCCTGTAGCCATCATCATCGCCCCTGTCGATTTGTCCCTCATCATCAGCCAGCACAGCCTTGGCAATCGCCCAATAATCGAGCCGATCCATGCAAATGGCACGAACATACAAAGCAGCCAATGCACGCTCAGACGCCACGCGTATACGGCCATGCAAGCCACTCAGGGCCCTAATGCGTGCCGCTTCGCCTGTGCCAGACTTGCAGGGTGTTGCTAGGGCGATGCTCAGGGGTTTGGCCTGCGTTACATTCGTCACGATTCGAGTCTCTGCCACCTGATGCGCCTCCTGTACCACGCGCGCGTAGTTCAGTCAAAATGGTATATCGTTGGGGTCAATGGGGGCCTTTGCGCCCCTCAACTGCTCATCAATTCGCTGGTTTATGCTTCGCCCTGCAGTGCCCTTTTTGACCCTGTTGCCCTTTGCGTCAAACTCATGGCCAACGTCTGCATTTTTGCGCGCAAATCCAGCAGTACGTTCCTCGTCACTTTGCCAACTGGTTGACATCAGTGCCCCATCAGCGCCTTGGCCAATTCGAACCCACGACTTGGCACCCTGTGAGCCATCCAGCACCATAGTGGCTAGCCTGCATCTGCCCTTTTGTGTGACCTGCCAAGCGCCCACATCCAGCCTAGGTTTGCCAGATTCTTCACCAGTACGCACAACCGTGCCCCCCTGCATTTCCTTGCCTGCCTTCGACAGACGGTCAGACAACCAGACCTCAAATGTGCCAACCAACGCCTGGCCGCTGTCTGTGGTCAAAAGGCCCCCCTGTTCATCCTTCCAGACGTTCAGCCAGCCATCGAATGAAGTTCGCTCACCCATTTTCATGCTCCAAATGACGCATAGGCACCAAGAGCAGCCGATCGCTGCCCCTGATGCCTTGCGCACCCTTCCCGGTGCTATTCACCGCCACGAACCTTGTGCAGTTTGCCTGCAGCATCGTGAAGGTCCACAGTGTATGCACCTTGGCCCAGTCGCACCAATGGTAGGCGCTCGGCCACTTCCGCCGCTCTTGTGCTATGCAGGCTCGCCATGAGCCGGTCTATTTCCAGGAGCACAATGGCCAACTTGTCTTCAATGCCGTACAAAATCAGGTCTTGGTCCTTTGTTGTGGCCAAATGGTCTGCACCAAACACCCTGGCAGCCCTCGTGCCCCTCATGACCACACAAACGCTGTCGCGCTGGAGTTTCACAGATTCGCACACTCGTGCGTAGTTGGTTGGGTCTGCATTCACAGGGGGCCATCCTTCCTGGAACCATTCAGAGCATCAGCCACGCACTTTCCTGCAAACCTGACCGCAACAAGTGCAGCATGCACAGAGATTTGTGCGGGGCTGTCTTGGAATGGCTCAGCGTCTATTTTTTTGACAACCAAATACAACGACCTGTAGGCATCCCCCAGGCTGGTGCGTGCATTTTCTAGCGTTTCTTGATCGCCTGGCCCAGGCACCTGCATGCCCAGGCGCTCAGGTTGCTGCGTTGGTTGTAGTCTCATGGTCTTGGCCTCCGATGATGTTTCGGCCAAGGTACGCCAGACGCTTTGATTTTGTCAAGCGTTCGCGGTTATCGGCACCAAATCAGTCCCAGTTGCCGATGGTGTACTCGGCGTGCAGGTGTGGCTTAGACGTGCACACCTCACAGTCCACCCCGTCAATCGTCACATCATCAACAACCCACGCAACTGGGAGGCTGTTGGACGTGTAGACCTCTGGGCCAACAGTAGGCACGCCACGCCAGGCTGGTATCACATTGGAGGAGACCGTTGTATTGGTCAGATATCGCATATTTATGGGCCATTCGTATGGGCTATCTGTCTTCTGGGGCCTTGTCTGTGGCCACCATCCCTGAACACCAACAGAGGCACCAGGTGAACCCGCAGAGGTCACGTCGTAGGTCGGCCCACAGCGGAGCCGGCTATCGTTGTTCATTGTGAAGGGGCCAGTGCCACCAGTTCCATCTGTGGGCCATGTGCCTGGCCTGATGTTGTAGGCATAGGTTCCCATGCTCGGCAGGTCGCCGCTGTCACCGTCCCATGTGTATGTGGCTTGGCTGTGGCTGATGCTAGACACATTCGAATTCTGAATGATCCCTGCAGTTGGGTTTGGGATGATGCTGGAGGAAGACATCGCCCAAGACTCACCCGTCATGTCCAGATCCAGCCGGTCAGAATCGCCTGCAGGATACTGGGACAAGTCTGCAGGGTCTGCTGGCAGCGTCTCACCCTTGTAGGCCCTCATGCGAAAACGGGGCTCCCAAAACCATGCGAGGCGCTTTTTGGCATCCAGGTTGGTGGTAGACCATGAAACGCCAGAGACAAGGCCAACACCATCGGGGAGTGTGTAGTCTGGTAGTTCAAAATCCGTTCTCAACAGCCTGCGCTGACGCGCTACTCCGCCGCTGTTGTTGAAGTTGGTAGGGTCCAGGTGCCCATTGGGGTATATTCTTTTGAGCCAGAAAACCGTCTCCCATGGGGGGCCCAACCATGTCCCATCATTGATCCTCTCCCAGCCGTCATAATAAAACGCCGTTGGGTCATCCTTGTAGCCCACCCAGTCCACGTCTGACATTATCAGCCCAGCCCATGGGCCACCACCAAAATCAGTTTCATCGTCATGGGCAGCCAACTCTGCATCAAAAGTCTTGTACGTTTTGATCCCCAAGTAGTAGGTTTTTGAATCCCTGCCCGTCGCACCATTCCAGATGGGGTATCGCTTATTCCAAGTCAATTCGCCACTCACTTGGGGATGTTCTAGGCCACTTGTTCTGGTCTGAATCTGTGTAAACACCTGCCCCTCACTGCCGAGCAGCCATTGGCTTGTCAATGGGTCAGCGTTGGGCGGGGGGCTGTCACCAGTTGCGCCTGTGATGGTGTTGTGGTATGCCGAGATACTTTTCCACGTCCAATTACCAGCCCCCGGCCAGGCTGCGAACCCGTCTGTGATGTCCTTGGGCCTGATCCACCTGTAGCACGTCACAACTTCCCGCACCTTCACCTGTGCCTGGTCAACCGCTGAACCCTGGCCGCCTTCCTCGGCGATCATCAACTCACGCGCTGCATCGTCCCATTCTGGTGGTGTTGTGCCTGGGCAGTTGCCAGCATTACCACAAGGGACCGCTCCAGATGGCGCTACTACGCCACTAAAACCATACAAGAATGGGTCTAATGGCCACGCATCCAGACTGTCAGGCGTGCCGACCCAATCCGCAGAGTCTATATCTGCATTGTGCCAACCCTCGGCCAGAATCATCTCATGCCGCCGCCCCATGTCAGGCCTTGCGCATCTTCAGCAGCCGCCGCACTATCACGTAGGCATAGGCCAATGACACTGCACCAGTGGCCACTAGCACAGGAATGAACAACCAGGCACCCCATGATGCCAGAACGTAGTTCAAGACAACCAAGCCAAGGCCAACAACAACAGCCCTGGTGCCCAGTTTGCCACGAGTCACCACCAAAGCAGCCACGCCGGCGAGAAGACAAGCAGCAGCAACGAAAGATAGAACCGGATCGTATCCAGACGATGCCGCACCCTTTGCAGATGCAGCGAGGGAAGACCCGCCAGCAGACGAGCCCGCCCAAGGCGAAGCACAGCCAGAAATGAACACGCAAACAAATGCCATATATTTCAACTCGAAGACCTCCAAAGCCAAGCCATCACAGCAGGAACCAAGCCAACCAACAACCCCATGGCAGCACCTGCCAGGGCCATGCGTTCTGCATGCTTTATAACAAGCCGCTCCATGCCGGCCAGTCGTTCATCAATAGCCCCTAGCCGCTTGTCCTGATCGTCCAAACGGTGCAGCACGAGCCCCTGGTGCTCTTTCCATCCGTTCCCATCGGTCACGGTGCCCCCAGTCTGGCCTCTTGGGCCCATGATGTCATGGGGTTGGAGGCGAAGAAAACAAACGCACTGACATCATCGACCCAAAACCCACGCACAATACCCTCGACGCCTGTGGGGTAATACCCTGCGCCGATCACATCACCTGGCCCCAACTTTGTGACCCCGCTGCTACTGACATTCAGCCACTCTGTCAAATTCCAAGCAGTATGCGTGTCATCATCGGGCACAGGCGGCTGGGTGATTGTTGGAAAAGTGGTCACGCCACCACTACCAACACTGAGGGTAACATCAGCCTGGACCGTATAGCGGAACCTGAATTCATGCCCGTCTACCACACTTGTGCCATCGCCAGTCGATCCACGTATGACCAACCAGGTGGCTGAAGCCTCGCCCACTGATCCACCACGCTGCCGCAAATCTAGCGGCTGTTGTGATACCCACTCTGCCGACTGTTGCCAAGAATCGTAGGCACCCTTCCCAAATGCACGCACGCCCCTGCGCAGCGTCTCCTGGATTCCCAGATTTATGCCGCCACTCAACTGAGCACCGATGTCAAAAGCGTATTCTGCGCAGTTGTCAAGAGTGTGGAATGGTCAGCGCTTGCCGTTATATCTGTCATCCAATAGACAGGCTTTGCGTGGTATGGGTCCGTTGCTGTGGGGTACTTCTCCACCTTTGGGCGGCCAGTATTTGGGTCATTGTCTGACATCTGCAGAAAATGGTAATAGGTATCAAAACTCCAACGCAACTGCAATTCATTCAGACCGCTGCCGCTTCGCCTGTGCATGCGTGGGGGCATAAGAATCCCATACTGGATCCCAAACGCACCCCATAGGGCCACACTATTCCTGCTGTGGATCATTGGATTGATGGTGGACAACTTGGGAAGAACGCCAGGGTAGTCTGTCATTGAAACAACAACCTCCCAAGTCCTAGACACAAAGGTGGTTGGCTTGCCTCCAGAGTCTGTGGCCGTGCCGTCTGTAATCTCTGTTTTGATGTTGAATGGGGGTGTTGGCAGGGTTGCCGATGCCCTGTACAGGTCTTTGATAACGTCCTTTGATGACACTTGCACATCGCAGTAGCCTGGCTGCCCCGGGTCTATGTTTTGTGGGTTTGTGCTACTGGGCGTGGCCGGCATCAGCCTTGGGTTTGGCCCATATGTCACCGATATAGCCATCTGTGTATCACTTCGCCGCCTGGCCGTCCTGCTCAAAACGTAGTACGGCAACAACGTGGCCGTGCCTGGCTTCAGATACTGCCCGCCCATTGCCGGAAGGCCCGTAGCGCTGAATGCGTCTGTGGTGTCAAGGTACACGGTCGCACCTGATACCCGCACCATCCACTCCTGGCTGATACTGGTTGAGCCCTTATTGTGGGCATCCGATGCAGACTCTGATGCAAGTACAGCAATGCTTGTCATGTCGCGATTGTCTCCAACTGTCCATCAATATTCAAAAGCGTTCGATTCACACGCTCCAGCGCCTCAGTGTGTGCAACCTGCAAGCGGTTCGTATCGCTTGTATCTGATATGCGCATTGTACCAATGACGCCCTGGAACGTGAATTGATCGCCCATAGACATACGCTGAGCGCTCAACAGTTCACGAGTAGCAGACGTCCGCAGCCTGGTGAGCCGCACCAATTCCTTGCCCCTGCTCGCTTCAGACTCCTGCTGTGCCTTTTTCACCTTGCCAAGCGCAACAGATTCACGCTCCTGGGCCAGGCGCTTTGCTTCAGCATCTGCCATATGCTCAGCCGCTATCAGCATCCGCCCAACTTCACTTTTGGCACGCTGGTCAATGTCCGACATTGCAACCCTGCGCTGGCTGAGCATTTTTCTGCGCAAAAGTTTAGGATCCAACCCAGACAATCCGGCAACATCAATGCCAAGAGTCTCGGCCAGGTCAACCTTTGCACGCTCTTCCTGGGCCAGTTTGACGGCAGCCTTGTAGGCATCGGCAACAATTGGCCGCATGTCAGCCTTTGAAACAACCATGCCGGCCAACTCTGCGCCAGCACCTTCGCCAAATTTCTTCTCAATCTTTGCCCGCAGCCTGTCACGCACCAACTGCTCAGCATCAACGCCGTGTCCTTTGCCTAGTTTTTGCTCCAACTGGAAGCGCAGGTTGTCCCGGAATACTTCCTGCATTTTCCCCTCGTGCTCGCGTTCCTGGACCCGCTTCCTGTTGTCGTTTTCCCTCTTCATCTGTGCCCGGGCCAGGTCAACCCGGGACTGCTCGTCTTCAATTATTGACGTGCGTATGGCCATCACTTCCTGCGCAGACTTGTCTATGGCGTCTGGCTCATTGGGGAACCACTCATGAAGAATGTCCTGGCCACCCTTGCGCAGTTCCTTCTCTATCTTTTTCCGCTCAGTCTCTATCCTGGCCACTGCACGCGCGTAGGCTGCTCCACCCTCATCCAGTGCCAGGGCCATTAACGCTGTACGTTTCTTTTGGTCTGCAATATCCTTGTCAGACATCCCCATTGCAGTGAGTTTTACATCGGCCTGCCTGCCCTTTGCAGACTTCCAGACCTCTGCATTGAGCCCCTGCAACTCTTCCTTGATATCCGCAACCACATCCTTCAACCCTGCAAGTTTCTTTTGCGTGGCAGTTGACATGATCCCAAACGCCTCGCCCAATTCAAAGGAAGCGCGCGCAGCCTCACCAAGACCAAACGGCAGTGAGGTCATTGTCTCCTGGATAGAGTCAACTGCAGTCAGGTATGCATCGCCGCTTTTGGTGAGCAGGTCAAACCCCTTCAACAAAACAGTGCCGGCCTTGGCTGCCATGGTCATGGCACCGCCAACCAAACCAAGTTTTGCGCTCAAGTTGCTGTAGGTGTTATTGAGCCCATCAATTGTGCCTGTGTATTTCGATGTGGCTTTGCCTGCCTTGTTCATGGTCTGCGATAGGCCACTGTCCTGGCCTTGCAGGCTCAGGGTCAAAACGCCGTAGTTTTTACGCTTAGCCATCTACCTATTTCCTTGATGTTTCGCAGCGCAACAGACGGAGGCACTGGCGGACCAGGCAAGAACCGTTCTATATCCTTTGCAGACTTGCAGGCACCACTGGCAGCCAACAAGCCACCAAGCACACCCTCCGCCCGTTTGTCTGGCAGGCCATACATGGAGTCCACCCTGCGGATGCGTGCAAGGTCTTCCACAGGCCACGCCTCCACCTCTGATGGCGGAAGACCACACAGCACAGCCAGGCGAACGACTAGCCACTCGCCTGGTCCTGGGTGGGGTCCGCATCAGGCTCCCCAAACACCTGCGATCGCGTTATATCCATTTCACGCCGCACTGTCTTGGCATCACCAGACAGGAATTCATCAAGGCCAACGCCAAGGCGCTTGGCGGATACAGTTGAGAGGATTGTGCCCATTCCTTCATCACTGCCCAGCATATCTAAAGCCATCACAACCAGCCGTCCGCTATTGTCTGCCATCGTTCACCCTTTCCCGAGTGTCATGGTCAGGTGCCGCAACCTGCGACGCCCTTCCTTACCTGTGTAGTCTGAATGTTTGAACCATTGAGCATTTCCACGCTGCATTTCCTTGACTGACTGCATCATATAGCCCGTCCACATCCGGATCATCGCAGGCGTGCCACGCTCAAACGTCTTCCTGACTGGCCATTTACCAGACACGAATCCGATTCGCCCCATGCCTGGATGCACAAGTGTGTGCCCCGCTTCCAACAGGTGCGCGAAATTCTCAGCCCCGCCCCCGTATCGCAGGAACGTCACGCCGGCATCCACATACCCGCCATGCGTTCCTTGCGTTGGCTTTTTCCAAGCAGCGATGCTGGCATTGAGGGTACGCCCACCGGAACGCGCGCCCCTGGCATGCCGGCGGGTTGATGTCCGGCCAGCCCTCCCAGTATTAGCGAACCCCTCAGATAGCGTTGCATCCTTTGCACCTTGCTGCGCGCTGCCAGCGTGGACACTTGCGCTCTTCACTTGCGTGGCCTTTGCTGCATCCTTGCGAATGCTGTACTCGCGTTTTCGACGCAGCCGCCTCTGGCCTACCCTGCTGCCCTTGACGCTGCCGCGTTTCTCCCAGGAACCATGAAAGACATGTGCAAGAGCGCCTACGTCTTCCTCCTGGCCTTCACTGGCATAGCGCCACGTATCTACAGATGCACGCCGGACCCGGACCCTGTGCCACGCCTTGCGCTGCTGGTCACGCAACCACCCAGCCGACAGGGCCAGAGCCCTGCGGTTGGTGTTGCGCATAGTGTCCCCTAGCACTCCAGCCAGGTTGCCAAACAACTCGTCAACATTGACGATGGCAGTCTGCTGGAATCCAACGGTCCTGCGTGCTACAGGTACAGGGATCATGATGGGGTTGGCTGCAGTTGCCATGTGAGAGTCATTTCGGCCAGGCCATTGCCGTCCATGTCTGGGCCACTCACATCGGTCAGCGTCCCATGGCATGTCAACAGGGTGACAGGAGTACCAGCGCCATCTGTCACCAGAATGGCATACGGACCATCCCCAGATGTTGCGCGAAGTGTTGCAACTGCTGCACTATCTGTGGGCCTCACTGTTGCAGTCAACGTGCCCTCATTTTTGCGACCTGGCAGGAATGTTGATGTTGCATCGTCTATTTCAGTCGCGTCCAGCGATTCTGTGGTCAGTCCGCTGACACTCATCGAAACGACGTTGGCTATCGCTGCGGAGTTGAATGTCAGATCACAATTAAGTGTATTAAAAGCCATTTTCTATGTCCTCACTATTGTTATGGTCACTGTGGCAGCCCATGGGCCAACCTCTGCACCATCCACTGGTGCGAGTTGGTCGATATCCAGATTGCCCACAGTGCATGCAGCCTGGTTGGATGAATCTGTGTAAGCGTTGAACAGTTCCCGCACCCGTTCCGCTATTTCCCTCGCAGCCCCGTAGTCATTCGACAGGGCAACGCACTCAGCCTCAACAACTTGGCCATCAGACCCGCCAAGACGGTTCTGCGTCTCATCACTGAGTATGTTGTAGATCACTGCGGGCATGTTGTCATTGGAGTACCGAATGCTCGGGCGAATGCGCCCACCAAGGTCATATGGCTGGTGGCCATCGTCGTTGATGCGGTCCCGGATTATCTGCTCTGTGCTTGTCACGCCTCCGCCTCGCTTGCTGTGACCTCAATGCCGCCGATGTCATGCCTGCGATCGACCACAGACAATACGTTGTAGTTCTTACCCTCTACCACCATGCGGTCTTCCC
>TARA_R110000824_G_scaffold50472_2_pt1 | contig 10074 bp, 15 predicted proteins | sample TARA_R110000824 | Tara Oceans TARA_R110000824 (sample SAMEA4397747) | marine metagenome | biome: Polar Biome; feature: [MES] marine water layer (ENVO:01000295) within the mesopelagic zone...; material: water (ENVO:00002006), including particulate matter (ENVO:01000060) such as...... | reverse complement strand
CCTAATATAGTAGCAATCTCGACCTTATGCATAAGTGTATCTACTGTATCATTCTCTCTAACAACAACCTCACTTAGATTACAAAACTGTTTAGGTCGTAGTATAATTTCACTACAAGGATTAGTACCATATTCTACGTTTGCTTCTCTGCGTCCGTACTTAGCAGCCTGTGCTTGTGCTGCTTGACGATTAAAGATACCCCGTTCTCCAGACTTACTGTCATACAAAGCACTCCACTCACGTAGGAATGAGCCTGTATCTAGTCCACCTGTATAGCTAACAGAGTTGTTTGCAAAGGCTCTATGAGGTTCATTCGTCCACCAATCGCCTGACTTAGCATGTCGCATACGATCATCACTAAGGTTTGATAGGCTAATCAATGCAGACCTACGAACCCCACCAACAACTACAACATCAGCAATCTTACACATTAGGTCATGGCATTCTAAACTGGTTAGCTTTCTACCTTTCGCCATCTTAAACATGTTACAAGTAAATGTGAATAATTCATGTAATGGTTCTGGGCCGCTTGCTCTACCACCAAAAGTCTTTAGCTTCATACCTTGTGGTCTAACCTTAGACATATCCCATTGTGGTACTTGACCAGCATATAATAGATTAATAAGTTCCTTGAATGACCTGAACCACCCCTCTTTACTATCCTGTACAACAATACACGTTTCTGTAAGCTCCATTAAATCTGGAACAGTAGGTAACTGATTAACAAACTGTCTTTCTACACTGAAGCCTACACCTGTACCATGCATAAGTATATATAGACACTCATCAAAAGAGCGTGGACTATCCACAGGTAAATAGCTACAATTATATGCAGCAATATGATTACGTTCTAATGCAGGGCCAGCAGTCATCATAGCTCTCATGCTTGGCATTACCTTCATAGTTACGATGAATGTATATAGATCAGTGAACAATGCCTTTGGCATATCATAATCATTATTCTTTTTAAGAAAAGCTTTATAGAAATTTAACAGTCGGGTAACGGTTTCTTCCCATGTTTCTCTACGACCTTCCTCTTCAAGCCAACGACTATAACGGGATTGGTGAATGAATGATTGATAATCAGTTGGTATCATCTAGTGGTAACTCCTCTTGTTGTTGTTGCTGTGATTGTTGTTCCTGAATTATTCTATTAATTATATTAGCTACTTCCCTGTAAGGTTGTCTTGATAGGTAATTAATAATATCATTTACAAGATTAATTTGTAATTCCATTTTGTTCTCCTACACTAAATCTGTTAATTGCGGTGGTCGATAGCAATCTGACTTAATGACCTTGCCATCTTTTCTGAATACTGGATGGCCTTTTTCGTCCAGCTTAGACATGTTTGAATCATGTACTCTATTAAATGCAGCATCAAAGTTCCAGCCGTAAGTAACAGCAAAGCCAACACACACGTAAACAAGATCACATAATTCTTTAAGTATCTCATCAGGTTTTTTATTTTCAATAGCATCCAACACCTCTTCGTATTCTTCCATAATAAGTTTACGTCTAAGAGTTTTATGTTTGTCTATAAGTTTGAACTCACCTTCTCCTGAGTGCATAGATATTTTCTGTGGGTATCTTTCATTAACAGGGTGGTTAAAGGCGCTGTGAAATCTCTTTAACTTTGTCTCTATAGTCTCTGTCTTGGTCATTCGTATTGACCCCCTTTAACATGATCCCAGTTATCTCTAGTATAATCATACATTCCACCCGCTAATTTTTTCTTCTTCTTACTGAAATTACTAATCTGTTTTTCTAGTGTATCTGCTGTCTCATCCATACTACCTTTAACCACACCGCCATGTGAAGATTCAGCTATGATATTTTTTATAAGTTTTTCAAGATACCATTTTGCTTTTAGCAAATCTTTAACAGGTTCTTCCTTGTGCTTGTGTGTGTATCTACTAATATACTTTAATATATTACCACGCAGATATCCATTAAACTCATTATGGGACATACTCTCCTTTATAAGATCAATAGTTTCTATACCATTCTGGTTGTAGTGGGTAGGTTTGTTGATCTCATCCATACTAATGTCCCTTCTTTGGTTTAAACATTATTACATTATCTTCATCTTTAGTTATAGATTCCATATATTCATCATACATCATCTCTTCACCTTTGTCAACTAAATAATCTAGCTCGTGTGCCAACATGTGCATTATACCTTTAATGACAACCATAGATATATTAGGGTGCTTTTCATCATAATCCAATTCTATATCATCAGAAGACTTTATTAACTCAGCTAACGTAGTAGTATCTGCTATCATCGTAGCAAAATTAGAATGGTTTTCTGGATCAGGTATAAAAATAATATACTGCCTTTCTTTTTTTAAACCTACTAGTTCTTCTGTATTATATTTATTCGTCCAAGGTTTATCCATTATTATTATTCCTCGTGTATGTATCAAGAAAGAAATCTAGGTCCATCATGATCAGTGGTTTCTGCCTATTCATTTTTAATATGACTAATGCTTCCCCTTTATCCCCATGACTGTCTGCCTGAGAGTATATATCATACATACCTTTAAATCTTTCTTGATTTTTACATTCAATTTTAAAAGGATACTGGCGGAAAGCAGCAGGAGATAACTTAATATCCATCCCTGTCTCTCCCATGATAGCTCCTTTAATATCATCCTGTTCTAATACACCAGACGCTGCTAATAGTTTTGATACTACTAGGTTTTGTAATGCTCTGCCCTTAGCTTTCCTTGCTCTAGTAGAAGACATTAAACAACCCAATCTTTTTTTACAACGCCAGTTAAACTAGCTAAACTATTCTGCATGTGCTTCGATGTATTAGGACAAACATGTTTCATCTTGTCTGTATCTTCCCCGATAAGAGAGGGAGAAAACACGACTATTCCCCCTCTCTCTAGGAGTTTCTTGACGTTAGCAAGATCAGCATCGAACTTAGAAATGTTAATCTTAAACGTATCGTCAAGCCAGAATGAGGATACTTCTACTCCCGCCGATTTTTTCATTCGGATACCTATGACATTTTCACCAAGAGTATATCTCGTACCTTGTTGTTTATCATTGTTAGTAACAAGATAGAATATGTTCCTATTTGTGTAAACATCTAAGTCTTTAACTACCGACTGAAAAATTATCATTCAAAATCCTCATCGTCTTCTTCTACTTCTGTTAACCTACCAGTAGATTGATCATAAAATAACCTACAGGCTGGCCCTGTAAACCCACAGAACCTGTTCTTTATAACACGTATCGTCGTAGTATGCCTCTCTATTTCATCCTTGTGTTGTCCGTTTCTTTCCAACCCAATAACAATATCACTTAGTTGTCCTATAGACGCAGACCCTCTAAGTTGACTAAGAGAAGTAGCCGCACCTTCTTCATGACCAAGAGAGGATGGCCTACGTAAGTGAGATACAAGTAACAAACATATATCAAGTTCTTGTACTAAAGTACGTAGCTTAGTCATGATCTCATCTAAAGCCCTTCTTTCATCCCCGTTTTGTTGATCAGATACTATGATAGATACATGATCAAGCACAAGGTATTTACAGCTAAGGGCTTTAGCAAAGTACCTAACCCTACCTACTATTGTATCAATAGCATTAGAACCAAAGTGGTCGTAGAAAAACATTCTATTCTTACCAAGTGTCTTATCAAAGTATTCTTTAAATTCCCCGTCTTTAGTTTCTGAAAATACATCCGGCAAGTGTAGTGGTTTGTTAGCTTCTAAACTCATAATAGATAAGATTGACCGCTTAACTGATTCTTCCATAAACATCATACCAATATTATCAGATGTTTCATTAAAGATATGAAATACAAGTTCTTTAATAAACTGGGACTTCCCTAATCCTGCGCCAGCAGTAATGGTAACTAACTCGCCCATCCTAATACCATAAGTAAGCTTCTGTAACCCTTCGTATAAATAATTAACAGCAGGTTTTGTAACACCTTCTACTACCATTTCCCACGTTTCTGATCCAGCTATGATACCATCCGGCGTATACGTTTTAGCAGCCCACCAATCTTTAACAAAACTTGCCTGATCCTTACTAGAAAGATACTCATTAGCATCCTTGTATTGCATAGGCATGATCTTAGCCTTGGGTGATAACATCTCCGCCGCTTTCTTTGCTGCCCTTCTACCAGCATCATCATTATCAAAGCATATAACAATAGAATCAAACGACATTAAAAAGTCATAGTTGGTAGGTGACATAGATTGAGACACATCTTTCGATGTACCTGCCGCCCCTGTTTTTAAAGATACAACAGGCCATTTACTGCCAAGCATTTGATATGCTGACATGGTATCTATTTCGCCTTCACATAAAGTAACAAACTTTCCGCCTTTAGAAAAACCTTTCTGGCCAAACAGTGTACCAGAAGAAACCTTACCCTCTGTATAAAAATCTTTCTTATCTACTAGCCTAACTTTATTGGCTACGTGTAATCCAGTGTCATCAAATAAAGGGTAGTAATGTTTGTTGCCTTGTACTGTCACTTCATATTTACGACAAGTATCCTCAGTAATTGACCTATCTGTTATAGCAGTTAAGATACCTTTGTTTAAAATAACAGGTTTAATTTGTAATTCTGTTGTTGGCATCTGCACTCCTTCTCCTGTTTTATGATAGTTACAATCTGGTGTAAAGCAATGCTCACTCCCATTAGACCATACACCTACGTTATCGTGTGAGCCACACTCAGGGCATGGCTCGTGTCGTGTATAAGAAAGATTAGACATGTATCTCCTCTACGTTAGGTTCTTTACTAACCTTGGTTAGATAAACTACTTTATCACTATACTGAAAGGCTCTCAACTTAGGCCAACAAGTATTTTTATATTCACAGTAGAAGCATACTCGTGCAAGCTTCATGTTACCTGACTTACCTTCTGGTACTGGTAAAGCACAGTACTTAGGTGGATTTTCTTTATCAGATAAAAATTCTCTAATGTGCTTGATCCTTTTCTTAGCACTTATCAAATCAAAATCTTCAATTTCTAACAAAGCTAAGTCACCATCTGATTTATTCATGGCAAGGAAATATCCTTTATCTTTCCCCTCTGCTTCAACATAACCACTGATCTGACCTATGTAACCAAACTCATCTTGCGTTTGATCGAAGCCAGTTTTAAACTTCTTAAATCCATGAGGACTAGCAGATTTTATATCAACAACTTCCCCATCGATCTTACAATCCATATGTCCATCAACGCCATCTATGGTTACTTTCTTTTGTTCGGCAGTAACTTCGTGTCCCGATTCTTTAACCAAGAATAAAAGAAGTTCCTCTACAATAGACCCATACAGAAATCGCATTCTGTTTGAGGTAGTAAGTTCTTCTTTTATATCTGGCCCATTAACATCCATCCATATCTTGCGATCTTGTTTGCCGATATTGGACATGCGTATGTTCTTGCTTCCTTTTCTGTCTTCTTCAAGGTAAGTACTGAGAACATTAGACATCCCTGCAAGGAACGCTTCCCGATTCTCCTTTTTAATTGGCCGTGACTCACGTAATCTTTTACCTATATCTGGTATAACATTGTGTATACTCATAAAAACCCCCTGTAATATATAGCTGCCCCACAGCACCAGTATGTATAGACACAAAGGAGTAACTTAAAAACCTATATATATCTGTTAAAGCTGCCCTCGCCCACTATATGTCTCGACAATACGAATACATACTCATCCATGTCAAGCCCAAGCCTCTACTTAATCAAAGTCTGAATCATCATCCTGACTAAACTCTATGAGATCCACAACCTGTACTTTATTTAACCATAGTGATGTACCATATTCTTTAAAGAAAGGATGATCATTATTAAATGTGACCCTAGCTTTGACTTCTGATCCATTACCAATCAAGGTAGTCATAACATCAATAGCATTCTTATCCTTATCCATTACAGGTATAATACGTTTAGTATGTGGTGTAACAAAAGGGCCACCCGAAACATGACCTTCTTTCTCCTTTAATTTAACCCCTTTACTTTCAAGTAGTTTTACAGAATCTTTAGTAAGATCACCAATGTCCATTTGGTATCTGTCTTTATACTCATCAAACTTATTAAGCTTAGTCCAATAAGCCTTGCCTGTTATAATCCCGTTCTCGTATTCTTTCCTATTAGTATTAGCCATTGTAAATCCTTTCATGATTTAAAAAAAACACTATACTACATATTTCCCTTTTTGTCAAGTAAAATCTTTTTAACTTTCAATACAGGCACACTAAAAAATAATTCTCCTTCTTTTACAAATTTATTTGAAACCTCTACGACATCAGAGGAACTAAGAGTAGTACCCCTTATCTCCCATACTTCATTACATTGGTTGTTTAATACATAGAAGGTAATGTTATCTTCTCCTTTCTGGTTTAATAATTTTTTCTTTCTATATGGTATACGGACATCTCTCCATGAATCGGGCCACTCTCCTTTCCAAGAATACTTAATCTCAACTTCCCACCCATGACCGTTCTCTCCTTCTATATCACAAGAATATTTTTCTTTATCATCCTTGAGTTTATGTCCTTGCTCTTGCAAGTAGGTGCGTATAATCTCTTTTGCTTTCCCATCTGCCTTATCATATAATGCCCTGCTGAAAGGCTTGCGTATTGTAGTTGCCCTCATAATACTCTCTCCCCTTATAACCCACCCTTGTTCTGGTATGTATAACTCCCCCCCATTAAGATGTTTTGCTCTGTTACAATTACAACAGAGTAGCTGATATCTTTCCGGCTCTGCTTGTACTCTTCCGTATAGAAAGTATAAGCCTTTTCCTCTTTCTTTGCTCCCATCATTAAAAACATGATCTACTTCTAAATAGATTGCATTTGTCTCTCCGCAACAAACACATCGTCTTCCAAGAAAATCTAAAATTTCTGCTCTCATTTTTCTACGTGTCTCTGTAATCTTCTCTTTATTTTCTAACTTATATTTTCTACTCTTCTCGTTAAGCTTCTCTTTATTTTCTAAATAATATTTTCTCATATTCTCGTTAAGCTTCTCTTTATTTTCTAAATAATATTTTCTCTTATTCTCTTTAATCTTCTCTTTATTTTCTAACTTATATTTTCTATTAAGCTCTTTCCTCTTCTCTCTATTTTCTAAATTATATTTTCTACTAAGCTCTTTAATCTTCTCTTTATTTTCTAACCTATATTTTCTATTATACTCGTTCTTCTTCTCTTTATTAGTATGAGTCATTAGATCCTATTCCTTCTCTATCTTGTACTCATCTGGTACTGGACCATAGCCAACAATCCTATCCCATTGTCTTTGGGAATATTTATTTTCATTAACTTCTTTATCCACCTTCTCAGCTTGTATGATGTAACCATAAGAACCATCTGATTCATCCCAGATACAATTTTCTTTAACAAAATGTTTAGCCTCTGCCTCTGTAGAAGCATCTTTCTCATCTACGTAAAATACATTTGTTTGTGTAACAATAACCATAAACATTTATGATACTCCCATCTCATCTCTATACTCTTTCACCGCTCCCTTCCATTGCTCTCTGTATGCATTCCTCTCTTCTGTTAATTTCATAATCTTTTTGTTAGCCTCATTAATCATCTGTTCTAAATCAGAAACATTCTTACGTAGCATATCTTCAAGTGTAAAAATATCATCAACAGTTCTGACATTTAGTTTATCATGGTGCGACATCATTTGGTTCCTTTCCCTATAAGTCCCATCTCCTCAATGTGTTTCAGCCCAAGTTAATCCTGCTGTTGCATCAGCATTTAAAGGAAGACGCATATCAAAGAACTCACCTGTCTTTAACATAGTTGAGTCTGCAATCTCTATTAATTCATCAGCGTCCTCTCTCCTTACTTCATATTGTTGCTCATCATGAATTGTATTAACAAGTTTTGCATCCAAGTGTCTCTTCTCTATCTCATCAAAGAGAAAGATAGACCATTGCTTACAAACTATTGAACCCCCGCCTTGAAGCAAGGTATTAAGAGCAGCCCTCGCCTGTCTGATCCACAATCTTCTACCATCTAAGCCCCTTATGTATCCCCTGCGAGCCTTGCCTTGGACAGCGCCTATTAATCTACCAAGTTTAGGTACGTTGTGTAAGAATTTCTCTTGTAATTTTTTACCCTGTGTACTACTACCATTAATTATAGAGCCTATCTTAGCTGGACCTGCACCATAGAGAAAAGCATATATAAAAGTCTTTGCTGCTTCTCTTGTTGGTAATCCTGCTGCTTGCTGATTGAATGTGTGAGGATCACCATTAACAACCTCATTACAAAACTCTTCATCCTTCATATAATGTGCTAGCATACGTAATTCTAATCCTTTAGCATCCATACCTACTAAGCAATGTGTATCTGTATTAGCAACAGTCCAACAACTTCGGAACTCTTTACCATATGGTTTATAGTTAGCTACAATATTTGCTAAGTTAGGTTCTGCATGTGTCATTCTACCTGTAACTGCACCCATTGTAAATACTTTACCACGCACTCTCCCATCAGAAGATAGCGCAGTCAACCATCCTTCAATAGTCTTTGCTCTTGTTTCCAGCATCTTCCAATGGGCTAGGTTTCTAATAGAGGATGGCGCTGTACTAGAGACAGTTTCTAAATTGTTTAATGTTATCTTTGGTTGACCCTTCTCTGTAAATTCTGTAGGTTTCCATCCAAACTTTTCCATCTTCTCTATGATTTGTTTAGGACTACCAAGATTAAAAGGTTCAAAAGATATCATACTAAAAGGGCCACCTATGGTTTCGTAAGGGTTATCAATAGACTGCAATCCTGTAGCTGCTAAACATCCATTCTTTTTATACCGTGGTGTAACTTCCCTAATCAATCGGGGCGAAGGTTTAATTTCTTCTCTAACTTGTAACAATATCTCATCAGCTTTACACCTTACTTCAGAGAACAGAATGTGTGCCTTCTTTTCATCAAGAAAGAAACCATGCTGTTGCTGTATATCAATAACATGTTTGATCATATGTTCTAACTTAATAGATTGGTCAGAGAAATCTTCCTTCTCTTTAGTTATAAGATGTTTGTATACTTGATCTGTAAGTTTAACATCTTGCATACAATAGGAAACCATCTCAGTCGTTAACTCTGACCAATCATTATGCTTTTCTTTCTCATTGCCTAACGTCTTCCCCCATTGCTCTAGTGAATGCCCCCCTTTTCTTTCTGGATAAAACAACGTGGATAAAACTAAAGTATCTTCTACATTTTTGTAATTAATATTGGCATTCCATAATGTATTTAACCAACGCATATCAAACCCCAACATATTATGACCAATAAAAATATCAGTATCTTTTACGGTATCCTTGAACTCCTCTTCATTGAAGCACACTTTAACAAAGTTAGAATCAATATCTTTGCAAGCAGCCATCCATATCTTAGAGGGGTTTAGCCCATCCGTTTCTATATCAACTATAGTTTTCCTCATGTTGTGGTTCTACCTCTGCTTCAGCAATAATTTTCTTTGCTTGTTGTAGTTCCTGTTGATATTCTGCTATCTGTACCATACGTTGAGAAAGATAACTTATAACTGTACGTCTTGTCAAACGTGGGATATTAGCCTGTCCAGAATTAAGGTATTCAATTTCTTTCTCTAGTGTATCTATATGGACACCAAGCACTGAAAGATTTGTAGCATCTTTTTCTGTATATGTTTTTATCATTTATTGGCTACCCTTTCTTTACTCTTCCTTACATTAGAATCAATAAGTTTAATAGTTGTAGCAGTCATGTTTGATTCTACATCACCAAATATACCTAGTCTATCTGTAACTATTTGAGGTAACATACCATACATAGCACATGCCATAGCATCTTCCATTGCACCGAAGGCATACTCTTTACCATCTTTTATATAATTACCTGTAACTTGGTTATAGTTACAACCTTTTAAAAGATATGCACTAGCTCCGAAAGTTGTAACAGTACACGATCCTATAAATAGTATAGCCCCAATAAGTAATTTCTTTTTCATAAATATCTCCTTATCTATATCACACATATAATGTTTTGTCAAGTTTTAATTTTATTATTTTGTAATGTTATAACACTCCTTG
>TARA_R110000824_G_scaffold44478_2_pt1 | contig 10074 bp, 10 predicted proteins | sample TARA_R110000824 | Tara Oceans TARA_R110000824 (sample SAMEA4397747) | marine metagenome | biome: Polar Biome; feature: [MES] marine water layer (ENVO:01000295) within the mesopelagic zone...; material: water (ENVO:00002006), including particulate matter (ENVO:01000060) such as...... | reverse complement strand
TGGAACCGGAGAATCACGGAAGACCGGAAAGATCCAGACTTCCTTTCTAAAATAAAAGCTGAAGCTCCGGGGATCTTGAGCCGATTAGTGCAGGGATGCTTGGAGTGGCAACGAGATGGGCTACAACCCCCGAAGAAAGTACAGATGGCAACGCAAGAATACCGGGAAGAGATGGACGTGCTCTCCGAGTTCATGGAAGACAGGTGCATTATCGGGCGTGGACTTAAGATCGCGAAGAAGGAACTATACCGCGCTTATTCCTACTGGTGTGAAGACATAAACCAGAAGCCGCCGAGTTACTCGCTGTTCAATCGCCAACTACAGGAGAGAGACTTTAAGTCTTTTGTGACCTCTGTGAAGAACGGCGGCACGCGACAAAGCCTTCGCATGTGGAGAGGGCTGACCCTCAAGGCAGTTGCAGAGCAAGAGGGCACCTTACCCGAGTCACCGATGGCGGGGCTTGAGAAGGCTTTCGGATGGGACACACCTGATGCCGAAGCGTAGGTGGAGGCGAAAGCGCAAGGCTAGCTATCCTGCGTGTCTTCATGCGCTCCACCAGTTCGGTCGGCCAGAAGTACCTCTAGAATGGCAGCACGTTCTCCGTGGGATCGAGGGGGTCCGAGGCGAGCGTTTCCGATGGAGACATCACGACACGTCCTACCTGCGATATGCAAAAATATGGATTGGAAAAAATGAATTTCTGCGGGACTGGGCACTTTCTGACTCATGCCTGATCTCCCCACGAAGGTGGCCTGATGCAGTCCTTCCCGCATTTAAGTATCGGTTGATCCCCTCACCTCACGAAGTGACTAACGTGAACATGGTGACGCGGCTTGGGATGTCACGCACCGAATACGACATCTACCTTCTGTTGATCATGTACGGTCTAGGCTTCACGGTTGAGATGATCGCCAAAGCCCTCCAGATGACGGAAGACGGGGTGCTTGACGGCATGTACGAGGCAGTCCGTTTACTCTTTACGCTCCCCCAATTTCTCATCTGGGCTACCGCAACCAACTTTCGTGAGGCTATAATCTCTCCGTCGTTACTCGGTGAGACTGCTTTAGACCGTCTCGCTGTTATCGATGACTTAGATCGCAATCCATTCTTGGTAAAGAAGGGAGTCGCTGCAAAGATCGTTGAATCTCCCACGTATTTGTCTTACTTAATCTACGGGACTCCTAAGAGATCTCGTCTCTCCTACTCTTGCCGCATCTTGCGGACTGTCGAGGAAGCTGATGGCTACGAAGAAGATCAAACCTCCCGCACCGAGGGGCAGGCCAACAGTTGATAGCGGAGGGGGTGACTACGCTTCGTGGTTGATGTTGGTGCCGAAGGACAAGCGTCGTGAGGTTGCGGAGTTTATTTCGGGTCATTCTATTAAGGATTTCGACGATCTGGTCACGTTCAGTTGCAAGATCATGGCAGCACTCATGGAGGGGCGCATCACTCCGGTGGTTGCAAAAGAACTCCGGGCTTGGCATGAGTTGAACTTCACGATTCTGGCGACGAAGAACACGGCATTGGGCAGTCCTCAAGATGCGTACACGGATGTGGTGACTGCGTTGGTTGCCGTTCAGCGTGAGCGGAAGCAGATCCGGGGCGACTACTTTGAAGTGACCGAGTTAGAGGAAGAGCGCGAACCCGTAAAGGTGGAGGCCAAAGGTGGCAAATAGACGTAGCATCGATAATCCTTATGGGAAAGAAGAGGTTGAAGAGGTTGGTCCCGCACAGGAGGATAGCTTCCAACACTCCCTCGATCGTGCTCTCGCCAATCCTAACGCACCCATTCCGGGCGAGGTCGATCGATACAGGTGGGAAGAACATGACAACCCTAACTGGTCGCCTTTTCGTCTAAATCGAGAAGAAACTGCCAGAAGGGTCACCCCACCGTCAGACGGCCCATCTATAGAAGAAATGGACACCCAGTTTGTAAATGAAGTTCTGCGCTTGTGGGGGGAGAAGGACGCACCCCCGAAAGACGATTCGGAAGAGATGAAGAGCCTCATTAATCGTGTTTACGGTAGAGTTGGGGGCGCACTTCCTTACTGGTCTAAGTGGAATAAACGGTACGAGAACCGCGCCTTCCACGACAGTGAACGTCGTTTTCAATACCCTCACTTTGGGTCTAATCTAAAGTTTGAGCGTCCTGCCGAGGAACGCTATACGATCGAGGGCATAAAGAAGAGCACGGGGGCTTTGAAAGAGATACCCAAGAAAGAGCGCGAACCCATCAAAGCGGAGGCCAAAGGTGGCAAATAGACGTAGCATCGATAATCCTTATGGGTCTTCACCCTTGGGTCCAGATACTTCCGAGAGAGGTCTTCCTCGTTATTCACAGGAACTTCCTGCGGACACGGACACAGAGCAAAACGGGGTAGAACCTGCCCCGACTCCCCGGCAAAGCGTCCCCGAGATGACGGTGCCTGATGTGCGTGAGTCGCCCCGTGACCTAGAGGAAGGTCCGATCCAGACGGTGCCCGATGTGCGGGAGTCTCCTGTAGACATTCGAGGACATCAGAGAAGAGAGGCTCAAAAAGCCTACGCGCAGGTGCATGACACTCTTGCGGCCACCTATGACCTAGACCAGATGAACTCCGACCAACGGGCACTTTTTGAGGGCGCGATTAGCGATGGTCTGGCCGAAGGTCGATCGCTAGAAGAAATCATGGCCGAGATGGAGCGAACCGACACAGCGGCTTATCTCGGTCTTGCCCGTCGCCAACCTACCCCCGACACCTTTGAGCAACTCCGAAAGGGTGCCGCCGAGGATGCGCTATTCCGTGCCGAAGACGCCACTAGGCAAGAAAAAGACCTCAAGTGGAGTCAGATGGAGGAGGCTATTCAGAACTCTCCCGACTTCAATTCTGACACTAGGGCGCTGGCTCTTGTCGAGGCTAGTCGCAGGATCTACGGAACCGACTATCCTCCAACGAGGGAGGACCGGATGTCCCCCGAGACAGAGGCGGCAGCGGCAGAAGGACCGATGAGGTAGTGTATGCCTAAGAAAGAGCGCGATTACAAAGAAGAATACAAGTACCACGGCACGCCTGCCCAGCGGCTTAATCGTAGTCGTCGGAACATTGCGCGTCGGGCATTAGGTTTGGAGAAGGGAGATCCCCTTGAAGCGGGCCACAAGAAGCCTCTTAGCAAGGGAGGTTCTAACTCCAAGAAGAATGTAGTGGCGCAGACCCGCAAGAAAAACCGCACCGATTACAACAACGAGGACTGATCGTGGCGATTCCAACTGGCGGAAACTTATATGAAATGGCAAGACGAGCGTTAGCCGCACGCGAGGAACGTAAGAAAGCCGAAAATGAGGCGGCTCTTGAGCGCACTCAAACGAAGTATGACCGGCATTTTGAGTCTTATGATGATGAGGGTAGATCGATCGCAGAGCGGTTTGGTGAGATCAAGCGACCCCCCAGTGAAATCACTGCCCGTCGGGGTCTTCTGCAAAGCGCATTGGTTCCCGGCGCACAAATGTACGCAGAGAATCCGCAACTCAAGCCCCCCAACGTCATCGGCACCGGGCTTGCGGAAGTAGCACTAGATACGGGCGTCGGTTTAGGTCTCAAAGGAGCGGGGCTTGGACTGAAGGCAGCGGGCGGTCTTATCGGAAAAGCAACCAAGTCTCCGGTCACCGAGGGCGCAAAGAAGGTCATCAAAGAGGGGCTGGAAGAAGGCGCGGAGAAGGTTGCGAAAGAGGGAGTGGAGCGGGCGGCGAAAGAGACGGACGACATCGCGGCAGCAGGGGCCTATACCCCCGAAGACATTGTGGAGGCGAAGCGGTTGTGGAAGGAGAAGGGTACGGAGTCGCCTTACTTCAAACGATGGTTTAAGGGATCTGCTTTGGTAGACGATGCGGGCGAGCCTTTAATCCTGTACCACGGAAGCACCGCAGGGATCCGTGATCCCGGAAACCTTTCAACGGCAGACTTCTTTACGTCGTTTGACAAGGGCAAGGCGGGAACAGCCACAGACTCAGGATGGTATGGGCGCGGCACGTACTTAACACCTGACTACCAAATGGCGTCTGGCTATTCCGGCAAGTCTTTTCACGAACGAGGAATCGCTTATAGTGGACCCAAGACAGAGAAGTTCATCGAAGAGGCACCACTCCGGGCCGATCCCGATCTTGCGGGATGGGAACATATTGGCGGGTGGGACACACGTGGTGGATTCCGAGATGTCGGTGAAATCCCCCGACCCGGAGCGATCTTACCTACATACGTCTCGATAAAAAACCCGTATAAGTTTGAGTACCCCCATCTCGGAGGAGTTGTAAACGTCACAGAGTCCCGCAGGGCATTTCCAAAAGACATTCATGATGATGTGATGCGCGAAGCCGGTTTTCCTGACCTTACTTACGCAAAAGGCAACAAAAATGAGTATGAAGTACACGATGCGATCGATACATACTTAAACAGCATCGACTATTCTGAAGTGAATAAGATGTCGGAGAAAATGTCAGACGCACTAACGACGGTCTTGAAGAGAAAAGGGTATGACGGTGTGCTTGTTCCTCACTCAAAAGGAGGGCTTTACGAGATTGTCGTGTTTGACCCTAGGCAGATCAAATCCGTAGCGGGAAACAGGGGCACGTTCGACCCCGCAAACCCTCGCCACACGCAGATGAACATTCTGGGAACGGGTCTAGCAGCGGGCGCAGCACACAAGGCTATGTCCGGTGAGGCGGAACCGGCACCGGAAGGACTCGACAATCCTTATGGGGGAAGATGATGAGTCTTCCTGACGAGAAAGAGGCTTTAGCCGCGTTGCGAGATCCAGCGGTGAGTCTTCGTGCGTATGCTCAAATCATCGACCAGCAGACGGGTCAGGAGCAGACGTTCAATCCGTTCGCGATCACGGAAAAGCTTCAAGCCACGATCTTGTCTTACTACTCCAATCCGCCACAGACAGAGATGGGGCAATCGAAGTGGCTGACCTTGTTGGGCTATCGTCAGGGAGGGAAGAGCCTGACTTCGGAGTTGTGTGGGTACGTGAAGTCTGCCTATACGCCCGGACACGATCACGTCTGCATTGCGGATAATAAAGATCGCGCCGAGTACCTACATCGACGGGTTCACTTGACGCACAACCGCTGGCCAGAGATGGTGCGTGCCGCAACGGTTCCTAATCGAGAGGTCAGACAGATGACCTTTCAGCACGGGGGGAAGATGCGTATCCTTTCGGGTGAATCGGGGGCAGTTGGAATCGGGCAGTCACCTGACTCATTCCACGGGTCCGAGTTACCTTATTGGCGAAACGCGGGTCACCAGTTCTCTATGATTTACCCCTCGATGATCAACAGGGACCATTCGCAAGTCCTGTTAGAGTCAACACCTGCACCGATGATTGAGCCTTCTTCGGAGTGGTGGCGTGACCAGTGTCGTGACGCGAAACTGGGTTTAGGTCGCTGGGTTTATGCTTTCTTCCCGTTCTGGGATGGCAAGCTTAACCAACGTGAGTGGCCCTCTAACTTAGCGATGGATCTGGAGGAGATCCGTCTTCTCGATAAGTACGGGCACATGGGACTTAAGCGGGAGCACTTGGCTTTTCGGCGTTTGATGTTGGACACTGATGCGGAGATCAGACGGAACCCAGACCTGTTTCGGGTCTACTACCCTTTCGATGACATCACGTGTTGGATCGCCTCTTCGGGTTCTGTCTTTCATGCAACTCTTCTTAAGAAACATCAGGATTCAGACCTGACGCAATGGGAAGCACCTTTCATGGAGTACGAAGTGCCCGAACCCGGCGCGACCTACGTCATGGGGGTTGACCCTGCCGGTTATGCCGCGAGGGACCACGCTTCTTTTCAGGTGTTGAAGGTATTTGACGGGGAGTGGACACAGGTTGCAACTTTCGGGGGCATTACGGACCCGGTTGTGTTCAGTAAGACCATCGATAAGGTTGGGCGTCGTTACAACAATGCTCTAGCGGTGGTGGAGAGTAACGGTGTCGGCGTAGCGACGTTAGCTTTACTTGAAGAGATGTCTTATCCGAATCTGTTTTACGAAAAGCCATACAAGCCGGGTTTAGCCGCCACGTCCAAGTCGGTTCCCATGATGCTCTCTTATCTACAGGACGCATTAAAGGACGAACTGATTTTGCACGACGAGGATACTGTCAGCCAGTTGGGTTCGTACCGGAACGATAAGAAGGTTGAACGTAGTGCTACAGCGGAGATGCTGCACGTGAGCAAATCGGGACGTAGACGGGACAGGCATCATTGGGATAAGATTTCAGCGTTGCAACTCGCCTGTTATGCGGCAAGGTATGCGCCGAGACGCTATAAGAATGTAGGGAGTCCAGAGGGGCTAGAGAACGTGCTTTTATTCAAGGACATGACGTATAATCAGATTGAGACTTTCCGAAAGGACAGTTCCAAGAAGAAAGAAAAGCGTTCGTGGAAGCGCAGCAAGTATCGGAGACGTTGATGGCGACATCGCGGGAGATCTTAAACAAGAGCGCAATGAGCCCTTCTAATGTGCAGAAGCGGCTTAGGCAGTTGTTGATGCAAGACCTGATGCCTGCTGATGAGACCAAAGGCGAGTCGGTGGACAAGATCGATCTACTCAAAGACGAACAAGAGCGGCAAGGGGAGATTTTCTAATGGCGGGGATATTCACTACGTCAGAGCAGGCGAAGGGTGTTGACGAGGCTTGGGACGAAGCGGGGATGCCTACCAATCAGGGCACGCTTAAGAAGATGATCGTCCGGCAAGATCTACTCAATGCGTTAGATCCAACCCAGCAGACGATCGATCCAGTCGAAGCCGAAAAGATCAAAGCCGGAGCAATCCGCACTTTTCGCCAAATGACGAAACTTACGCCTGAACAGTCCGCGCAGATGATCGCACAACAACCCGGAGGGGCACCTCTACCGCAAACGGATGGGGAGGAAGCGGCAGAGGCAGCAGCGGGGGCAGAGGCAGCGGTCCTTACTGACTTTGATACGAAACGCAAGCAGGCACGCGCTGATGCAGTTTTGGCAGCAACAGGGCAGGCACCTTCTTACGCTTCACAACTACTCACGCAGTTTGGGGGCACAGTCGCGACTCAATCGATGCCTGCGCTCCTTGAAGACATGTTGGGTCTTGAGAATGAGCTAAAAGGGGCGGCTACCGACGACATTAACTTTAACCCGACTTCGGGTATGGGGGCGACCTCTACTGATGCGGCGGGCAATGTTTCAACCTTGGGGCTAGCGTAACATGGCGGCTGATCTGGAAGAACTGGTCCGAGGAGTCAAGCTTGCCCAGCGCAAGAAGACGGGGAAGGACATCAAGACCACGGCACAACGGTTCCTTGCCCGGTCTAGGGGTGCGCCAGAAGAGGTCGTGCAAGATGAGTACCGTTATGGGGGCATGACTCCTGAAGAAGTTGCTGCCTACAACAAGAACATCTATGCGTCGTTCGACAAGCTTACCGAGTTGGAGAAAGAGTACGGGAAGCAGAGCATCAACGTCTTCAAAGAACGGATGACGCTTGAGAGGAAGATCTTAGAAGAAGCCGTCAAGAACGTCATGAACATGGAAGACAACCTGACGGGCTTCAAAAAAGAGCAGATGAAGCAAAAGCGTATGCAAATGCAGGGTCTTGTTGACGATATGAACAAGACTCTTGAGCTTTCCGACAAGCAAACAGAAGCAACAAAGAAGTCTGATGTTGCGATCGGCAAAAAGGCTCGCGCTCTACTTCAAAACGTGCGGGACGCGAAGGGGGCGACCCCAACAGCAATCATGAAAGCTATGGGAGAGTTGGAGACGGACGAAGAGATTGACGTGTTTAACGCTGCGGTCGATGATGCGTTCGACACTACATATCAAGGGAAGATTCCGGCGGAGACGTGGGGTGCGTTTAAGGATGATCTGGCGAAACAAACTACTCAACTCAAAGAGAAAAGACCTTCCGCTTCCGAAACAGAAGGGACGGGTCGCGACGAGTGGTCGGCAGAGGATGAGGCGGCTCTTGCCTACTACACGCGACCGGGCGGGATGGAAAACTACCATGATGAGATCATGGAGAAGATTGACGAAGCATCTGCTGTGGCGGGCATGGAAGTGCTGCCCTCGGTTCAGAATCTAGCGAACGCATGGAGTGGCGGGAAGACGCGCAGCATCGAAGAAGCCATCGCTATGAAGATGGAAGGTGCGCCTGACGTACAGGGCATGATGGATAAGGCAGCGCAGGACAAGCTTACGTTGCTCGACCGTATGCAAGACCCAAACCCCCCGTCCGAGATCAAGCTTGCATACAACGCTTTGACCGGGAACGCTTCGTTTGGGAACATTCGTCAGATGTTGGGCACTCCCGGAAATCCTGCTTCTGACCTTGAAACCATTAGGTTCCTTAAGAAGCGTGTAACGATGAAGGGCACACGTCAGGGGTTCCCTGTACCGGCGGAAACGGCTGTGGCGCAGACTCAGAAGATGGACGACATCATGGCTAAGGGGATCCGCCCCGAGGTTGTTGCGCGGGCAGACGCTCGACCCGCATTAGATCATACAACAAGCAGACCCTCTACGAGTTATCGTAGTCGTGCTGCTCAACTGTTATCTTTGACCAGTGATCCCCAAGCTTCCGAGGGCGATGACGAAGGAGTTGCGACGTAATGGCACCCAAAGCAAAAAAAGAGAAGACTGCGGCAGAAACGCGAGAGGAAGGCAGGGCCGCATCCAAAAAGCAAGCCGCCGAAGACGTTGAGGGCTTCACTCCAGAAGACGAGGATTTGTCTTCCGACGAAAAAACACCCAAAGCAAAAAAAAGCGGTGCCGCTGCTTATAGGGAGTACAAGTCTCAACAGGGGTATCTGGACTCTGCGCGTCAAGATGATGAAGACGTACCGCTGGAGACGGCAGAAGACATGCGTCGATTCCGTGAGGGCGTTGCTAGTCGCGCGGTGGGCGGAGGCGGGCGTGCGGCACGTCAACCGCGTAGGCCGAGGAGTAAGTTTCAGCAAGAGGTACAACAAGGGGTACAAGAGCGGGAACTTGACACCAGCGAAATGGGCGACGACTTGACTGACTTGGGGTCTCGCGATGTTGAAGCAGAGACAGCAGCACCCGCTGTGTATGCGGGTCATGGCGACTTTCATTACTCGCAAGACCCAGAGACAGGGCATTACAAGATTGAGAAGAGCGGAGATCCCCGCGTTCCTGTGGGCACGATCATCACCCCCGAGACAACTGGTGTGGGCGGCACATCTCCTTACGAATCGATCAAAATGGAAATCGAATCAAAAGGCGCACGCAACCTGTATCAAGCCGCGCCGAAAAGAGTCTCGGGTGGCGGAAAAACTCTTTCCGAAGTGGGCGCGGACCCCCTTTCTCTCGCGTCAGATCCGTCAGGAGACTCGACCAATGTGGGCACCTACCTCCGGGAGAAAGACATCGATCCGGCGACAGTTGTCGCTTACCCCTTGACGGTAGACGGTCAGCCTTCCGGGTATGTGTTTTTAGACAAAACGAACCCCGAGGCAATCAGCGAGTGGAACGAATCTGTTGGCGAAGGACATACTCTCGACGAGTCTACCCCTATGGACGTGTCGTTTGGTTCTTCGGGGGACTTTCTTCAGGTTACAGACCCTACCGTAGACCCGGCTACGATGCCTGATCGTCCGGTCACAAGGGGCACAGTGAGTATCCTCTCGGATGAGGAAGAAATGGCTGAATCCGGGCCGCGCACTTCAGGAGATTATCCGATTCCGCAACTTAGCCCAGACAGCGAGTTTAGCTACGAGTCGCCTCCACCCGCGAGTGAGCCTACGCAGATCGCCAAGTTCCTCCAAGAGCATGAGGGTCTATCTGAAGAGGAGATCGTGGGTTTCATTAATGAGGCGAACTACGGTTCTGAAAGGGATGCGGCGGCAGAGGCTTTTCTTGGGGTTCAACGTGCTTACGCGGACATGATCGAGCTTAGTCGAAAAAGCCACATGAACCAGACTTTTGAGGAGCATTCTCGGTTGCTCGGATACAAGTCATTATTTGGTGTACCAGAGTCGATCCCCGATCGCCTTATCGCCGCTACCATGCTCGGCATAGGAAGTGCCGGGTACGGAGGGGCAGCG
>TARA_R110000824_G_scaffold389498_1_pt1 | contig 10077 bp, 16 predicted proteins | sample TARA_R110000824 | Tara Oceans TARA_R110000824 (sample SAMEA4397747) | marine metagenome | biome: Polar Biome; feature: [MES] marine water layer (ENVO:01000295) within the mesopelagic zone...; material: water (ENVO:00002006), including particulate matter (ENVO:01000060) such... | reverse complement strand
CCTACACAATATTGGCACTGTGCCTCAAACAGTCGAGCCATACACCAAGATCGCGCAACTCGTGATGGTGCCAGTGGTTCACTTTAGAGCCATGGAGACTCACGGAGGGGACCTCTATAATTGGTATCCCATTGCAATGACAGACCGCGGTATGGGTGGATTTGGCAGCACGGGATCATGAACCGAAAGCAGCGGCGTGCTATGAAGCGCGAGCTTAAGAAACAAGAGGGCGTCGACGACGCCATGGCTGAGAAGATGATGTTGTTTGACGAGTTGCCTGACGAGTGCTCGGCATGCAGTAGCCCGTTTGATAAAAAAGATCGCGAGATGGCACTATCATGGAACGTTGTTGTCCGTGAGAAAGAAAAGACAGTAAGATTATATTGCCCCACTTGCTGGGAAGCAGCACAGAAGGCAGTAAAGCAAGTTTATGGAGAACTAGATGACGTTATTTAAACAAGCGCTGAGCTACGACGATGTATTGCTCGCCCCCCAATACTCAGATATTGAGAGCAGAAGTGAGGTTTCACTTGTATCAGAGCTAGATAAGCAGAATCGCTTTGAGCTTCCAATTATTGGTAGCCCAATGGACACGGTAGTAGAGGGTGAGATGGCGGTTGCCCTGTCGCAACTGGGCGCACTGGGGATTGTTCATCGTTATAATAGCATTCTGGACCAAAAGAGGATGGTGTGGGAAGTGGCAAACACGGTGTGCAACAAACCTGTGGCTGCAGCGATCGCTATCACCGGAGACTTTATGGAACGTGCTGAGGCGCTCATCGATGCGGGGGTGGATATTCTCTGTGTTGACGTAGCCCATGGGCACCACATTATGATGAAGGATGCTTTGTCAACCTTAAAGCGCAATCTGCCACCCAATATTCATATTATGGCAGGAAATGTCGCCACGCGCAAGGGTTATGAAGCCTTGGCTGAATGGGGCGCTGACTCTGTTCGCATTGGAATCGGCGGCGGGAGCATATGCTCTACCCGCGTCCAGACTGGGCACGGTATCCCAACATTCCAGTCGGTGCTTGACTGCTCAGAATCGGAATGCGCTGGAGATATCCCCATTATTGCGGATGGTGGAGTCAAAACCAGTGGCGACATCGTGAAAGCTTTGGGCGCAGGGGCGGACTTTGTCATGATCGGCTCTCTGTTCTCGGGGACCACAGAGACCCCTGGCAAGATCCTTCAAGCAGCCGACGGCGCTAAGATGAAAGAGTATCGAGGGATGGCTTCTCGCGAAGCCCAGCTTGCCTGGCGAGGGCGAGCATCCTCGCTGGAGGGTATTGCAACCTTCGTTCCCCTTAAGGGTAAGGTGAAATATGTTTTGGACGATCTTGTGAGTGGTATTCGTAGTGGTCTATCCTATACAGGCTGCCGCAGCATTCCTGAATTCCAGATGAATGCGAAGTTCATCCATCAGACTACTGCTGGGCAGCTTGAAAGTTCAACCCATATTTTGGGACGGTAATGACAAAATCAAGGGAAGAGCTAGACAAAAGAATTGTCTTCACGGAAACCACAAAGCGGCAGGCAGACTTTCGTATTCGCTTGGGCTATGACGGTATGACACAATCCGAGTTCTTCCGTGCAATGATTTCAGGGTACCTAGAACAGGACCGAGATCTGCTTGACTATATTGAAAAGTACAAGCGAGAGAAGAAGAGAAAAAAGAGACAAGGCAAAAATTCCCTCAAAAAGAATCGCGACCTCTATGAAAAGGGTCAACAGACCAGAAGGAAGTTTGCTTTGGACGACGATGTTATTGAAAGTATATTTGATTTGATGGAAGAGGAGCATCCAGATTTATGAGAAAATGTAAAATAGGAGTTGTATTGTCCAACAAGCCGTGCGAAGAGTGCGAATGTCGCCAATGGCTGGATTATAAAGAAGATTTGAATTGTACCCTAGTGGCTGTAGACAGACATGGATCAATGACTTTGCGGGAAACCGGAGACCGTTTGGGCATCAGTTTTGTGCGCGTTAAACAAATTCAAGATGTGGCACTTGGGAAGCTGGCAGCGAAAAATACGAAATTAAAGGATTTTAAGGAATCGACTTGATACTTATTGTAGATAGAGAAGTTGTCACTACAGGCGGCTTTTTTATCTATTAGAGACTATTTACTGATTGAAACCCTAAAGTAGGAGAAAACTTATAATGAGCAACAAAAATCTATTAAATGAAGCCACTATCCGTCGCTTCATGAAGCTAGCCAATATGGAGCCACTCACGAGTCCTTTTGTCGACCGCCTTAGTGAGCGTGCCCCCTATGGTGGCAATAAGGGCGACGACTCTCGCTCTGATCGCGACTATATGGAAGAAGACGCCGAGTACGGCGGCGACAAGGGAGATGAGTCCCGATCACACCGCGACTACATGGGAGAAGACGCCCATGAGGAAGAGGAGCTTCACGCGACCGAAGACGAGTTAGGCGCCGAGGACCACGAGGCTGACGAGGAGCGCGAGGAAATCGGGGACCTAGAGGCTGATGACGCTGCAGCCCCCCTAGAGGCTGACGTCGCTGCCCGTGTCGAAGACGCCCTTGCTGGTGCCCTTGAGGCGCTAGCTGCGGAGCTAGGTGACAGCCTTGGGGTTGAGCTGGACGTTGAGTCTGCCCCCGAGGAAGAGGAAATGGAAGTTGACGTCGCCGCCGCGATCGATCCTACCGATGGTGACGAAGAAATGGAAGTCGCCGTTGACGCCGAAGAGGAAATGCTAGAGGGTGTCGAAGTCGTCGATGACAGTGACCTTATCAACGAAGTTGCCAAGCGCGTAACTGCTCGCCTAGCCAAGGCGATGGCTGCAAAGAAGTAAAAAAAGATATTTTACGGTTTCAATCTTGAACCGCTGTAAGATTTGTGATATAATCTTACAGCGGTTTTCTTTTGAGGGACAATGATAGAGACAAGCATCATCGTAAACATTCTGGCATTTGTGATCGGAATGTTATTTCACAAGATTTGCTCCGATATAATTGGAATGGGCTATTTAGGGCTATATGTTCGTGTAGTAGAGGTCCAAGCACTAAAAATGCTTCAGGTTCTAGACGAGGATGCAGGATACGTCCGAGAGCTAAAGATTAAAATGTTAAAGCAAGCTGGAGTTGAGGGAGAGTCTATAAAATTTATAGAAGACCTTGACCGAGAGGCAGTGCGCATCTGGCGAGAATCAGTTATAGCACATTTCATTTCCGCATATCCAGAAAAATATAGAAGTCGCCTGGAATTTAACAATTGGGCAGGCGCAATGAAGCAGTTAAGGTATGTTGAGAGAAGTTTAGACAAAGCCAATAAATTTAGATAATGGAGTAAACAATGGCAACCAAGAAGGAAAAAGAGGCAGCTGACAAGGCTGCCGTCGAAGAGGCAGCCCACCAGGAGGCGCAAGAGACAGCAGCATTAGAAATGTTGCTAGAAGCAAGTGCCAAGGAGCCTGTAGATAACAGATTAATCGCGCTCTTCGGAGAGATTGACGAGGCTAAAGCGGGGCAACTTTGCTATAATTTATTTCATCTCGCAGCGGATAAAAGATATTCAGCGACCAACCCTGATGACTTAACAGAAGGTCTCACAGAATTCGTCGACCCAGTCCAGCTAATGATATGCAGCCCAGGCGGAAATGCTTCGGAGATGTTTGCAATATATGATTGCATGAGACTTATCCGCGAAGAATGCCCAATTGAAACATTCGGGGTAGGCAAAGTAATGTCCGCGGGTGTTCTAGTCCTGGCTGCCGGCACCAAGGGCAAGCGTAAGATTGGGAGAAACTGCCGCGTTATGATTCATAGCGTCATCGGCGGCGTCTCTGGCGGGCTTCACAACGTGGAAAATGAGATTGATGAGATTCGCTGGGTACAAGAACAATATATTAAGATGCTCGCAGACGAGTCGGACCTATCTCGCGCGCAGCTAAAAAAAATGCTGCAGCGTAAAGTAAACATATATCTTTCAGCCGAAGAAGCTGTAGAGCACGGCATCGCCGACACTATTGTATAGAGGGAAAATGAAAAAAAGAATACATGTTAACCAGCACATCATTCGGTCTAATCGAAAGAAGAACGAAAGGGAGCCTGTGCTTACAGTTAAAACATATAAAACAAATGATTACTGCCATGAAGCCGTTATCGATGGTCCGTGCCGTGTAATCTACTCTCCGGATAAGCCATTGTCTTGTGGCGCGCGAGTGTGGATTGAAACTGATTCAGAGGTAGTATGCGTGGTAAGAGGAGAACAGGATGACAATAATTAAAGGATTGCAAGCAAGATTGATGAAAGACGTTTATCACGATGTCTTGGCTAAAAAGGGGTATGTTTTTTTTGACAACAACACTGCGTATAACCTAAACATTATTGGAGTGCGTCGTGTTAACGGCGCCGCACCCAACAAGTTTGACGACACAATGGTGGTTGTTTATCGGAACAAGCAAAAGTTTTGGGAAGTGTTCACCACAGAGTGTACTACGGACCCCGGTCTCTATTGGCTTGAGGAGCCAATGAACGTCGATGGAACTGCCATCTTAGTGCCGGGACAATACCGAAGCGTTTATCGGAGGGACCTTCATCAGGGCAAGTATGAAGCCCTGTGCCAGCGGGGTGCGGAGGTGAGCGTCTATCGGGACGATAATCGAGATCGGCGTCATGACATGGATCCTTCCACCATCGATACCGGGTACTTTGGAATCAACATTCACAAGGCTGGTCGAGCATCCACTCAGGTCGACAAGTGGAGCGCCGGGTGCCAAGTGATTAGTCGTAGCGATGAGTTCGCTACATTCATGGATTTAACAGAGGAAGGTGCCGAAAGGCATGGGAATTCTTTTACGTATACTTTGTTGCTAGAGACAGATTTCTCTTGACAAAATATAAAAAAAACATTATAATATAATCAAACATAGGAGTAAAAGTGACAAAGCATTATGATAACGGTACGTCTCTCGGAGAGAAAGTTCTGCGGGGTGTCAATCGATTGGCAGATAACGTTGCCTCAACACTCGGACCCCGAGGAAGAAATGTAATTCTTCAGGAGCCTGGAGGGAACCCTATCATTACAAAGGACGGGGTAACAGTCGCGCAGTTTGTAAATTTCGAAGATCCCTTTGAAAATGCTGCAGCAGCGGTCATTAAGCAGGCTGCAGCCCAGACTAACGCAATGGCGGGAGATGGCACCACCACAGCTACCGTCTTGGCGAGGGAGGTCTTAAGAGAGTCCCAACGATACATTGCGTCTGGGGCTTCTCCGGTTGAGCTAAAGCGCGGGATGGACTTTGCGGTCGAAGCAATCGTTGCCACGCTAAAAGATATGGCAGTGGAGATTTCAGACGTGGAAGAGATCGCCAATATCGCATCTGTGTCAGCGAACAACGATGGCACAATTGGCGATTTGATTGCTACGGCTGTTGATAAGGCGGGCAAGAACGGTGCTATTACTATTGAGGAAGCCCGTTCGCTAGAGACCTCTCTGGATCTTGTGGAAGGGTTTCGCTTCGATGCCGGCTTTGCCGCTACGGCATTTGTTAACGACGAGCGCAAAGGGGTGGTCAAATATAGCGAGGACCCGCTGCTGCTCGTGACTGATTATAAAATTGAGGCAGTGGACCAAATACTTCCTATTCTTGAAGTGGTCGCGCGCGAATCTAGACCCTTTGTCATTATCGCAGATGATATTGAAGGTCAGGCACTCGCGGCACTAATTATGAATGCGATGCGAGGAACTATGAAGATCGCCGCCGTTAAGGCACCTCGTTACGGCGAAGAGCGGCGAGGAATTCTGAAGGATCTCGCGACATCTGTAGGCGCTTTCTTTGTCTCGCGAGAGAGTGGAGTTAAGCTTAAGGATGTCAAACTACATCAGCTTGGAATCGCCAAGTCTATTGAGATCACAAAGGGCAGCACCACCATCATGGGCGGGAAGGGGAATACAAGTGACATTGAGGAACGGATTAACGATCTCAAGACAGTGCTTGAAAACACTGAGTCAATGCACGAATGCGAGCGAGTTCAAGAAAGAATTACGCGCCTCGCTAGTGGTATTGCAATTATTCGTGTCGGTGCATCTACTGAAGTGGAGATGATCGAAAAGAAGCATAGGATCGAAGACGCCCTAGAGGCAGTGCGCTCGGCGCAGGAGGAGGGGATCGTTCCGGGGGGCGGTGTCCCTCTCATTCGTGCTGCCGCGATTACTGAATTTGAGGTGGATAACGAGGATCAGGCTCTGGGTGTTGAGATTATACGCAAGGCTGTTTTCGCTCCTCTCCGACAAATGGCTGAAAACGCCGGTGAATCGCCGGATATTATTCAAACAATCGTGGGCGGGCTTGAAGGATCTACGGGATATGATTTTCGTAATCGCACTACTTGCGACCTTCTCGAAAGCGGCATCATTGACCCAGTAAAGGTAGCGCGATGCGCTCTTCAGAACGCAGTTTCAGCAGCCGGGACCTTAATCACAACAAATCACGCTATCATTCAGTCGTAACGCAAAGCGTGACTAGTTATAAGTATGGAACAGATGGACCAGGCTGCGCTCGCAACTCTTCACGGCAAAATTGATCGCCTCAACGATAATATTGATGCGGTTAAAGAAAAGCAAGACGAAATCAGCGAACATATTGGAAAAATAAAGGAAGCGGTTTATAACCCCGATTCCGGTCTCTATGCTCGTCTTAGGTCCCTAGAACAATGGAGAGACGCAACGTCAAGGACCACATGGTTTATTGCAACAGCGGTGGGAGGTCTGGTATTGCAGACCATCTGGGATTTGTTTTTAGCATAAAAAATAACATAAGTGAGGTAATATGAAAGTAGGAATTTCTTACGCGGTAGAGCTGAGCGAGATTCCAGACGAACTTCAAAAACTAATTGAAGAGGTTCAGTGGGAGTTATCTGAGAAATTGGAACTTCTCACACAGCAATTTAAGTCTGGTGATTTCGCAGGTGCATTCGCAAACATTAAAAACATGAGGTACAACCTTCAGCGAACTGACACTCGCCTAGAAGACTGTGGCACTATTCTGACAGGGTATCTAACGGTGCTCAAGAAGTTAGCTGACGACGCCGCCGCCGAAGAGGTGCGCAAAAAGGAGTTGGGGCTAGGGGTCCGTCAAGCTCGACCTGGCGCTGTCAGGAATGAAGATGAAGCTGATGGTTAACGAACAAACCAATATAGGCGATTTGGTCTATATCCCCTCTGAAGCTCTATTGACAGATTATAAAAAGTTTATTAAAACCGATAAGCCCATCAATGTATTGTGCGTCGGTAAAAAGAATGTAGAGGTGGAGATACTCTACAAAGGATCATCATGGTGGGTCAACAAAAGATCAGTATATCCTATTAAGGAGGAAAATGGTAATTAAATTAGTTGAAGTTTGCAAATCCAGTGAATTTGGATACACAAACCAGTATGCGTTAAGAGAGATATTTATTAATCCGGAGCATGTCGTGTGCTTGCGATCTGATGATGTGACGCGCCAAAGGTTGCAAGAGAACAAACTCCCCCAAGAGCTTGACGAGCGCCAAGAGTTCACCCGTATTCAGCTTAACCGCGGGCACAATGGGCTTGATGTAATTGTTGTGGGAGCGCCTTCCATTGTCGAGAAAAAGCTTCATATGGGTCGGCAGCTGCTCCAGGGATAGAATGAATAAATATTTTCACGTCTATGGGGCGATTGACTGCCCATACTGTTTGGAGGCGATCACGCTTCTCACGTCACTAGGATATGAGTACGTGCTAACTTTAATTGATCAAAGCGCCACGTATGCTACTCACATTAAAAGTGCATACGCACACCCTACCATTCCTATTATACTCTATTGTGATGGGCTAGCCGAAGAGGAGTTTATCGGCGGCGCCGACGAGCTTACAAAATATCTTCAAAAAACTTTTGAAGAAAAAAAGAAGAAAGAAGACTTGACAGCAGCGGAGGAGTGATTAAGTTATGTATGTAGCCGGCACTACTAACACCTTAGAAAGGAAACATACAAATGACTTTTGCTATCACGCTACCAATTCACCGACCTAATAACTTTTACAACGCCCTGGACTCATTCTTTGATGATGTCTGGGCTGCGCCAAAGCGCAAGAAGGTTGAGCCTATCAGCGCAACCTACAATGTGACCGAGGCAAAGAATGGATATGATATCTCCATTGCAGCCCCAGGAAGAAACAAAGAAGACTTCAGGGTAAACGTAGAGGACGACGTTTTGGAAGTATCCTATGAGGCAGCGGACGAGACTCCTAACTCGCTCTCTCTCTCATCTTTTAATAAGACCTGGCGTCTTCCAGAGAACGCAGACGTGGAAAGTATTATTGGAAAGTATGAACAGGGGATTTTGACACTTAATGTACCGGTTCCAGATATCGCCCGAGTATCGCGCGAAATCGCTATTGAGTAATACCTGCAGACAAACAACGCAAAAGGCGGCTTCGGTCGCCTTTTGTTATTAGAAGTAACTATTTATAGAGAACAGTTCTGTTTGGAGTTTCATCATGTCACTAGATAACGTTTTTAAAGGTTGGCGTCAGTTCCTAAATGAAGAGGAAGAGCTAACCGAAGGCAGCGAGGAGTGGATTGCTCGCGCAGAAAACTTCCTGGCGGACAACGCAGATCCCGAGGACTACCCGTTCAATGACATGTTCGACGGCAAATGGCGCCAAGTGGTTCCAATGGGCGGCGACAAGATGGCGCTCAAGGTCGGCACCGAGCTACGCAAAGAAGACTACAGGATTGTTGCCAAGCCCGAGACCAAGACGATCACTCGCACAGGCGAGGGCGGTGTGAAGACCGACGAAGAAGTAACTCGCAACGCCCTCTTCACAGAAAAGGACACCGTCATCCCGAAGGGTCCAAAGGCAGGCGAGACCAGAACGACAACACAAAAGCTCGGGCGCACCATCCGCAAAGAGTTCGGTGCCAACAGCAAAGAGTATCAGTGGTGGGAGAAGAACCAGACCTTCTACGGAGAAGACGACAACTACACCGCGCTAACTAGACTTCCAGAGTATTCCATCATCGTCAGCCGTCACCCGATTGACATTATGAGAATGTCAGACTTCCCCTGGGCTCACATCACTTCTTGCCACCGAGAGCAGGGAGAATATCAGCACTGCGTCCCAGGCGAGGTTGCAGCACAAGGTGGCGTTGCCTATGTGGTCAAGACCGCCGACCTAGAAGACGTTGGCGACCTGCAGGACGAAGAGGTCTTTGCGGACCCTCAGCGAGACATTGACGGCATTGCGCCAATCGCCCGCCGTCGCCTCCGTCGTTTTGACAACGACCAAGACCAAGACGCCACTGGTCAAGAGGGCTACAGGATCCTTGTACCTGACCTCCATACCTACGGCAAGAAGGTCAGAAACTTCGGTAGGGCTCTGGATGATTGGGCATATGCCTTACAAGTTGATAAAGCATTTGAGGCAGGCGCACGCCCCCGGCTTAATAATTTTGTCTCTCGCGGCGGTTCATACTTTGATGTAGATTCACGACCTGGCGAAATGTTCAATATGTTTTTTAAGCCCGAAGAGGACAATGCGTATCAGCCAAACGCTCGTATGCCCCACCAACGCGAGCCCGACGAGACAGAGTTCATCCCCGGCGAGAACACCGACGAGCTTCGCGAGATGGAGCAGGGCGTTGAGGAGAACAATGAGTGGGCACAGCAGTACCTAGACCACGGGCACGCTGGGGCATCGGTAGAAGAGGTTGACATGGGTCAATACTATGTTATGTTCAGCGCCGCAATGGAGTTTGAGTTTGACAACATTCCCTACGATCCTTCGTTTAAGGACTATCGCAGCAGGCGCTTCTTGGAACAGGCAATAGAGGAATCCGGCTTGGCGGACTACCCGAGCCTAGAAGATATTACAGTAACCTTCCACCCCAACCGTGGGCAGCAGGTCTCCGAGCAGGAACTCAAAGTTGATCTTGACAACCCAATCCTTGGTCGCGTTGATGTAAATGTCGTCTTCAGCAGCGAGAACTATCAGCCCACCGTTGAGGGCTTTGAAGAGTTTGTCCGCGACATCGGCTCAGAATACGACAGCGATTATAAGAGCATCAAGAATAAAATATA
>TARA_R110000824_G_scaffold192233_3_pt1 | contig 10080 bp, 9 predicted proteins | sample TARA_R110000824 | Tara Oceans TARA_R110000824 (sample SAMEA4397747) | marine metagenome | biome: Polar Biome; feature: [MES] marine water layer (ENVO:01000295) within the mesopelagic zone...; material: water (ENVO:00002006), including particulate matter (ENVO:01000060) such as...... | reverse complement strand
TTCCGAAGTAACGATTGAGATGAGGTACGACTGGGCAACGCTGGAAGCGCACGGCGGCACTGGCATAATGACAGCCGGTGAGCTTAAGGAAGGCACCACGCTCTGGGCTCGCTCATCAACATCATAACAGTGTCATTATAGAATTTTCAAAAACAAATTAGAGGTGAAAATTGAGAAATAACGAAGATCGTCTAGGGACGAAGAGCATCGACGGTGATGCACCCCCTCAGACAGGAGGCAGCCATGGCGAAGCCTCTTTTTCCTTTTCTACCCCAACAGAGTTCGTGGATCTCCCTTCAAAGGGAAGATATTATCCAGAAGGCCACGCTCTCCGAGGGAAGGAAGAGGTTGAAATCCGCCATATGACGGCAAGAGATGAAGATATTCTAACATCAGAAACTCTCATCAAGAAAGGTATTGCCGTGGAAAGACTATTGCAAAATGTGCTCGTGGATAAGAGTATTGATGTTAAGGGTTTGTTAATCGGCGATAAAAACGCGTTGGTTGTAGCGACAAGAATTACTGGGTATGGGGAAGAATATCATACACAGATGGTGTGCCCTGCGTGTCTTAAGATTGTTGAGCAAACATTTAATCTTGGCATACATTCTTTGTACCATGCAACCGATGAGGATTTGAAAAATCGAGACATAGTGCAGACTTCAAATGGAACTTTTATTATGAGTGTTCCGGCATCCAAAGCAGAAGTTGAAGTTCGCTTAATGTCTGGGCATGATGAAGAATATCTAACAAGACAAACAGAGATTAATAAAAAGAACAAACTTCCAGAATCTATGCTAACTGATCAGTTGCGCAGAATGATGGTATCTGTAAATGGAGATTCTTCCAATAAAATGATATCAGATTTTATACATCATATGCCTGCCAAAGACTCAAGATATCTCAGAACAGAATATCATAAAGTTGTTCCTGATATTAATATGGCACAAGAATTCTCCTGTGCTTCTTGCGGACATGCGCAAGAATTGGAGGTTCCATTCACCGTGGACTTTTTTTGGCCTAGACAGTAATTACATCGCCGGCGTATACGAAGAATTCTTTATATTAAAGTATTATGGTGGCTGGAGCTTCTCAGAAGCATATAATCTTCCAGTTCAAATTAGAAGATGGTTCCTTGAGCGACTACTTAAACAGAAAGAGGATGAAAATAAGGCTGCCGAAGATGCATTCAAAAATTCGAAGAAGGGCGGCGAAAGTAACCGCTGGAAATAGGAAGGCTCAAGTGTCAACTGGGTTTTATTTCTATCTACCTACTATTTATATTTAGAGAGGGCAATGGATATGCAATATTTAAAAGAAGATAAGTTGGTAGAAATTGTTATTGATATTGAAGGTCTTAAAAAGAATAGACTTGATGAGAGTTGGCTCGCGATGTTCGGGTGGCACATTAAGACAATTTTAGCAAGAATGTTTGGTGGCCCCTCAATACCAGCTTCCGTAAAGGGCAGTCCCGGAGAAGTGGCTGCTTTTGCCAAAGCCATCGGCAATGAAAAGAAATATATCGAAACGGCAAAGAAATATGGATTGGAAGACCCAAGAACTTACAGAGATAAGTCCAAGCTAAAAAAGTCAACGAATTCATTTGAAAGAATAACCGGCATTAAATGGCCTTTTAAGTAGGGAGTAGGCTACCATGGCAGGCGAAACCGAAAAAAGCACCGCAGCTACCAAAGCAGCAGAAAGGGCAGCGCAAAAGCTTACCGAGGCACAAACTAAACTTTCTGCCATAAATAATCAACTCGAAAAGCAGCTCCAGACCGGCGCCATGAAAATGGGTCAATTGGCTAGCGCATCAGATGCAACGAAACAAGCAGTAATTGATCTCTGGGAAGCGCAAAAAAGACATGCTGTTGTAACTCAGGAAAACATCGGGTCTATCGGCGCATTAACTGCTAAGATAGCGGAGCTTAAGGAAGGCATGGGGGGCGTCATCGATGTCGCCGATGCTGTTACAAATACTGTCAAGGGAATGTGGGGCGTAACAGCCGGCTGGTCGGACAATATTACCGCTTCTCTTGCCGCTGGAATGGCTTCCGGTCAAGGCATATCAGATGTATTCGATAAGATATCCTCCAAGGCGCAAACCACTGCCGGAAAACAACAATTTTGGGGCTCCATGGCGCTCAAGGCTACAGAGGCAGCCTCCGCCGGATTTGCCGGAATACTCCATCAGACGATATCGTTGGCCAACGCGACTGATCAGCAGACTGTTGCCTTTAAGAATGCTACAGGCGCCTCGCAACAATACGTTAGTGCCATACCTGCTTTAGAGTCTAGATTCTTTGATCTTGGGCTTTCTATGGAAGACGCAGCGGGAGTTATGGGCTCTCTTTATTCTTCAATGTCAGGCTTTACAAGAATGGGTCCCGCCGCACAGAAGTCAGTCAGGGAAACTACGGCGGTTCTCGTGACACTGGGAATAAGCGCAGAAGATTCGGCTCGAAATATGGAAATAATGAATAGAAGTTTGGGCATGTCAGGACAGCAGGCAGCCGGCCAGACGCGAGAATTATTTGCATTGTCTCAACAGTTAAATATATCTACTACTAAAATGATGTCAGATTTTCAACAACTAGGTCCTCAATTGGTGGTGCATGGCAGTCGGGCAGTTACAGTCTTTAAAAGGCTTCAGATGGCGGCGAAAGAGTCCGGAATAGAGCTTAATCGCATGATGGATATATCTGCTAAATTTGACCGTTTTGACACCGCCGCAGAATCTGTTGGGCACCTTAACGCAGTCCTCGGCGGTCCTTATTTGAGCGTAATGAAAATGGTTCAATCAACTGATCCTACCGAAAGGATGAGGATGCTCTCTGCTGCAACACGGCAGGCGGGCCTCAGTTTTGATACTCTGGGGTATTATGAAAGGAAAGCTATAGCCGACGCCGCAGGGCTTCAAAATGTTAATGAGCTTGCGCTGGTAATGAGGAGTAGATTTGATTTGGTTGGAGATTCCACTAAGAAGAGCGCTTATGAGTTAGAAAAACTAGCAGAGCAGAATAAGGAATATAAGTCTATTCAAGATGAGTTAGCGCAGGCAATGCGTGCACTGGCAGTACCAGCAACACAGGTGTTGATTAAATTTAAAGATTTGCTCAACACGCTCCAGAGAAGTCCGGGCGCTATTAATGCGGTGATGTATACAGTTGTTGGCTTAAAAGGCGCCTTAATGGGTGTTCAATTGGCTGCGAGCCTTGCAACCGCCGGCATGGTAGCGTTTAAATCAGCGACAATGGTTATGGGCTCTGGCCTCCTCGGCGCCGTCGTCGGCGTTGGTGCTTTGGCAACTGCATTGGCAACGAAACAGCACTCTCCGCCACTGGTTGGCGAGAAGAGCAGCATCCTCGGCATTGCGGCACAGCAGGCGTATGGGGTTGCTGGAGGATTTAGGGCAATTGGTGCCGCATCTAGAGACTCTTCTGGGCATATTGGAGAAATGGCAGCAGAACTCAATTCAATGCCAGATTCTAAAATGATTCATATTGAGAAAGTATTTAATGCCGAGACTGATGTATTAGAGGCGTCAAAAGGCGCCGCCATAACTGCCCACACTGTGCGACTTCTCGGAGCAGCACAGGCAGGATCTGCCGGCGGCTCAGTGATACAAAATCATATGGATGTAACTGTTGAGATGGATGGTAGGGTGGTAGGATCCGTCGTCAAGAGGCAACTTTCAGATCGCGGCCCGGGCCGGTAAAAAGGAGTATAAAATATGGCATCAACTGCAATTGACGATTCGAATGTTCTCGCCGGATCAAATCAAGTTATATCTTTTCATCATGAGTTGTCCGGACAAAGTATACACTTTAAAGCCTTTGACATCTCTTATAGTGAGTCCATAACAAATGATTGGGAGGAGGTTGTTCTCCCACGGAGAATAAACAGATCCTATACTTGGACAAATGTTATACGAAATATTTCTTTAGGATGGAATATTCCAGCATTCGATATTAATGAGGCAAAGCAGAACTTGAGTAATTGCTCCAATCTAGTTAAGATGATGTATCCGATGACGGATAGTGATGGCTACATATCGGGCGGCAACCCTATTTGGCATTTGGGAATTATGAACTGGGCGCATAACCCAGCTTCACCTAATGCCGGAACCGGTACCGATAAGAGTACCATGCTCGCCGGCTTTCCAGCGAATTTTAATTTTGATATCGTTGGAACAGATGGCTATATATATGATGGACAGGATCCATATCCAAAGAATATTAAATGCAGCATGGGATATACGGTGCTACTGGATGACTCGTTGAATTTTAGCTGGAGTAAGTCTGGCGTTTGGAACGGCCCTGGGCCATTCCCATGGGCAGCACAGGATTAGGGTTAATTTTACAGAAATGGAGGGACTATAAATGGGAATTAGATACGATGGCACATCGGTAAGAAATAATTCAGCAGAAATATATGAGGAGCTTTTTACTAACAGGGGGGTGAAGAATATTAGTCACTTTCGCACACCTATCTTTGAGCCGCTAGCGCTAGAAGATAGATATTCTTTAATGAACGAGGGGCATGTTTGGGTAGTCGGCGATCGCTATTGGAAGCTAGCAGATGAATATTATGGCGACTCTTCTCTTTGGTGGTTAATAGCGTGGTATAACCAAAAACCAACAGAAGGACATCTTAAGATTGGGGATGTGCTGGCAATTCCTCTTCCTCTTGATATGGCAATGAGGCTTTTTTATAGATAATAAAAATGGCAATATCTAAAGAACAAAAAAAAATAATTGATGATATCATCGCTGGAATCAGCGCCGGCAGCATCCTCGACGAGACAGAAGGCGTTGCGCAGGCGTATAGATGGAGATCTCAATGTCTCTTAGCAGCTTCTCTTGGGGATATTACGAAAGAGGTAACCAGCACACATGCAAAGCCATGGCGTTATGTAACTTCTTTCTCTACTGTTGGAGATACAGGCAACGGCACCACTGCTGATTTTTTGAACAGACTCCATCTTCAGGATTCTTCGACTGACCCCAAGAATGGCTTTGTCAACTTAAGTACATATGAAAGATCACAATTGCTTTGGAACTTGAAACTTTCAAAGGTTATATACAGCGCCAAAGTGAGCGCCGCCGATAAAGTTACATATGAGTATGCCGCGGAAGTACCGCTGGTATTTGAGCAGATGGCGGCAGACGACATGCAGAAATACAAGGATGGGGAGAATTATTATGTTCAAACAGCCCCTGATGAATTTGACTCCACCGGCGCAAAAACAAGGAGTGGCGAAGATATTGGTCGACCTGATACTGGCTATGGCATCAAAAGTTTTTCATGGAATTTCCAGGGCGGAAACCCCGAGACGATAAGGAATGACATAGAGGCGACATTGGTTATGGAATTTCAAAACTTTAATCAACTTACAAGGGTGCGCACCGCTCTCGGCGCAAAATCTGCTCCTGGAGGAACTATTGGTAGTAGTAAAATTACTAAATACGAGCCTCTTGATTATTCACTTTTAGATTTGCTCGGTTACGGCCCGAGCTCTCCAAAAGTTATGCCTCCTTCTGATAATGATGAAAAAGCTAGTCCTGACACATACGATCCCGCTTTGGTTGAAATAAAAGCAGTTGTAGGCTGGGATTGCAACCCCCAAAATTCAGATTTAAAAAGTAAAATAGCCGGTCAGAAAACAACACTATTCTTGACAATGATAGATCATGAATTTAGTATCTCTCAGGTTGGAACTTTTACTCTTACTTTGTCATACAGAGCCAGACTAGAGTCAGCTATGGCACAAATGCGGGCAAATGTGGTTTTTTCTCAACATGACGCCGGCGCTAGCAGCCAAATTAGCGGCACCCCCAACTATTCTGTCGTCTCTGAGGTGCTTAGCAGGGATGTCGGATATTACGAGGAGGTTGAGCTTCTTGATATCTCTATAGCCATGGCATCGAAAGAGTGCAACGAAACCCTGATAAAAACTCTCATGACCCGCCGAGATAAAGCACTAAGAAGGGCTTGGGAGTCAAGCTTTGAAAACTTTTTTAAAAATGAGTTGAAAAATGATTTCCTCGAAAGTCACGCCGCATCTAGGCTAAAACAACACTCCGGCATACAGAATGCCACTCCCACTGGCAAATATTATCACGATGGTGATTGGATGCAAATCTGGAAGATAAAATATAAAAATTCCTCCATTGCAACGTGGATGAACGGAACATCCAAACGCGACACTCCGGAGTTTGTGGGCCCAATTGGGCGCATAACCAGCACCGCCGGCGCACTTGGTCCATCGATGCAAGCCATCGAGGATATATTCACTCCAGTGGGCGGCGAAGGTGATAATTTTTTAGAAAGAAATTTCAACGCGGCCGCGACAGGAACTCAGAGTATCTATTTTATCCTTTTGGGCGATATATTGGATCGCATGGCACATAGGGCACTTAGTAAGGAGTATTTCTTGTCTGAGGAGTCCCTAAGCGGCGGATCTTTTGGATCCGCAGAAAAGATAAAAATAATTTGCGGGCCCGTAAGGCTTAAGACTGATCATGGAGAAGTGGTTTGCAGTCTTTCGGATCTGCCAATTGGCGTTGAGGCTTTCATGGATTTTTGGTATACCAATGTAATCCAGCGCGACAGGGAAGTTTATAATATACTTGATTTTATAAGGGACTTTGCTGATCAGGTTATAAGCAAGGCATATGGGCAGGATTGTGCATTTGGAATGAAGAGGGCATTCTCCGGCCTCAGCCAAATTAAAACAGGCTTCATACAAATACCTCCAGTAGACAAAAAAGAAGCCGATGACCCCCTCTTTCATCTCAATAAGGGTGTATATCACCCTGTCACCGGAGATTTGCTGGTAGAACAACTTCCAAAAGTAATTGATCCTTCTCGACTGGCAGAGACTAAACCTGAAGATGTTCATCATTATCTTGTACTTTATATGTCCACTGTTGCCGACATGAGCAGCTATACGGGAACAGAGAAAAAAGATATGGAAAAGGGTATATATCATCTTAAAGTACATCAGGGAATACTTCAATCCATAGATTTTCAAAAAACAGACCAACCATATTTAAGAGAATCAAGGTTTTTTAGGCACAATGAAAATCCGCTTGTACATTTGTCAAATGTTTATAAAATAAGGGCATCGATGGTGGGAAATACCCTTTTCTATCCAGGGCAGATGGTGTATATTAATCCAATTGGCTTTGGAACCTCTCTGGGCGACCCCATGAAAACAAACTCCATTTCGAATGTAATGGGACTAGGCGGATATCATGTCATAATTTCCGTCTCCAACAGTGTTTCTAGAGATTTTACAACAGAGATAGTGGCACAATGGGACAACAATGGAGAATCAAGACCGAGATCCGGCTGGAATCCTCCAAATATTTGTCAAGATGACAGGACAGCCGATGAGAAGAAGCTTGAAGGTGACAATAACTAGATGGCACCTTTTAAGGCAAACAACAAGATGTCAGCATCTGAAATATTTGCAGCGCGCTTGAATTACAGCGAATTCGCATTTTCAGAGGACGGCGAAGTAAATGTAAATCCGGAATGGACAAAGAATTTCTGGTCCGTGGAAAACCTATTTTATGGTAGAATCCGAGAGAAATCTGGAGAAATATCAATAATAGCCCCAAGACCAGAACTTTTATTGAATTGCAGAAATTCTTCCCCCAATTCCCCAGTGAAGGCTCTAGATTTTATTGTTGATGCATCTAAGTTTTTGTTTTCAGAATACAAGAAAGATCTTTTACAGTCTCGAATTGCCGACGGCAGCCCGTATATGTCAGATTTGATAATACATTCCGGATATGTGGATGTTTTTAAAGAGCATAAAAAAATTCAAGTAGAGATAAATAATCTTTTTATTGCATATAGCAGGACGAATATTTTAAAAGATGAAGTTGATAATATTCTGTCTTTTGATAAGTTTGTTCCATTTTTTATGAAATTTCTTGACAAATTTCTTAAAACATCTCCCGTGACGCGATCCTCTTATTTGATAAGCAAAAGATCTACACCAATGTCCAGCGGCTTTTGCTTGGAGGTTGCACCATTGAAACACTCAAAGGACGAAGACAAAAGTAAATTCTTTTTGGAGGATGAAAATTTTCATATGTTTAGGCACCTTGCGGCAGCTAGCGGCTTCGCTGTTGACAAGAATGCTCCTTGGAGACTTGTTGCGGACATATCGTCTGCAAAAATTATTGAATTCGCGGCAAATAGGGTTCCAGGAATCTCTTCTGCCGGCGATATATTGGATTATTATTTCGAAGACGCGAGAAGTAGCGGAGATGAATTGGAAGAATTTAAGAAGATGGTGTCTAGAGCGTATAGTGCTTTTGCCTTGGAAATGCCGTCGGTTTCCAAAAGAGTCATGGGCACCAATCAAGAAGTTTATGCACAGCAAAGCAAGAGAGCAAAAGAGGGGTTTGACAGCATCGATGCAAGGTTTACAAATGAATTTTGGTATGATAGGTTTGTAAAAATCAAGAATATAGAATTTGACTTAGGTTACAGCGACTTGGAGACAAAGAAAATAGCCAAAAGTGCCGCGGATTTAGAATCTTCACTTGACAGAGCGAGAGCAACGGGTTATCTTAAGAAAAGGATGACACCTATTGTTGCTTCCGAGGGTTCCTTGGTTTACAAGACATCGCAGAGCAGTAATAGCAAGGTACCATCAAAAAAAGCTTCACAAAGCTTGGCAAGAAGGCAAAATAAGAAAGTTTACTAGGGGGAAACTTGATATTTCAAACACTCGACGACAAAAGAGAATGTGTTGGTATATATGCAGAAGGAAATATGACCTTCGACGAACTTCCGGATGGCTTGACAGCCTGCTGGGCACCAGTCCCTTATCTGGAGGGCAAGGAAATAGAGTATGCCTCACTTTATTGTGAGGGCAAGACACCTGATCAGGTTTGTCCGGATAGCTTGAGGGACGACTGGGATGAGTGCAACGAGAAAATGAAGGCATTTTACCGCTCCTTTATGCTAGCACAGGTAAGTCTAGACGAAAACTGCTTTTTCGACATCGTTCCTGTACGCTTTCTCATGAAATACTGCGAATTGAGGACAAAGATTACAAAGCATGTTTTAGAGGCATATGAAAAACCAAAAAACTACGACTATTTGTTCGCAATGACGAACATTTTAACAAAAATAAGCCATAACGTTCTGAATATCGAACTTTCTTCGCTAAATTCCACTATGCACCATGAAAAGACTCGCCGATTCCGCCAAAAGGCAGAAAAACTGCCAAAACACATCAAATACAACCTATTCGGCACCAAAACAGGGCGCTTAACAACAAGAAAGAGCAGTTTTCCCATTATGACGATGAATAAGGAATTCCGCTCTGTCGTCAAACCCACAAACAGCTACTTCCTAGAGCTCGACTTCAACGCCGCAGAGATTCGCACATTGTTGGCGTTAGCAGGCGCAAAACAGCCCCTAGAAGACATTCATGCGTGGAACTTGGCTCAAGGTATGGGTGAAGGCGTAGAAACCCGTGAGGACGCTAAAAAGGCCTTCTTTTCATGGCTTTATGACGAGAAGAAGAAGAATGAGAAACTGGAGCAGATATACAAGAGAGATGATGTGAGAAACGCCCACTTTAAGGATGGACAGGTGACTACGCCATTCGGCAACACAATGTCGACAGATCGCCACCATTCACTATCTTATCTAATTCAGGGCACAACAGCAGAGATGGTGTTGAGGCAGGCGATAAAGATAAATGAGTTTCTGAAAGACTATAAGAGCTTCATTGCTTTCACTATTCACGACTCAGTTATCATTGACATCTATAAAGAGGAGACAAACTTGGTTCCGAAGCTATTGGGGCTGTTTACGGACACTGAGCTTGGGATTTTCAAGGTTAATGCGTCTTTTGGCGATAGTTTCGGCGATTTGAAGCCACTAACAAAAGAATAAACTATTTATATAGAAATGGGAGAACCTTAATAATGAAGAAACTAATGGAAAACTGGCGAAGCTACGAGAAAGATGTTTTGAATGAGCAGCGCACCAAGAAGTCTACGGATCAAATATTGGCTGAGATGCCCGCAGATCAGACCATCCCAT
>TARA_R110000824_G_scaffold231356_17_pt1 | contig 10081 bp, 12 predicted proteins | sample TARA_R110000824 | Tara Oceans TARA_R110000824 (sample SAMEA4397747) | marine metagenome | biome: Polar Biome; feature: [MES] marine water layer (ENVO:01000295) within the mesopelagic zone...; material: water (ENVO:00002006), including particulate matter (ENVO:01000060) such... | reverse complement strand
TCTGAATTTTTGAAATGAATAACCCCCACGTTAAACCAACCGTTACCGTTTGGATGAGACAGTGGATACTGTCTATGTCTAAAAAGGCCAACATCCTTGCTTCCTATTTCATTTAAAACCGTCTCTATTTTGTCGTAAAAAAGTATGTCACTATCAATATAGGTAATGTCTTCATTGATTGTATTCATTAGGTAGTTTGTAAAATAAGAAGCTAATGACCAACAAAAATATCTATAGTCTTGTGTTGCTAGGTCAGCGAGTGTTTCGTCTCGGTTTAAAAAATCACTTAATGGATATGCTACTATGTCCTCATTTAGTTCTTTAAGCAGTTCAAAAGATTCATCATCCATGCACAGATAGTGTAGGGTGAAGTTGCTATCGAACTGTTTCATGGACTCGTAAAGGGCCAAGCCGTTTGGCAAGAAATTGAAATCAGAGACACAGCAAAGATTAATCATACGTCCACCTTTAGGTACAATCCATCGCCCCAAGTCCCACCGTCCTGTTGCCAGTAGGTTGCTATCCTTTGGAAGTTATGACTAGACAAATAATCATCTAGGTCTTCTACTTTGGCACAATCTTTATACATCTCTTCTTTATTTATCTCGCTAATAATTAAATCAATATTCTCAAGGGTCTTTTCTGCCCCCTTTAGGACATTAAGTTCATAGCCCTGAACGTCAATATTAATAAAATTATATTTTGACACATCGAACTCTTCATCGTCTAGTCTAGTAATGTTTACTGTTGTTTTTTTATCAAAAGCAATCTGCGGATATTGCTTTAGATGGTAAGCCGGTTCTAGCACAGAAGAAGATAGCCCTCTCTCTTCTAGGAACATCTCGACTGTTCCGTTTTGATTTCCAAGTGCTATGTTCCTTATGTCTATGTGTGGATCATTTTTTGTGTTTTCTTCAAGCTTTTTAAAATTTTCAGGTAAAGCCTCATAAAACAATAAATTCTGTATCCCAAATTGCTTATAAAGAGGGTACTCCTGTCCCTCGTGTGCTCCTATGTGGATACAGCCTTTTATTTCGAGTGTCAGCCCTCTTTGTCTTAGCTGGTTTAATATGCTTGGTAGTTGTCCTAGTATCTCCATCTGGCCACCTTTCTAGTCATTTGTTATCCTCTCTCTAGGAAACCCTCTTTCTTCTCTACTCCTGAACACCATCCCGTCTCTACCCGCAAAGTGTAGGGTTTTCTGCGCTGCGAAATCTACATCTCCCGTGTTACTGTTTCCCTCTTCTCCATAATGTTCGTGTTTGACGATGACCTTGTTTATGTAGATCACCTTTCCAAGCCTCATGACTTCTTGTGTAAATTCATTGTCACAATACAGGCTCTTGTAGTCTGGGTGGTAGATGTAACCAAAATGCTCATAAAGCTTTCTGCCTAATACGGAAAAGGTAATCAACTCGTGATGGGTATAGCCGTCGTCAAAATGTACACAGCCATCCATTTCTGGAAAATTATCCGTCATAGCTGAAGCTATCTCATCGTCCCAGCCGTGCTCAATTGGTATCATATCATCTGAAGCGCAAATTACAATGTCAAAGTCAAAATAACAGTCATCAATATGCGAATTTATAGCACTAATCTTCTCGGTGTTTTTGTCAAAATTAATCTGGCCGTCTGTATAGTGATATCCATATATAATGTCCGCGACCATTCTCTTTGTACCGCTGGTGTTCATAGTGGGGTCGTCAGCATCACAATTCACATTAAAAAACAATTGATGACGAGTGCTCGCCATGTCTACGTATTTATGGAGACACTTCAAGAATTTTTCTTCTCTGGCTAGTGTTGGGAATTGTATTAGCAGCTTCATTATAAACTCCCTATCATTTGGTCTAGAGCCTGCTGGTTGATGTCTACGTTTAACTTAGATAGTAATCTTTTTGTTCTATGTAGACAGGTGTGTCTAGTTTTTATATCCTGGGACGATGGGTTGGCCGTCTTAAATACGCCCTCTATGACCTTATCTAACCCTTCTTGGTTGTCCGATATTAGCCTCACGTCGCTGTGACGAATCTTAGAGTCGAACAAGAGTTGGGAAAAAAGATCTTCCGGTTTTCCGATAAAGCATACCTGTTTGTACTTTAAGTAGAGAGGCATCATGTCTACTGCCGTAGCAGAGAAGTCAGAGAATTCAGTTTTCTCTCCTATTTCTATGTTGTGATACGTCTCGTGCTCGCCATTAAAGTCGTGGTCTAACTCGCTCACATAAACCCTGGCTGCATCTATTTCGAAATCTAGGCCGGAATGGTTAGGAATAAATAGGTCGGCCCCAGGTAGTATACTGTGAGTCTTAAAATCTTTTAACCTAGCTTCTGGTACTTCCTCTGGAGTATTCGAAAAAACAAATGGTATCTTTACTTTGTTTGCTTTCAACTCTTGTAGTAGCTGGTTTAGTGCTACTGACTTCTCTTCGTTGATACCAGTTACATTTAATACCAAGTCCAATTGTTTTGTAGAGCTAAACAAGTACTTTATAACATCATTGTCTAGGTGGTCATGGTGGGTTATAAAGAGATCTGGCTGAACTCTGTCGAATACATCGTAGGTACTAATTTGATTTCTGTTCCATACAACAGCCTCGATTCCAATCCTCTTCATGGTTTGTTCAAAGTAGATTGGTTCCGTACTTGTCCTAGAGGAATAGTTGTCTATCAGAACTCTCATATGTCCACCTTCTTTAGGGATTTAATGCTGTGTATCTTATAACTTTTGATTTTTTCGACTTCTGTTGTTGCGAGATTCTTTGATTTTATAAGTTCGTTGATAGCCTCGAACAGGAATCTATTCTTAAACTCAAGTGACCCAACTATACCGTGTAAAGCTTTTACGTCGTTTTTTGTGGACAGATAGCAGAGTTCTAGCCACCTTTTTTCTTTTACTCCTAGCGACATATTTTGAACCTTTTCGTCTTGACTCACTACCCCTATGCTAAAATCTTCCAACTTCTTGTTTGCCTTCTGGATGAGGATAGAGCTTTTTTCTAAGTCTATTGCCCTCAAATGTTCTGCTAGCAGCAATACGCTACCGTTACATAGAATAATCTTATTATTTAGTGTATTGTTTATCGCCAACCTTGCGCTCTCGCAGCAATTAGAATTTTCATATACTTGGTTCTCTACAATTCTGATGTTGAGAGTTTTATACTTTTCTTTTACATGTTCAAATACGGCCCCGGCGTCATAACCGCAACACAAAATTATTTCAAAGTTTTGGAATACAGCTTTGATCGCATTTATTTGTCTATCTAAAAGAATAATACCATTTATGTCTACTAGTGGTATAGCCCCTTTTGACTTCATTCTATAGCCGTGATTTTCACTCAGCAAAACTACTGTGATAAAGTACTTTTTATCTTTTTTTAGTGAAGACTTTGGCGTTGTTATGAAGTTGGCCTTTTTTCTCATTAAAGCTCCCTATGCATTTTGTTTTCAACGCATAGTTCTTTAACTGAAGCCAACATTTTTTGAAAGTCGTTGTACTTTAAGTACTCTGAACGTGCTATGGATTTCATTATGAAGTCTACTCTTCCGAACAGGGAGTTCTGAGAGAACGTCATTACCTTTTCTAGCTTCCCGTTCAGAATTTCTTCTATCCTAGATAGCGTACCAGAAGCCATTGTAGCTCCACTGTCACAGGCTGCAAGATAGGTATAACTCGAACATTTGTTAAAGGCTTCGAAATCTCTTAGTTCTTTAGGGCTGAGGTTTGAGTTCATAATTAACTCAACATTAAACCCGTCTGTTTTTAGTGATTCTACAATCCTGATATATTCATAAACTTTTTGTTTGCGTCCTGTTGCTGATATGACAATCTTGATTCTTGTTTTGTCATACGTTGTGTCTGCTATAGAAAATACTGTCTGTTCTAATTTTTCGTGTGTATCTTCAGTGTCATATATAACAATACCAAAGGTCGTTTTTATTTCATCCGAAGCTTTGGTTAGATAGAGATCGTCCTTATCGAACAGGGTTGCGTCCTCGAAGTCCTCATCGTAGTTGGACCACTCCTCGGTTCTATGCAGGTTGCAGACTCTATCTATCTGGTAGTGAGTATCTTCTGGGGATTCTTTGTCTACCCAGGCTCCGGCTTTTCTGAATTTATGCAGCCTGTCCGCAAGGCACCCTTTCTGATTGTTCTTGCTGTCTTTCAATGCCCAGATGCAATGCTTACAGTCCGTATGTAAGTTTGGCGTTTCTACTTTAGTTTCTGACACACTTTACCTCGCAATGTATTCCGCTTATGGTTGTAGTCTCTATATCTAGCCCTATAGATCTCACGAGGTCGGCTAGACTGTTTATATTTACCATAGACTGGCTATTCCTTATGGTTTCTACTGCTTGGTCTTCCGGTATTATTTGATTAGTTACATTTTTTGCAAACGTTCTTAATTCGGTTCCGCCCAACGTGAGGGTTCCCCCAAGCCTTAGCTTTCCGGCTATCTGGGATATCGTCTGTTGGATAACGTTGGCTGGTAGAGAGTCCAGTATATCATTTGCGAATATCACCTCTGCCTCATTATCTGAGACCTCATCCAGCCCAAGTAACATAAACCCAGGAAGTAATTCTATCTTCTTGTAGCCTTCGATAGCTGTTTCACCCTGCTTTATAATATGTATCTTCATTTTTTTAATCCATATGCCTTGTTAAAGATATTGTTCCAGTTACCTACAAATGAATCTTCATTGAACTTTTCTATTATTGTTTGTCTGGCATTCTCACCAAGTTCTTTGGCAAGGCCGGGATTGTTTAATAGGTTCTGTATGCTAGACTGTAGTTGATCTTCGTCGTTAGAAATATATCCATTAACTCCATCTTGAATTATTTCTGGGATCATGCAGGTCGCCGTCGTTACGACTGCACAGCCACAAGCCATAGCTTCTAGCAAAGCCATAGGTATAGGACTTAGTGTAGAGGTATTTAGGAATATTTGGGAAGATTGATATTCACTTACTAGATCTTGTATAGAATCAGACTGTTTTGACAAGCCGGGAGTATCTCCAACGACTCTTGTTTTTATTTCATCGGGCTTTGTTATTCTTTGCCACCCACTGTAGTTGCAGCAGTAATCTCTATCTATGAAGCTATGAACAACACTTAAGACCTGCGGTTTTCTTTCTAGCCCTTCCTGTGGTTTAAAAAGATCTGTGTCTATCGAATGTAGGACAACCTCTCGTGACCCCGTTGGCTTCCACTGTTCGGCAGAGTATTCAGAGATAAAAACATTGACATCCCCAGTCATCTGCTTCATCTGTAAGAGTTGTTCATTTGTCCAGTTCTGGATTGGCAAGGTGTGCTCTAAGGCTACAATCGGCAGGTTTAGCATTTGGTTTATTTGGTGAGCAGCTTGTATTTGCCCGAATTTACTTTGAGCTAATATGAAATCAAAATCAAGACCAGTATAGATCGAATTCTTAGGTAGGTTGTAGTAATTTTCGGGAATGTCTCCGTGTCCCGTAATCCACTCCTTCATACCGTCAGCATTAAAAGCGTAGAAGTTGTGTCCTGTTTTGGCTAGCTGAGTTTGGTATCTTTCGTGAGTATTAAACGTAAGAATGTTGTACGTTTCTTTACTGTTGACACTTTTGCTTATAATTGACGCTACTTGGTTATTACTCATTCAAAAACCCCTTCATTAGATTGCCAACGTTTTCGTATGAGAATTTCTTTGCTCTTGTTAGTCCTGCTATCTTCTTTTCTCTTTTTCCACCTTTGTTGTCGTAGTAGAACCTCATAGCTTTCCTTATTTTCATTTCGCATGGATCGAACCAATATTCTCTGCCGGTAAACATGTCGGGAAAAGCAGAGTCTGAACATTGGCATGTTGCATACGAGCCTTCTACGCACTCTCCAGTAAAAGTATCCTCTTTATCTATAAAGTCTCTAGGGCCACCAAAATCAGAACAGATAGGTGTATTTCCAAAGGCCATTGCTTCAAATGAGGGGGTAGACCAAGCCTCTCCACGAGAAGGGTTGACAAAACAGTCAGAACTTTGATGAAGTGCGTATATTTTTTCTGCATCTACATCTTCTGAAATAATAATATCTCTGTTGTATTCAGAAATATCTCTGTACATTCTTAGTGAATTTTTAATCGCAACTATCTTTTGATCCATAGCCTGCTGAACCTGCTCTGAGTTATATCCCATTTTCTTTACTTTGAGTATCAAACAGGCTTGCTCGGCCTTGTCAAACTCTGCATGGAAACATCTTATTGTAGCATCAATATTTTGTCTCTCGTTCATGTCCCCGATATAGTAGAACTTGAACTTACCTTTTGCCTGGGGGATTTGGACATCTTCATACTTCTTGGTATAGTTATCCATACTAAAAGAGTTGGGAACTACCTTTACTCGCACTCCGATGTTATCGTCCAGCAGAGACTGTTTGCTCTGTTCATTAGGAACCCACACTTCATCTACCAACCGGAGAGCGTTAAACCAAGGTAGATGTTTAATACTTGTAGACTCCGAAGCAAGATAAGCTATATTCTTTTTGAACTTGTCTGTACCTACGAGGTGGTGTGGGAGTACATGTTGAATACATATATCACAACCCTCTGTGGATTTTGCCTGAAGCTGTTTTATTTTTGGTTGTATGTTTTTAATGTCCGATGTTATTGTAACGTTTCTAGCAACAACGTCAATGCCAGCACTGTCTAAAGCTAACATGTTATTGATCGCAGAGACAGCCCAATCTGAGTTGTCTTCTTTGTAGTAGCTAATGTATAAAACTTTCATAATCAATCCTTCTGAGCGTGGTTCTAGCCTTCTACAGTAATCATTATATCGTCGTATCTACCTTTTACATGTCTTCTGTCTATTACCATCGCGTGGTCTAGCAGTTCTTCTGGTATCAATGACATCAGATATTTGGCTATTTCGAATGACTGTACATCTTCAATAATAAAAACACCACCCTCTTTTAAGAATGGAAGCCATTTGACAACAGCAAAAGCTTGGTGTTCTGGCCTGTGGGAACCGTCGTCTATTATGATGTCAAACTTATGGTCATTTTTATAAAAAATATCTATCGTAGCGTCGGAATAGGCGTCTGTTTTTGTGTGAAGGTTTATATTTTCGTGCTGTGCATTTATCTCGTCTAAATCTTTTAGGTCGTTGATTTCTATGCCGAGGATTTGTACCTCTGTGAAATAATCATTCCATAACCTGATGGAATCTCCTCCGTTGTTTCCTATTTCTAAAAGAGATATCGTTTTCTCTCTATACTTCTCGAACATTCTATCATACGGATATATGTAAGCGTGAGTCGTATCCTTATCTGTGTCGTAATCTCCTGTGTTTATGAGTTCTCTTAGCGTTTTCATAGTATTTCTTTCATCCCCGCTGTATTAAAATCTCCATGAAAACCAAAGGAATTATAGGTAGACAAAACGTTTCTGTCGTAAACCCCTAGATTATTTATTGGGTGTTCTACAGAAAACTTGTATGCTAGCTCTTTTGGTGCAAATTTTATACCCCTGTTTACCATATTGTAATAATTGAAGACGCAAATATTCAGATCCTCATTCTTGTGAAATGTCTCTAGGTTGAAGCAAGAATCTATAAAACGCTTACTTCTTATGGAGAAACCTCCATTTCCCACTACGTTAGGAAACCATTTGATTTTATCCTGACACATGTCACTCGTCTTTAAAATATATTCGGGCCAAGGAGCACCTATATAGTCATATTCAAGAAATTCGTCTGTCCATTTATCTTCATCTAGTATGGTAGAGTCAGATTGTATGTTTAAACAAAACTCTGTCTCGACGCCGTCTAGTAACTTTTGTAGAAAAGTACTTGAAAAGTTTTCTCTTTCTGTGTCATCTTTTAAGTTTGACGAGATCGAAGTGTTCATGGGTATGTATTTGATATTGTGTTTTTGTATAAAGTCGTCATGTCTTTTTGCCGACTCGCCGTCTGTTATAATGACCTTCTTACCAAATGATATTTTATTCATACAATTCTGCATGGATTTTATCGAATTCAAGGAGTGATCATTGTCTCCCCAGAACAGCGTTAGCAGTGTAACATTATCTAGCTTAAGCATTGCTGGGTTGTTTCATTTTATTGACTCTGGCCTGTTCCCACTGGTTTCTTCTCTCACACATTCCTGCAAAATTGTTGTATGCGTCTTGCAAACTAAAAGGTTGTCTAGTGTTTGGGTTGTCAAATGCTGCCGAAGCTTCATTAAAATACATACCTCCAGTCATAGAGGTTGTAGTTTTATACATCAGGTCTCTGGTGAGTCTCATTTCGAGGAATGTATTGAGTTTTTCCGGCTCTCCAAGAACTTTTTCTATTAACCACTTGGCTAGTTGGGCGGGTTCTATACCTGCGGGCATATCTTGTGGAATCGGCTCTGGTTGGTGCATCTTTGGTGGAGCGCCCCATGTCTGTTCCACAGGCAGTATATCTACGCTATCAAAGTAATCTTCCCACTTTTTACCACTGAGGTGCCACTGGAAGTGTTTCTCGAAGTTTTCCCGTGTTCTTTCGCCAATCTCTACTCTATCTTCGTTATTTTTGTCTCTTTCAAAGAAGTTTAAGAAAAACTCTGCCGCTGTGTCATTGTCTGGGACTGCACGCAAACACCCGGTCTCTAGCTCCTTATATAAGGCTGCTGGCTTAAGGGGATACCCTTCCAGCTTTCTAATTTCACTCTCCATAGCAGAGTAGTCAGTGCCGCACACTGGTATACCACAAGCAGCAGCTTCCACATACGGCAGGCCAAAACCCTCACAGTTAGCATACTGAGTATAGAGGTCAAAAAGATTTACAATGTTAGAAAGATCCTCATAAGACGCGCCGTTTTTAACATTTGATAGTGTGGCACACCACTTGCCCGTAAATGGGGATTGAGCCACTGCCCCTTTAAACAGCGAGGGAAAGGGCTTTTGGGTTTCGTTACATATGTATGTAAATAGAACGTGAGAAGATAGCTCGTTCTGCTGTAGGAGTTCTGGAATGTCCCAACCTAAGTCTGGATAGCTAGTGTGGCAATATAGGTAGTATTTTTTACTCTTTGCTTTATCTAAGAACTTTTTGAAAGCCTCGAACAGGTCGGGGAACAGCTTACGGCGTTGGTTTCTCGCTACCATTCCGATAATATTATAAGAGGGGTCTATTCCATACTTTTGCTTATGGGCCTTCTTATCTTCAACAGGGTGATAGGCGGGGTGGGCTGACGGCGGGGCGCTTCCTAGATAATTAATCTTTCCTCCCGACTGGTCCGTCAAGACACCACCCGCCCAATCTGAATATGTAAAACAGGCATCGGCAGAGGCGTATGTAGCGATCCACTGTCTAGCCTGTGGTCTCGCATCTACAGTAGGCATGATGGCCCACTTAAAGTAAGGTCGGAAAGGTGACCTCTCTGCAAAATCTAACATCCAGAAGTCACGTATGTCACAGACAATGTCCGGTAAAAAATCTAAGCAAACATGCTCAAAGATCCACTCACCAAATTGGTTAGTGCCTTTTGAGTCATACTGTCTACGTTCTTCTTCCGAGGCTTTTGGTTCACAGTCCCCATTGGGCATAACGCCATAATACTTCCACGGTATGTTCGATGCCCGTGGGTCATTACGTTGGCCGTAGGATGCCATCTCTGCAATTTCATACTTGCCAGTAGAGTGCAGGTAATTGAGAATTTCTCTAGTGTAAGTAGCGTAGCCCGTATTTAAAAATGTCGCTTCACTACAAAATAGCACTCTCTTTTTTCTGGTCAAATCTAATCCCCTTGAGCTTGGCAAATGTCAAATTCATTAACCCTGAAGACTATAGAGTAGTCATCCTGAGCTACGTTTCTAGCAGAGCAATAAACCGTGATCTTCGTACCTTTATCTACTAGCTTTTCTATAGTCTCTGCTCCTGAAGCCCAAGCCTCTAGATTAATATAGGTTGGTATCCTGGTTTTTTCGCCTGTGGCCTTTGCTCTACGGTACGTGTATGACACAATGGAAAACTCAACTACGCTTGCCCCATCTTCTGTCGAAAGCTCTGGTGCGTCAACTACAAATCCAGTAAAAGTGCAGACATTCATTCTTAGTCCTCAACAGGGT
>TARA_R110000824_G_scaffold41357_9_pt1 | contig 10091 bp, 11 predicted proteins | sample TARA_R110000824 | Tara Oceans TARA_R110000824 (sample SAMEA4397747) | marine metagenome | biome: Polar Biome; feature: [MES] marine water layer (ENVO:01000295) within the mesopelagic zone...; material: water (ENVO:00002006), including particulate matter (ENVO:01000060) such as...... | reverse complement strand
TCAGCTTTTGTTGTTAAAACTACATTACATGGTTCGTATGTAGTAACAGCTGGGCATGTTTGTAGAAATGATTTACCTAGTTTTTATAGACCAAAAGAAAACACAAAAGTTGTGTCTGTATATAAACTTTATAATGTTGGTGGAAAACAATTTTCTGCAGTTTCATTAACATATAATATGGAGATTGATGCATGCTTAATGTTCTCCCATGATATGTTAGCAGGAGATGTTAAACCGATTCGTTTATCAGCTTCTAAACCAGAGCCTGGAGATAAAGTTTATAATTTGGCAGCGCCTATAGGTATTTGGAGACCTGGAATGGTGCCTATATTAGAAGGTAGATTTAATGGAAACAGTGGCGGTCATGCATTTTATTCAATTCCGGCTTCTCCCGGGAGTTCCGGTTCAATGATTATTAATGAAGATGGTCACTTAATTGGTTTACTTCACTCTGTCTATACTAGATTTCCAATAATTAGTTTATCAACAAGATATGAAGATTTAACTATTTTTATATTTACAAATATAGCAAAATATGACATGTATATGAGACATATGATATCTCTAAAGCTTGATAACATTTTCGAACCAGAATAAAAAATATTATTTAGTCCAGATAACTGTACCACTTTTAGTTTGTACTTTTTTTAAGTATCGATATAAATTTAATGCTGCCATTACCTCATCTTCTTGTGCATAATCTTGAATTTCATCTTCGCTAAAAAGTTGAATAGCATCACAAAAATGTTTAACTAATATATGATAATCTTCTTTATTTGTAGTTGGATTAAAATGATATTGGCCATGTAAACCGGGTTTATTGTTAACTTTAGCAACAATATTTAAATATCCAGTAGTAATTTCGTGTTTAGCTTCTATTATCATATAATTAGGTTGACATACATAATTTATAAACTTGATCGGTGTAACCGCTGGCATTATTTCATATTTCCGTAAATAAGAATTTTTCAAGTATCTTAGTATGAGATAAATATTCTTTTCCATAAAGGCCATATAACGCAGCAGATATGCTACTTAATAAAGAATTTCCATCTTGAGGAGTAAAACAAAAACCAGTAACTTTTGTACGACCTCCCAGACTAGTAGTGTTTAAAGAAGGAATTGATACTACAGTCTGATTATATATCCTACCGTAATATCCATGGTCACGACCAAAAGAAAATACTTTATTTGCTAAATTTTTGTGTGTTAAAGCAACAAACTTATTTTCTTTAAATTTATTAATTATGCTATTTGTGTCTTCGGAACCATGAACAACTACATTAAATCTGATTACATGCATATATTGAGAATTGATTTTCATCGCACTAGAATACATTGGTATGTTATGATATAACGTATTCAGGACTCTCGATGCATCTGCTGCGTGATGTGTCCCAAAACCACTATCTTTGTGAGTATTAACTTCAGGAGAAGCAATAAAGCTTCCATTCTGGCTTATATCGTTTGCGCGTCGGACACAAACAAAGTCAGAATCAATAATTTTATCGAAGCTAGGAGAAAGACTCTTCAAAATACTACAAATATTGTGTGTATTACAACTTACAACTTGTATAAAGTTAGGAGTACTTCTAAGTACAGCATCATCATTAATGCCATAGGCATATGGCAAGCCAAAGCCCTTTTCACTACCTTGAGCGATAAACATTCTTTTTTTATCACGTGATTCACTAGCTTGCTGATAATACAATTCCTTATTTTTATTACCTGCAGGAGTACAATCAATAATAATGTCTGCCTTTTCCAACGCTTCTTCATATACACAAGTTACTTGATGGTCCATTGCCTCAAATTTTGGTTTTCTTGTAGGCGAAGTAACTAACATAGCTCCACGTTTAATTAAGCTTTCGACCTTAGCTTTTTCATCTATTAGGGGTGTACGTTTATTAAAATAAACATTTATCCCTAGTTTTTTTCTTAAATCTGATAAAAGGCCAATCAAGGGTTCCCCAATTGTTCCCGTACCAACAATTAATATATTTTTCATTTTACCTCATATTATCATATTGTATAATCAAACATTGTTTCGCCATTCAAATGACAAATTTCATGTTGTACACATATACATTCTAACATATTCCATGGTCCAAAATGAAGCTCTTTTTCTAAATTATCTGCTTTTACAAGCACGCTTTTATATCTTAGTGTACGCACGGATTGGTTTGGGAAAGATAAGCATCCTTCTTCAAATTCTATTTTTTCTTCAGTATTAGGTATCATTTTTGGATTCATAAACCATAGTGGACGCCACACGTTAATAATACATACAGATTTAAATATATTTATTTGATTTGCAGCTAAACCAATTCCACCCTTAGAAGTCTCTAATATATTAAAAAGATTATTTGCTATTTGTTGTGCTTCTTCTAGAGAACCGATTTCTTGACAACATTGTTCTAAAAGAATTGGATCAGTTATAATTTTGTTCATAACTTAAGCTAATACATCGGAAGGCTTTATAAAATCAATTTTTTTATTTTTATTCTTTCTATCGACTAAAACTAAATATTGTTCTGTACTCCATGAAAGATAATGCATGTCCTCAACAAAAAAGAATGAATTATTGTATTTTACAACATTGCCAATATATATTTTCTTACCCTTTCTATCAATTGCGAACCTTCTTGTTAACATTTTTTTTACCTCTTTGCAGATTTTGACCCTTTTTAAATGTAGTCTTTTTTAAAAAAGGCTTTTTGTCTTTTTCAAGCGGTGGCTCCCATACTTTAATCCTATAAAGATCCGGGTATCCCCTTTTAATTTTAATGAGAGTCTGTGGCCCATAATCTTCTACTAATTTTGATTTTAATACAGCAGCTGCATCATAATTATTTAAAGTTGCAACAGTTTTCCATATTTTAGTTGTTTGTTTATCCATAAGAATACCTCTAGCTGTTATTTTAAACAAAATAAATTTTTTTTTTAAGTTTAAATTTATTCCATTCCACCTAATAAGGTTAGCGCAATTAGGCCCGGGAGTTTTTCCCTTACATATACACCAGAAAATAAAGTATTTGCTCTTCCACCAACATATGAAAAAGCAGCTTCTAAACGATTGCTTATTGCTGGATCATCTGCCATCTCTGGAGTGGTTACTAAAAGAAGTACTCCTGTTTCTGTTTTATTGGCTGGTGCTGGACAAGGAGAAGATTTTAGACAACCTTGAAACACCGAGGCACCTAAATCTGTGATTGAAGGGTCTCTTACAACTGTACTACCTAACAACATTCTACCAGGAGTTTTTAAACATCTTTCTAAATCTTTTGAATCAAAAGCTTGTATAGGAGATGCCTCATCTGCTAATTTAAAAACTTGTGCCAACAACTTTGCAAAATTTTGATTTGCTGCAGGATACATATTTAGCATTCCCACTTTGCCTCGTAATAATTGTAATTGTTTTTCATTGTCTATTACAATATGAGTTTGTTTACCGATATCCTTTAGCATTAAAGCACAGTTGGATTTAATTGTTGGATTTAAGAGTTCTTGGGCCGTTGGTGTACTGACAATATATACAACTTTCCCACTAGATCCAATAGAGGACATATAACGGCTTATAGCCTTGTGTAAGACAAAGCTAGCGCTTCCGGTGCCCCCACCTGCACCTGCTAGTATAAACACCCAGTCAACCTTCCCTACGCGGGTTCTAAGGGCATCTTCAACTAATGCACTATTGTTCGATAATATTTCTTTACCCAATTTGACGTCTTTACCAACACCGTCAGCGCCAGGAATTAAAACAAAGTTTTCTGGGTTAGTATCTACCGGTTGGTCTTTCTCAGTAGTATTAATAAGAAGTGTTTTATTAAAGCCTAGATCTAAAAAAGCTTTAGCTAATTTTCCTCCTCCACCACCTACACCGACAAAAGCACAATTAATTGCGCTCGGTGCAGTATTTTCTTCTAACATTCTTTCGTCTAATGATGGCTCATCATCATAAGCTTCTACAAAATCAAAATCAAATTCGCCTGGTGGGTTTTTTGGTAAATCCCAATTTTCTTCGTTCATGATTATTATCTCCCTGCTATTAAATAGTTGCTATTTAATATTTAGTTCTACAAACAGTTTCTGTAATTAGTCTTGTTACCACATAAGGATCACAATTGGCATTAGGTCTGCGATCTTCAATATAACCTTTACCTTCTTTTGCAACTTGCCATGGAATTCTTACAGACGCTCCACGATCTGAGACTCCATAACTATATTCTTTATAAGAACAAGTTTCATGGTCTCCGGTTAATCTCTTTTCAATACCAGCGCCATAATTTTCAATATGTAAACGTGCACGTTCACCTAAAACTACTGCTGCTTTTTCACAAGCTTCTAAAGAGTTTCTCATCTCTTCAGTAGAAAAATTAGTATGACACCCTGCACCATTCCAATCACCTTCTGCGGGTTTTGGATCAAAAGATACAGCAATATCATGTTTTTCTGCGACTCTATGCAACAGCCAACGAGCAATCCACAGTTGATCAGAGACTTCTATTGCATCAACTGGACCAACCTGAAACTCCCATTGTCCTGGCATTACTTCAGCATTAATTCCTGATATTGTTAATCCTGCTTCTAAACAGACATTTAAATGTTCTTCTACAACATTTCTGCCAATTGCCAAACCTGATCCAACACTACAGTAATATGGACCTTGTGGAAGAATATTCCCGCTCTCGTCAGATTTAGCACGTTCAAAACCAAGATATTCAAAAGTATATTCTTGTTCCATCCCGAACCATACATCTTCGCTCTTACAATGTTCGTATACTTTAGATAAAGCTGCTCTTGTATTTGACTCGTGTGGAGTCATATCTGTATTTAATACTTCACATAATGCTAATTTATTAGGATGTCCGCGGATTGGGTCATTACAAATAAATACTGGGTTTAACACACAATCAGAATTAGATCCTTCTGCTTGGTTTGTACTAGATCCATCGAATCCCCAAACTGGTATATCTTCTTCTACATTTAAAATTTTTGTTTTTGATCTTAACTGGGAAGTTGGTTTTGTACCATCAACCCAAATGTATTCTATCTTGTGTTTCATATTGTTCAGCATAAAAATTATCTCCAAGCTATAACTGTATTATAATAAATTTGTATAATATATTTAAGAATTAATATTAGAAAATGGAGACGCCGGGAGTCGAACCCGGGTCCGAAATAGTTCAAAAGAAAAGTCATTCACAAGAATAGGTACGTTCACCACCGAAGTACCAGCCACCTGCGCTGCGCAGGGAATCCATTTACCAACTTAAGGTGTTGACTACCAAAATTATATAGTCCTTATATAATTGAAACGCCTAGCTGATATTAAGATTTTTGATCACAGCTAAACTAGGTTATTTGAACCTTTGAAAACTAATGCATGATATCGTATGCATTACCGATATTCAGTTTTGTAAGCTTAAAAACTGTAAAAAGATTAGCTTCTTTAATGAAGCGCTAATAACTCCAGATTATGCAGCTAATGCATATTCAAATTCAACATTATCGTTGGCTTTTAAAATTTTGAGTATTTTTACTGTGCTACCCACACAGTCTTGCACTTTGCTTTATCCTCACTCCGTCGAAACCGTTTCGTCCCCATATCAAAGATCAAAAAAATATACGAAGGGTGTTGATTCTTCACATCAACAACGCTAGACTCCTTTCAACTAAAAAAATACTCATTTTTCACCTGACCTTCAGGAGAGCCATTGAAGGTATTATATCCATAAATTTAAATTCTAGTTTAGCACCCTCGTATCTAGAATCACATTACTATATGTGTTTTAAGCGTTTTAATTAAATAATAATCATGTTAATGCTACTAGCCTCCTTTTGACTTGAAGAATTATAGATAAGTATAATTGATTATATTTTATTTGTCAATAATATTTAATTATTTTCTTCAAAATAATTTTCAACATCATATTTTTTAAGCGCCTTACTTAATTCTTGTTTTGTTATACCTAAAAACCTTGCAGCTTCTTTTTTAGATCTGCATGCAGAAAGTGCATATTTTAAGAGAGCATCATTGATTATATATGGCATCGACCTCCACAAAGGAATTCCATACATTTTGGATCCAAATCCTTTACTAGCCATTTCCAGTTTAACAGCTATGACTTCTTCCAAAGACAAATTATTGATTACTAGTTCGAAGTTTTTGTTAACCTTGTTTTCTTTTTTCAGTTTGTTTAAGATACTATAATCTTTATTCTTTCCAAACCACTTTCTTTTTTTCCATTTCATAGACTTAAATAACTTTTTTTAATCTGATACCCTTGGTAGGATGGTTGGTAATTAACACATTATGTTGTTTTACTTTTTTATCCATTAACAATATCATATACAATTTTTTTAACTTTTTAACTTTTTTAATATATCGATTTACTTTTTTATCTGATTTAATTGGGAGTAATCTATTATAATGGCAGTGACTGATCTGGTTCGACAGCGACCGGTTCTGTAACTGATCCACCGCCAGCCTCTTTTTCATAAGCGTCCGTTGTTGGTTCTTCTAAATTCCCCGATAGTTCATCTTCAAATTTATCAAAATAAAGCTTAAAGTTAGTAATCAAATAATCGTAAAACGTTTCTACATCTTCTTGATCTTCCAGATTTTCATATGAATCTAACATTTGTTGTTCAACCTTGTTAAAAGCTTTTTCAGCAAAATTAGCACCAGTCCTGTTAGCGCCACTTATTTTAATGAATTCATCTTCTTTCTCTTTTTTCTGTGCAACTTCTTCTTTATCCTGTGCACGTACTGGAATAAATTTATCTTCATCCGGTGTTTCATCGACTTCTAAGTTTACTTTTTCTTCTACGGGAATTGGAGCATAACGATTAACGTCTACAGGAGCTAATGCATTCTTAATATTAGCTAAAAAGTGTTTTCTGAAGGAATCTCTTTGTTCTTCTTTGCTGGTCAAAGCCTTATATTCTTTTTCGATTGTTTTAATAATGTTATTTAATAGGTCGTCTAGTACATTGATACCGGTGTTTTGATGAGCCACTTTATCTGCAACATCTGTATCTCCTGAAGCTTCAACAACTAATTGTCTTATAATATTACGAAGTTGTCTTTCTTCATTTAATTGATTTTCTGCACTTAGTTTTCGTCTTTCTAATACTACATGTATACCTTTTCTAATCAGCTGTCGCATTTTGTGTTCTTCTGATATTTCATTAATTAATTCTTTTCTATCAAACTGCATTATTAGTACCCTTTTAATTTTCTTATAATAAATAGTCACAAACTTCTGAAACAAACTCTTCTAATTCTTTCTCTGTTCTTTTCTCTTTCGAACGTTTTTTCTCTTTTTTGTTTTCTTTATCGACATCCAATCCTTTAAAAACGCCCTTTGTGGCGCCACCCTCAATATTTCCCCCAACCAAAGCTGAAGCTTCTTCTATTTCTTCACCTGGCTTCGTTTGATAAACAGCAATTCGAATTGAAGTATCACCACACATGTTTTCGTCTTCTTCATCAGAAACAAATTTGTGGCTTACTTCCGGTCTTATATTATGTTGGTATCCATACATACTTGTTAAATCTTCATATGTCTCATTAATAGTTTCTTCGATTAACCCAAGAAAGATGCCCAAAGGAAGGGCAGCCTCCTTTTCTTCCATTAGACCAGAACTTGTACGTTTTTCTTTTTTTCCTAAGATATTAATAATATCTCCTATTTTTATATGAGCTTCCTCTGGAATAAATTCATATATAACACCTTTATGTAAAAAATTAGGATCATCAAGAGCTTCTCTAAAATCGCTAGCGCTTAATTCCTCTCCTACCGGCTTAAAGGCATATTTTAATGGATCTAATATTTTAACGTTGGGTGCATATTGCTGAAGATCTCCCCCAAAACGTTTTGCTGCATCACCCCCTTTTGTACTAGCTCCAAGTATTATTTCATTTCCATGATTTTTCGGGTTTTTGACCCACTCGAATGCGGCTTCAATAGGAGAGTTGTATTCAGCAATTTGCACTTCAACGTTGCCTAGATTCGCACTAGACAAATAAAGATTCCATAGCTCACGTGATTGTTCAGCTTTTATTTCAGTTTCACCACTAGTAGATTTTCTTGACAACGGAGATATTAATACCACCACTTTATCAGACAATGAAGAATAATGTTTAACCATATCTAAATGGCCGCGATGAGGAGGCTTATATGCCCCGGGAATAATAGCTATAACTTGAGCTTCTTTATGCGTTGTTGGTTCAGTTAAGTTATCCATTGGTTGTTCACCTAATTTATCATCACTCATCTTTTTAAGTGGCGGGACATTTCCTCTACCATATCTAAAAAGACCTAAGAGTTGATTCATTGGCGCGAAATTTCCAGTGAACTTATACATTTGATCACCGATTTGAAAAACGAAACCTTCAACTACAGTCGTTATATTATCATGATGTTTAAGTTTCAGTAATTGATCACGTAATATCTGGTGTACCTCTTCTTTATTTTGACCTTGATAAGTATGAATAGTCCTTATTGCCTCTTCTACTTCACTTTTTAGTCTTTGTACTTCAACCGGTTGGTTTTCGTCTAAAATATATGCACTTCTGAGCCCTTTTAATAGTTCAACAGCAAAATTGTGTATTGACAATTCAATTGGCCATATGGCATCTTTTAATATTAAAGGCCCTGTGTCAACAAACTCTTTTATTCTCAGTTTTACATCACCGGGGAAACCTTTATATATTTGTGTGAGAGTTTTAGAATCATCTGTCTTTAATATTCGTTTAATAATTTCTTGTTGTATTTCTGGACTAAGAAAATTCATTTTTCTTTCTGTTTCACTTGTTACATAAATTTCTAAGAATTGGCTAATCGTCATTGCACCAGAAAATCCAGCTTTTTTCATTTCTTCTAAAGCAATATTTAAATCATGATTGTTGCTTAGTTGATTTAATTCTAACGCAGCGGTTCTTCTAACAGAGAATGGTTCACTAGCGGTCGCTTCTTCAAATCTATCAATTATACTATCTAAAAATTTTGACGCAGCTGCCATTTCGTCGCCTAAAACGCTCTCTACTTTATTTGTTTCTTGTATATATTTCTTATGGCCGCTTCTGTGAATAGATAAAATATTTTTATCATAGTTGACTACATTTGATGCGCCCGGGCCCTGAATTTCTGTATTCCAGAATATTTCTCCACTTTTTCCAAAAATTCTAGCTTTTTCATTATCATTCAGACTATTAACAGCAGCTTGAAATGCGTTAAATGCATCTAAATATGTTTTTTTAATTTTTTCGCCACCTTGGAATTCTCTTGCAGCCAATTCTGCAAAAGTTCTACCATTGATTGACATGTCTGTTTTATTTCTAGCCCAAGCGGGCGCCCATGCACCAGTTTCTTCTTTAATTCCTAAATAAATATTAAAACCGTCTGTCTTTTCTGTGCCTTCTAATTTACCAGTAGACGCAGCAACAAGTATCGATTTAATTTTATTAAATGATAAACTTCTGTCGTCGTATAAATGAGCTAAATGTCCAGCTACGCCACCCATATTATTTTCCTATTTGTTTATTTTATAATTTGCTAATGCAGCAGAAATTTTTTCTCTTATTAAATTTCTTAATTTTGTTTCATCTAAGTTTTTGAGCCTTTGATCAGGGCTTAATGGATCCGATAATTCTACAACACCTTCCCCTTCATCATCTTCATCTTCAGAAATTTCTTCTGCAGAATCTTCTGGAAAGCGTTTCTCTCCGCCAGAACCACCATCTTTCAAATCTATATATGCATCAACGTCTTCGGTTAAAAGCGCTTCTTTTTCTTGTCCTGGAAGTGAATAACCCCACTTTTCCATTAAAAGGGTATTAATTTCCTTGTTTTTCCAATCTTCAATAGACATACGTCGTTCTCCTTTATAGCACGTGCTTTTATAAATAGTTTCTTGTAGTTTCTTTTTCCTTAGATCTTCCCAGTCCCTAAATATTTCTAAATTTCCTTTTTCATATGCTTCTCTTTCCATATTTCTTAAGTGTTCATCTTCTTGAGCATAACCAGAGGTAGTTTGAGCTGTATTATTTAAATCCCCTCTACAATTTTGGGTATGATGAACTA